>Ga0208872_1000593_pt1 | contig 25551 bp, 15 predicted proteins | sample CryBogCBH12Aug08_FD_185508 | JGI IMG/M metagenome (GOLD analysis project Ga0208872, IMG submission 185508) | Freshwater microbial communities from Crystal Bog, Wisconsin, USA - CBH12Aug08 (SPAdes) | ecosystem: Environmental > Aquatic > Freshwater > Lake | place: Crystal Bog, Wisconsin, USA...
GGTGTGATCCGCCGGCCAAGTCAAGGTCAGCACATTGCCGGACACGCTGGTCGTGATATTCGTCGGCGTGGTGTTAACCGTGGCAATTACGGTGATGCTGCCGTTAACCGAATTGCTCCAGCCCAATCCCGACGGCAGGGCCGGCAGGTTGGTGATGGTAAACGCGCCGCTGATGGAACCGCTGGTGCTCAATAACTGGAAGCTATCACCTGCGGCCAACGCCGTGGCATCCGAGGTGATGTTCGTGACTAACAGCGTGCCACCGTAAGTTGTGTTACCACTCACGACCACTTGATCATTCGCCGGCGTGCCACCGGTCTTGTTGATACGCAAGGTGGCACTGCCCTGTAAGGTCAGATTGCCGCTGACAGTGAGGCTGCCAACCGTGGCTCCCGCATCGCCCGCACCGAGTTTGCCCGCTGGAGCAACCACCACCGAGCCGGCGATACTGCCGACGCCAGCCAGTGTGCCGTTGGTCACCATCGTGTTGCCAGTGTAGGTATTGGCACCATCCAGATAAAGTGTGCCCGTGCCATACTTGGTCAACCCACCACCGCTGCCGCCATCCAGCAACGCCTGACTGATGGTGTCGGTGTTTGCTCCAGTGTCAATCTTGGCGCCGTTGGCGAGCACGTAAGCGTAGGCATTGCCCGCGCCGAGATTAAAGAAGGCCGTGCTTGAGCCAGCCGCCTTAAGCGTGCCGCCGTTGAAGTTAAAGATACGTGTGGGCAGCGTGGTTGCGGACAGAACCTGCGGCACGGTCAAGGTTCCGCCGTCCAGATTATAAGTATTAACAACTGTGGAGGCTCCCGACTGCGCCATATCCAGAACGCCGCTGCCGCCGACGGTGGTGGCGAAGTCACTGTAGAATGTCACCGCGCCGCCTTCTTGATTGATGGTGTTCGGCGTGCCCGCAGTGCCGGTGTTTCCGGCACTAAACCGGATGGCCGTGCTGGCGTTGAGATTCAACGAGCCATTGGTGATGTCAATTTCTCCGGATGTCGTATCATATTGAGGTATCATCAACCATTTGGTAACGACAGTGCCGACATTCATCGTGCCTCCGTTCATCGCTAATTTGGCATGGCCGGTGCCGGCGAAGCCGATAATAACATCATTTGTGGAAGTGATGGTGCCGCCACTAAAGATGTCAACTTCGCCAGAAACCGCATTCTGGAAGTTGTTACCGCGAGCCACGGTAAGCGAGCCGAGTGAAAGCGTTGAGTTGGCAACCGACACCAGACCCGTCGCAGTATAGGCTGTGCCGCTTGCATCTGAGCCGGCAACGCGGAAGTCGCCCGCCACATTCAAGCTGCCGCCAGTCATGTTCAAGGTGCCTTTGCCGGTTCTGTATCCGACATAAGATGCTCCCGCACCAATGGACGCCGAGGCCGTCCCGCTGATATTAAGCGTCCCCGTGCCCACGCCACCAATGCGACCGGTGCCGGTGTCTGTCAGGGTGCCGCCAGTCAAGTTGTAAACGCCAACCCCGTTGGTGGAGGTGCGTCCACCAATGACTAACAATCCATTCTGCACCGTGCCACCCGTTTGGTTCACGGTGCCAGAGGCAGTCGAGCCAGAAGCATTGGCCGAGCCAACATAAAGTGCATTGGCACTCAACGCAGCCGTATTCGAGATATTCAGCGTGCCCGTTGAACTGCCGATATCGCCAACATTGAAATCATTTGCCGTGGTCAAGGAGCCATTGCCAGTGAGCGTCAAGGTGGCATTGTCTGTGCCCGCCTGACCAATGCTGACCCATGAGGCTATGTTATTAGCCAAACCACCATTAGGAATCACGAGCGTGCCCGCATTCGCAAACAAGTTGCCCGAGAAGGTATTCGTCCCGCTCAACGTCAGCGCATTGGTGCCGGTCTTGACGAGCGACAGTGCGCCGGCCGTGTTCTGGATGGAACCAGAGAAGGTGATGTTGTTGGTGTTGGAGATGTTGACGGTCAGCGTCGGTGTGCCGCCAGCCACGGTATCAATGATGCCGGAACCGGTCAGATTGTTGACGGTGTCGCTGAAGGTGTTCAAATCAATCGTGCCGTTGTTAGTCACGTTGCCTACGCCGGCGCCACCGGGAATCATATTTGCTGCACCAAGTTTGAGCGTGCCCGCGCTGATGACGGTGTTACCCGTGTAAGTGGAAGCTGCCATGTTCAGCGCAACCGAGCCAGCGCCTTGCTTGAGCAAGCTGGTTGTGCCAGCGATGTGACCGCTGCCGGAGAAGGTGTAGCTTGAGAAAGCATTGCTGATTGTCACGTTAGCCGGACTGACCGTCGTGTTTAGTGTGACGGAGCTGCTACCGGAATCGTTGAAGGTGACTGCGTCACCCGGCGTCACTGGTTGCAAGTAAGCCGTCGGCGAGCCGAGAATCGTCCAGTTGGTGCTGGTGGTGATGTCCCACAGGTTCGGATTAATCGGGCTGGTGCCGGTCCAAACGATGCCCGAACCAGTTGAAGTAATCACCGCGTAGATGGTCGAAGTGCTGACGCTATTAGACAACACAGCGGTGACACCGCGCGGCGCGACGATCGTCGAGTTGAAACTACCCGATCCCGCGATTGCGCCGGTGTAATGAATCAGCGGAACCACACCGACGCTGAAGCCGCCAGCGATGGTGATTGAACTTGTGCCATTCAAAGTCAACGTGCCGCAGTTGAGCAATGTGGGCGACGCATTGCCATTCGCCAACGCCAGATTCAACGTCGCTCCCGTGCCCGACGTGAGGCCGAGCGTGAGGTTGCCAACGAGATTTGTGCCCGCGCCAACTTGCGTGAGGCTTAACGAAGTGCCGTTGTTGAACGTAACGTTGCCACCGATTTGGGAAGCGGTGGTCATCACCAAGCTGCCCGCATTAATGGTGGCAGAGCCAGCGTAAGTGCTCGCGCTGTTCAGCGTGAGTGTGCCGCCGTTATTCGTAATCGCTCCAGTGAAGGTATTCACGCCGGACAAGGTCAAAGCGCCGGAACCATTCTTGGTCAAGCCGCTGTCCGCCGTGGCACCCAAGGCTGTGTCATGAATCAACGCCTGGCCGATGGTGATGGCGAATCCGCCGTCATCAATAATTGCGCCGTTAGTCGAAACCAGCGCCGCGCTCAAGCCAGTCATGAGGGTAGTGGTGGCTTTGGCCGCCTTCAAAGTGCCGCCATTGAAGTAGAAATTGCCCGTGCCGGCACCGCGCGAAATTTGATTCGCCGTCAACGTGCCGCCATTAAGGTTGTAAGTGAAGACGCCGGCTGAAACTGCCGCCTTACCAAGATAAAGAATCCCCGTCCCGCCCGGCGTCGTGCCGGCATCACTGTAGAATGTGACCGTGCCACCATTCTGCGTGAACGTGCCGCTCGCGGTGTTGTTGTTCGCCCCGAGCGCAATGAAGTTATTGTTCCAGATGTTGATTGCTGAGGAACCGCTCACGTTGACCGTGCCCGAGGCATTCGTAAAGTTGCCAACTTCCATCTGCTGGTTTTCCACATTGAGAATACCGCCGCTCATATTGAATGTGCCGACGCCATCGGGTGAACCAGCAACGACGGTGTTACCAGAACCGACGGTGAACCATTGGAGCGAATTAATCGTGCCACCGCTTTGATTGACTGTGCCAGTGCCGGGCAAAGCGTTGTTGCCCGAATTGCCACCGACGATGACGCGGTTTGCATTCACCACACCATTGGAAACATTGAACGAGGCGACCTGGCCGCTGGCTGGAGCGATTTCAATGTTATAGGCGGTGTTGCCGAAGAGACCGTTGGCCACGGCCAATGTGCCGCCCGCAACAGTCGTCACCGCGTTGTAAGTATTGACGTTGGTCAAACTCAACGTGCCGTTGTCCGTCTTGGTCAAAGTGCTCGTGCCTGAAAGAATACCGCCCAGTTGCACCGTTGCACCGGCAACGACATCAACTGTGGAATTCGCATTGACCGCCACCGCACGCGTGCTCGCCGTGCTCGCCGCATATTGCATTGTGCCGCCGTTCAGCGTCAGCGCACCGGAGCTGGCACCGAGCCCGTTGTCGTTCGTGACAATCACCGTGCCGGCATTGATAGTCGTGCCGCCGGTGTAGCTATTGCTCGTGCCCAGGAACAACGAGGCAGAGTTGCTCATCACCAAGGCACCGGCGCCCGCAATCGAGCCTGAACCCGTGAGGCTGTAAGGATAGGTGCCACTCACCGTCAAGGTTGACGGGTGCAGCGTGGTGGTCAGGTTGACATTGGTGTAATACGGATAAGCCAACGAGTCGTCGAAGGTCACAATGTCGCCAAAGGTGTTGCCGGAATATTCGTGATAATAATTATCGCCACCCGTCCAGTTGGGGGTCGTATTGATATCCCAATTGGTTTCGCTGCCGGCAGTATTACCATTCCACGTCAGCGTTTGACCGATGAGCGTGACAACGAGGTCAACCGACGGCGGCGTGGCCGTGGCATTATTGCTCAAGTAACCCGAAACGCCCGGCGGCAAAGTTCCGATTTTGAAATCGTTGGTGAAGTTTTGATCCGTCAACGGTGTGCCGTTGTAGGAAATCAGCGGGAACTGACCGAGCACGAATCCGGAGCCGGTCATGTTAATGATGTTGGTTCCCAAGGAAGTGAGATTGCCGGTGGCGGCGATGGCGGTGAAGCCGGGATTGACGTTTGCCAACGTGCCATAAGCAAGGGTCACGACCCCGTTAGAACTCAACGTCAAGTTCGCAGGCGTGTAGGCACTGCCGCCGGTCGCATCCAACACCAGTGTCGCATTACTGACAATCATATCACCGGCCACACCCATGGTCTGATAATTCCAATTCAGTTTTCCGCCCGCCACCAAAGTGGTGCCGGTGTAAGTGTTGCCATTAGCCAAAGTCGTGGTGCCAGAACCATTGAAGGTCATGCCGCCGCTCGTGTTAGCCGTCAGTGTGCTTGTGTCAATCGTCGCACCACTGCCGCCGCCACCAGTAAGGACGGCGGTAATTGTAGAATATCCAGTGCCAGGACTGGTGATGACAATGCCAGTGATCGCTCCGCCTGAAACTGTGGCGTAGCCGGCAGCGCCAACACCATCACCCGTGAATGTGACTGCGGGCGGCGTGACATAGCCGCTACCGCCGGCGGTGACGGGTGCGCTATAAATACCGCTGCCCGTCGGTGCCGAAAGAATTTTCGGAAGCGTGATGTTCACGCCGTTGTTATTGATCGTGCCGCCATTGGCAAAAACATTGACCGTCGTGAGGTTGGCCGTCAGGAAGTTCGTGGTCGCCGTGCTCGCCTTCAACGTGCCGCCGTTGAAATTGACGAGGCTGTTGCCGGTCGCGGAACCAGGCGCGACGCTGTTGACCTGCATCAGTCCGCCGGTCAGAAGATTTATTTCGCCCAATTTTCCACTGCCACCGGTCTGCATCAAATTCACATTCGCCGGCAGCGCGATGAAATTCCCATTGGCAATGCCGATGATTCCCACGCCAACCGTGCCGCCACCCCAATTTGCCGCAATCTGGGCAGCCGGGCCGCTGAAGTTTAATGTGCCGCCGGTCATATTAAAAATGCCCGTGCCACCAACACCGCGTGACGGAATAAACCAGTTGGTCACGTTGAGCGTGCCGCCGGACATATCGCAAACGCCCACGGCCGCACCATTGAACCCGCCGATGTCAAACTCAGTGACGGTGTTCGTGCCGCCGGAAAGATTGTAATAACCATACGAGCCGCCGGTGACCGCGCCGAGTTGAAGCTGGTTCATACCGGTGATGATGCCACCGGTCTGGAACAGCGCGCCGACACCGGTCGCATTATTTCCAATGAGCGGGTTGTTGTTATTAAACCGGATGTTTGCCGGTGAACTGACAGTGACAATCGCATTCCCACCGTTATTGTTGACGGTAAGCGCGCTCGCAGCTGTGGCTGGGGCGACGCCGAGCGAGCCTGAAAAATTCACACTGCCCGCGTTCACTGCCGTAGCTCCGGTATAAGCGTTCACGCCGGAAAGTGTCAGCGTGCCATTGCCCGTCTTGGTCAGCGCGCCTGCGCCGACAATCGCTCCGCTGATGATGGCGTTAGACGTGCCGCTCACGGTGAGCAGATTGCCACCGTTGGTAACGGCCTGACTGAAAATCAAATTGCCGGACGCGGCGTTGAACGTCTGCGCCGCCGCCATGGCGATGGGCACATTCAACGTCTGCGGATTAGCAGAATTATTCGTCACCCCGCTGCCGGTCAGCGTCAAGAAATTGCCGCTCGCCGAGCTGTTGGTGAAGCTGCTTGCGCCACTATTAAACGTCACGCCCGTGACGCTGAAATTTGCATTCAAATTGGGGAACAATCGAGTCGCTCCCGCAAAACTCACGATATCGCCTGCGAGCGCCGGACCGGCGCCGCTGAGCCAGTTCGGATTGCTCGTCCAGTTGTCATCCGCACCGCCGCCATTCCACGTTTGATTGGCAACTGTGACGGTCAACGGAATGGTGGCGACCGTGAAGAAGCCATTTGAATCCGTCACCGTGGCGCTAAAGGTTTTGCTGCCAACCGGCGTGGTGGTGCTTACATTCACCGTGTTGGTGTAGTTCGTGCCCGTCGCATCCGGGAACAGTGTCAAGGTGGATGAACCACCGACCGCGCTGGTGTCCGCAATGACCGTGCTGATGGCATAAGTTCCCACGGTGACCGCGACACTGACATTCACGTTTTGATTACGGGTCACCGGCGTCGTCGCCACACCAACCGCAGCCGGTGCCGTCAGACTCGCGTCATAGTGAAGTGAAACGGTATTCGCCGCTGTCACGATACGGAAATGCGTCGAGTTGGTCGGCGTCACATCCCAGACCGGCGCGAAGGCGACATTGCTCGCGATGATGCCGGCCACGCTGAAGAGCACATAGTCCGCCGATTGATCCAAGCCGACCGACGTGCTCGGCGCTTTGATATGAATCAAATTGAAATTGTTCGTCAGGTTGCCCGCCACCGTGAACTTGTCATTCACACCAGAAGCGGAAGTGCTCAAATCAAAATAAACCGCTGCGCCCGGAGCCAGCGTCAGGTTGTTGGCAAAGGTGCCGGTGGCATAAGTTCCATCCGTGCCTGCGTAAAGTTTTGAACCGTTCGTCACGGTCGCCGAGCCAACGACTGAGCCGCTGCTGAACAAAGTTTGGCTGGCACCAAAATTGAAAGCGGTGGACGTGGCCGAAACATCCAACGCTGCGCCGCTCGCAATGGTGATGTTCGGAGAGTTGGCAATTGAACCAACACCGCTAAGCGCCAGCGTGCCGGCGTTGATCGTGGTGTTACCGCTGAAGGTATTCGCACTGGTGAATTTCAAAATGCCGCCGCCGTTTTTCGTCAGGCTGTTGGTGTTGCTGATAGCGCCTTGAAGCGAGAGCGTATCGCCCGTGTTCACACCGAAGCTGCCCGCGCTGGCAAGACTGATGTTATTCGAATTCGTGTAGCTGTTGCCCGGATTGTTCACTACCGAGCCGCCATTCATCGTCAACGTGCCAGCAGCGGTGCCGAAGGCTGCATTGTTACCAATCACGATTGTCCCGGCATTATTGTTTACACCGCCAGTGAAAGAGTTTGCGCCGGAAAGTAAAAGTGTGCCCGCGCCCGTTTTTGTGACAGCTCCGCTGCCACCCGAGCCATAGCTAATGATTCCAGAATCAACCAAGTCAATGCCGCTCGGCGTTGTGCCTTGGGCGACATTTATAGTCAGACCCGCCGCCCGCATGGCAAAGGGAGCGCTAATGGTTGACGTAATCGGACTAGCAGAAGAGTTGATACCTAATGTGGAGTTAAATGCACCACCACCAGATGAACTCAAAGTGCCACCGGTTAGATTTAGAGTCGCAAAATAGCCGTTATTGAAATTGCCATTATTATTCAGCGTGCCACCGTTGATGTTGATAGCGGTTACAGCGATACCTGCCGTATAACCCAGGCAGTCGGCGAATTGCATTTGCACCGTTGCCCCCGAGTTGATGGTTAGAACATTACGGATTGTCCCCCTGCCATTTCCTGCCGCAACTCCCAAATACATCGTGCCAGCATTAACCACCGTGCCGCCCGTATAGGTGTTGGTCGCAGTCAACTGCACCTGACCAGGACCGTCCTTGATTACCGTCGTGGGCACTGAACCATCAGCAATGACGGGCTGAATCTGAAAGCCGTTGACCCGAGCCAAAGTATTGGCATGAATATAGAACTCACCGGTGGACAAGCCGGATAGGAGTTTGCCACCTGCCCCAGTTGACACCCATCTTTCTGTGCTGCCCAAAATAAGACCACCGCTGGCAAGTGTCAGAGTGGTTGTCCCAACCTGCAAATCGCCTCCGACCACATTCGCAGAGTTTATGGTGCCGCTCGCACTCGGACCTGCATTGGCGGTGGTCTTCCAGTTTAGCGTCGCACTCGGTGCCGTGCTTCCTGAAACAGAAGTATAGCCAGCGTAAGTAATAATATTTCCGCTGGCATTCGTCGTGGCCCAATCCACCGTGCCATTCACCGTCGCCCAACCGCCGAGGATGTTATTGACGGCAGCATTTGAAACCGTGATGGAACCGCCGGTTGGGGTGGTAAAGTCCACCACGCCACCAGGAATTTGCGACATCAAGCCCAATGAAAGTGATAAAGCACCCGAAGTCACTTGCGTGCCTATAACTTTTGAGAATCCGGGGTTAATGATGGTGTTGGAAAAAGTCTGCGATGTCGTCGTGGCGCTCTTTTGTTTGACTTGGAACGTGCTGACGCCGCCAAGCACCAACGTCGAATTGGTGCTGATGAGATTGTTGGCGGATGTAGCGTTGGCAAAATCTTCAATGAGCGAACCACCACTAAGAATCGTTGAGCCACTGTAACCGTTGGCGGTTGCGCCGTTGAGCGTCAAAGTGCCCGTGCCTGCTTTAGCCAGTGAGAGCGAGCCCGCCGAATTTGTGATGACACCGCTAAATATATTTGAGGATGCCGCCGGGTTGTTATTGACGACAAGCATCGGCGCGCCGTTTGCCAAAGTAGAATCAACCGTCCCCGCGCCGCTAAAGCCGGCCACAACCTGCGAATTGCCAACCAGATCCAAGGTGGAAGACGCCGCCACAGAAACGGCGCTGTTGGGCGAGACTGCGCCCTGCGTCGTGCCTGCCGCCATGAGCATTTGAACTTCGGACTGGCTCAAGGCGCGGTTATAAACAGAAACTTCATCAATCAAGCCGTTCAAGCCAACCTGACCTGAGGTGGCATCTGGTCCACCACCGATCCACAATTGCGAGCCCACGCCCGTGCCCGCGAGCCAACTGGTTTGAATCGTATCAACGTTGCCGTCTACATACATCGCCTTGGTGGTGCCGTTGCAAGTCATAACCACAAAGTGCCAAGCGCCATCGTTGATGTTGGTGCTGCCTTGTTCCCAGCCTTGCGCAAAACTTACGCCGCCCGCATGAGTTCCCGCCACGCCGCTACCGGGGTTTAAATAAAATTCCATATTGCCGGAACCCCAACCACCACTGCCTTGATACGCATAAGCGCCACCCGCAGTCGAGGTCTTTAACCACATGCCGATTGACCAACTGCCTGCTCCAGTCATAGCCACGACTGGATTATTGATGAGCACATAACCGGAGTTCGCCGCACCGCTACCAATGCTCAAAGCGTTGCCGCCGAGACGACCACCGCTGGTGATGCTTGCGCTACCAACGACGACACCATTCATTGCCGTGCCACCGCTACCTTCATTGATAACCGTAGCGCCAGCGGCATTGCCGGAAGCCCGATCAAATGACAAATATAAAAGCGGCGTCGCAACCGAGGCCGCCCCGACGGACGGTGCCGCTTCGTTTACTTTACCCGCACTGATCGTCGTCGCGCCGCTGTAAGTGTTGTTGTTATTGGAGAGTGTCAACGTGCCTGTGCCGAACTTGTTCAGATAAGCGCTGCCACCAATGCTGCCGGTGCTGCCCAGAGTGTAATTTTTGGTGGAGTTGCTAAACGTGACGCTATCGGGTAAGAGCACGCCAGTTAAATTAACATTGGTGTTGGCCGAGGTATCATCGAAAACAACCGAGTTGTTCGAATTGAAGACCACCGCAGAAACGCCATTATTCCAGTTGGAAACCGTGCCGAGCGTCCACAAATTCGCCGAGCCGTCGCCAACCCAAGTGAGTGGACCACCAAACAACATTTGCGTCGCACTGCGGGCCACTTTGCTGATGCGGACTTCGTCAATAGAGCCTTGAAATTGCTCGCCGGAAATATTCCGGTTTTCGTTGCCAATGGTCAGCGCGCAAGAACTCGCACCTGCCGTCGCATTGATGACAGCTGCCGACGCCAGCAACAAATTATCTTGAGAAATGGACGGATCAACTTTCGTCCAATAGATCCGGACCGTCGTGCCATCATAAGTGACCGCCACATGATACCAATTGTTCGGCTGAAAGGCGTGAATGCCCGTGAGTGGAATGGTCGCAACCAGATCAACACCCTGGGCGATTTCGTTGAATTCCAATTGCCCCGCCGTGGTGATGCGAAACTGAAAACCGCGGCTTGTCGAAGAATCTGCCGAAATGATTTCTTGCGCAGCGGCAGCGGTAATCGTTGTCGGCGCAATCATGGCCTCCAAAGTAAAAGGCGTTTGACCGGCATTGCCAATGTTGAGAGAGCTTATTGCAATCGCATCTGGACTCAATGACGCACCCGAGACATCCGGCTGATAGGTGCCAGAATTGTTGGCATCGAAACCAATCAAATTGCTAATCGCCAGAAACCCAGCCGCATTCCCAAAACCAGAATAAGCAGCCGCACCCAAAATACCAGTGTTCGCCGGCGATGGGGTGGTTACCGTGCCGCCGGGCGCCGCATTTGACACCGCGTAAGCATTCAGCGCAACGCTCCCGTTATTGGTGACGACCGATGTGCCCGCCGCGCCGTCAAAATGAAATAGGTAAAGCGTATTGGCATCCGCCGTGTATGGCCCAACGATGCTGGCCTCTGCCGCCGTTGGCGCAAACAGACACGCCGACATCAGCGCCATCCCGGCGACGCCGAGGGATACAAACAAACGCGACGGACGGATCTGAACTTGGGGTTGGGTGGGGTTGGAGGTTTTCATAGCATTCTTTACTAATTGGTGGATGGAGACGCGGTATGGTAAATTTTTTGTAATTTTAATGGAAATATTGAACCAGACTTACCTTGGACAGCGAAAAGGTCGTGAAGTTGTGGCACCACGGACAGATAAATGAATCAACAGGTGTTTTGGCGCAACTATTCCACGCAGCGCGATTGTTGGCTTTAAATACATATTGGTGGCTTCGAGTAGTAGTGCGACATTTCGTCTTTGTTTTCCGCCAATTATTTTCAAATCGGCAGAAGCGATTGAAAATCAGCAGGAGAAACCTCGTGAAAGGCAGAAAAGCGTCTGGATCGCCCGCCGGAAAATTGATTCGTTGGAGTGCGGGCAATCTTTTAAATCGCCATCAGCCCGACGGCTTAAAATTGGCGTGGTAATTAAGGATTTTCTATCTTGGCCGACGCCTCACGTTCTAGAATTCGCGCCAAAACCCAGTCAAACCAAAAACCTTGACCACCGCCGCCAACATCCAAACCGTCATTAAATTTATTATCAATCATCGTGCGGCCCTGCGCTAATTCAGAGCGTGCCTGCGCGGGTATGCCAAGCTGGTGATAGGCCAGAGCAAGAATCGCATGGACGGTGGCCAAACGCGGCGGCGGAACATCTTTGTGATACGTCAGGCAACGGTTGCACCAACCAATCGCTCCAGGATAATTGCCGCGCCGATATTCCATCAAAGCCAGTGACATACAGCGCCACGGCATCATCCAACTGTCATTGACTTTGTCATCCAAAAAGGATTTTGCTGCCACATCAGCTAGTGGCGTCAGCGCGGCCAAAAGCCCCGCATCGGCTTGCAATAAAAGGCTATTTTTGACCGTGCGCTCAGCGATTATTGGATCGGCGGTGCCGGCAAATTGGCTGATAGAATCTCGACAAAAATTAGCGTATGCCACCCGATCGCCCAACTCAACCAGCGCGACGGCGCACTTGGTATGATCAAGCGTGGAAATTTCTGATTTTTCAAACTGATCTACGCGAGCGAGGATGGAAAAATATTCAGCGGCGCGTTTCCAGCGTCCCTGCAGTGCCGCCCAATCACCCAATGGCCGGAACACCGCTTCGCCAACCATCGCTGTATCGGAAGCAGGAATTTCACCAACCAAACGGTCAGCTTCTTCAAACCGATTTTGTTCCACCAACAAAACCGCTTGCGAAATTTTCCCACGCACCTCGGCTTGTTTCACCAGCAACGCCTCATTCGCTCGGCCACGCTCGGCCTCATGCAGCAAGTGGCGCTCTTTGAAAAAAAGCCAGGTCGAAGTGCCAAATCCGGCAATCAACGCCAGACTTACCGCGCCAATGGTGACAAAGGTGGCCTGATTCCGGCGCACGAGTTTTTGTAGGCGGTAGAGGCGACTGGGCGGACGCGCCACGACGGGTTCATTCGTCAGATAACGCTGGATGTCCATGCCCAGACCGTTGGCGGTCTGATAACGCCGGTCGCGATCTTTCTCCAACGCTTTCATCACAATCCAATCCAGATCGCCGCTCAACAACATTTTTAATTTGGGCGCTTCAACGCGGCGTTGCACCGCCGTCTGCGTCAATTCCTCCACCTCCAAACCATCTAGTTTCGTAGATGGCCGGTGCGGTTCTTCTTCGCGCAAAGTGCGCCGCATTTCATGCAAGCCGGACGACAAAAGTTCTTTTTGATCGAACGGCGTTTTGCCGGTTAGCAATTCATAAAGCAACACGCCGAGACTATAAATATCAGTGCGCGTATCCACGTCCAACGCGCTCATCTCCGCTTGTTCCGGGCTCATGTAGGCCGGCGTGCCAATCATTTGTTCGTAGGCGGTGAACACGGTTTTGTCGGTCAGCCGATCGCCGGTTGTCGCCTTGGCGATACCGAAATCAATGACCTTCGGCATCGGCACACCATCCAGCATCGTCACCAAAACATTCGATGGCTTGATGTCGCGATGAATAATTCCCTTTTGATGCGCGTGCTGAATGGCGTGGCAAGTCTGGATAAACAAATCCAACCGCCGATGCGTATCGAGTCGGTTTTCATCGCAGAACGAGGTGATTTTAATTCCGCGCACCAGTTCCATCACGAAGTAGGGCCGACCCGTTTCCGTTGCGCCCGCATCGAGCACGCGTGCGATATTCGGATGATCCATCATCGCCAACGCCTGCCGCTCAGCCTCAAAACGCGCGATGACACTCTTCGTGTCCATGCCGAGCTTAATGACTTTCACTGCGACGCGACGACGAACCGGTTCTTCCTGTTCCGCCATGTAAACCACGCCGCAACCACCTTCGCCAATTTTTTGAAGTAACTTGTAAGGGCCAATCCGCGTGCCCAATTCTGCGTCCGTAAACGATTCGCCCCCATTCTGATCGGCCGGTCGCTCACTGGATAAAAATTCAACCACCTCCACCGAAGGCGTCAACGCGGGCAGACTGTCCATGAAGAAGCGCTCAACATCTTTCTGCGAATTCAACATGGTTTCCACCATGGCGCGCAAATCCGAATCACCCGCACAGGCGCGCTCCAAAAAAGCGCGGCGCTCACCGGAATCCTTCACCTCCAGTGCAGCGTAAAAAACTTCCTCCGCGCGTTGTGTGCTCGCATCAATCATGGGTGCTTCAATTAGCAATGCGCTTTTGCCGTCGGATTCCCGCCAGAAAAATATTCATGACTGATTGCGGACTTTGCGGAACAACCATTCCTTTGCGCAAACCCAATGACGATCCACCGTGCGTTCGCCGATGGTCAGCATCTCGGCCACCTCTTTATTCGTTAACCCGGCAAAATATTTCAGCACCACCACGCGAGCCCGCTCAGGATGCTCCGCCTCTAATTGCTCCAACGCATCGTTGATCAACAAAACTTTTTCGTCCGGCGTCGTGTCCGCCAACTCCATGTCTGCAATGTTCAATCGCTCCTGACCGCCGCCATATTTCAAACGCGATTTGCGCCGGGCGTTTTCAATCAAAATGCGCCGCATCGCTTCCGCTGCTGCACCAAAAAAATAGGCGCGGTTTTTCCAAGTCCGATCGCCGTCGCTTACTAACCGGATCCACGCCTCGTGCACCAGCGCCGTCGGCTGCAACGTGTGCCCGGCCGACTCCTGCGCCATCCGCGCCGCCGCCAGCCGCCGCAACTCTTCATACACGAGCGGCAGCAATTCATCGAGCGTCCGCCCTTCGCCACGGCTAACAGCCTGCAAAATCAGGGTCACATCACTCATGGCATTAACGTAACATAAAAAAGGTGAAGCGCGATTTTGCGAATTCTTCACTGCCTTGTCAGTGAAAATACGCCGTGTTGGGCGCACCGCGAAGTGACCAGATTGAAGTTTGAATTTCCGTTTAAGCCGCGTCAGGCGTCTTTCTTGCGAAAGAAATCCTGCGGGTTCGTCGCGTTCAGAGCCGAGAGATCGAGCCCCGCCTGCGGGTCACGAGCCTGCGCCCGCACAAGCTGTTCCGCGATGCGCTTGACAGCAGAGTCGGCATAAAATTTCACCACGCCCACGCCGGATTGCGATTGGAAAATGACCGCGAGCAGACAATGTTCATCCACATTGATGACGAACATGGAAAACTTTTCGCCCTGCTGGTAGATGCTGTTGAAATTTTTTTCATTCACCAATCCGGCAATCGTCTGGTTCGCCATGAATGCGCCGGATGCCAACGCGCCGATGGTCGTCAGGTCAAATTGCTGATCATCGCCGGCGTGCGCGATGAGGAAGCCGCCCTTGTCAATGATCAGCGAGGTCGTCGCGTCGGTCTGCGCATTAAAATTGCGCAGCGTCTCGTCGAGCTGCTGAATATCTTCCTCGATGAGTTGTGGCAGCGTGGCCATTTAATTGATGTGGGGCGGCGTGCCTTGGTTAAGATACTTCTGAAGCAACATCCGCGTAATCATATTCAGCGTTTCAAACACGCCTTCGCATTTGTGCGCTGAAGCCGTGAACGACGGGACTTGCACGTCACGATTGTTGAGCAGGTAGTCGAGATATTCCGTCGGCGCGGCGTTCGGCAAATCACGCTTGTTGTATTGTAAAACATAGGGAATATCCGCAAGGTTCAACTTCAGCGAATTTAAATTTTCCACCAAGTTCTGAAAGCTCTCCACGTTCTCCGGCATTTTTTCGTATTGCGAATCGGCGACAAAAACGATGCCGTCCACACCGCGCAAAACTAATTGCCGCGTCGTGTTGTAAATCACCTGACCGGGCACGGTGTAAAGTTGGAACTTGGTTTTGAAGCCTTTAATCGTCATCGCTTCAATCGGCAAAAAATCGAAGAACAACGTGCGGTCAGAACTCGTTGCGAGCGACACGAGCTTGCCCTTGTTGCCCGCCGTCGTCTGCACGTGGTCGTGCACTTGCACAAGATTCGTCGTCTTGCCGCCCATCGCCGGGCCGTAATAAACAATTTTTACCTGCAACTCCTTCGTTGCTTGATTGATGATGGCCATAAAATTATTGCGTCTGTTTGCGATCCAATTCTCCAGCCAACGCCGCGAGTTGCGCCGCCGGCAATGATTCGCCTGCGCGGCCAAACGCCGCCAGATAAACCGAATTCACGCGGATGATGCGCCACGGCACGTTGCCAACCGTGAAACTGACATTGTTCAGCGCGCCCATCCGCAATTCTTTCGCACTCTGATTCATCCGCTCAAACATTTGCGGGATGAACGCCGCGAGCGTATCTGCGTTAAATTCCGCTGGCACTTCGCTCGCTACGCGCAAACCATCCGGCAACGTCACCAGCGCGCCAGCCACACCAGGCAAGGCGATGGCGCGGTTGACCACGTCGCGCGGCGGCGCGTGGCGATGTGTGAAATCGGTCTGCGGAACTGGCGGCGGCAGAAAAGGATTTTCTTCCGGCTTCGACGTTGCACCAAGATCGGCGCGGACAAAAAAATTCGAATCCGCAGATTTTTTTTCAACGGCCGGCGTCGGTTCCGGCGCGGCTTGAGGAAAACCAAAAAATAAATTAGGGATTTCTGCCGCAACCGTCGTCTTGACGCGCGCGCCCGCCAAATTTTTCTGCGCGGCAAAAAACATCGGCGCGATAACTTTCAGCGGCAAATCCAATTCCAACAAATCATTGGGCGAAGGCGAAGAACTGGGTTTCGCAAGCACGCGCAATTGTTTCCAGGACATCGTTACGCGACCACGTTTCAACCCCGCTTCCACCAAATTACCCGCGAGCGGCACGCTGACATTCGCCAATGCAGTATTGGAGATTTCGTTCTTCAATTCCTCCGGCCAGTGTTCCGCCAAATCCCAGAGCGAAGCAAAAATCGTCGGCTGCGCGGGTTCCGGACGCGGCGCGACGGGCGCGGACGCGGGAACGGGCGCAGCTGAAATTGGCGGAGCTACCGGCACGACCGGATGAACCGGTTGCACTGGTGGCGCGGGCGGAACTACGCGTTGAATCGGTGGCGGTGTGAACGGAATCGGCGCGACCGGCTTCGGCGGCGTCACCGGCTGGTTCATGCGTAACGGCGCTGGTGCAAATGCGGCAGCTGGTTCCGGTGCGGGAATCGGCGCCGGTGGCGCGGGCGGCGCTTTGAGCGGTTGCGTGGTGAAAGCAACGCCCGCACCACGACCGCCGAACGGACCGTTGACATCTTCAGCCACTTCCACTTTCGGCCCAGCGCGACGCGCGAGCAATGCCGGATTCAAGCGCGGCAAAATTTCATTCAACGGCAAATTAATTATTTTGCTATCGAGCGCACCGCCGGAATTGGCAAAAAAATCGGGCGCAAGTTGACGCAGTTCGCCAAAGGAAATTTTTACCGCTCCGAACGGGAGTTGGGATACGACGGTCTCAACCGGCAAATTAATCGCCTGACCGGGCGGCGGCACTACCATGATTTTTCCGCGCAATTCCATTGGCAATCCGGCAATGATCGGCGTCAGCGGAATAGCAATTTCATTTTCGTTCGGCGGCGTGCTGGTCACCAAAACCGGCGGGCGCGGTGCGGGCGCGGCGGGCATCGGCGTGACCGACGCAATGGGCGCGGACGCAGCAACCGGACGCGGCGCAAGCGCGGGTGCAGCCGCGGGGGCATCCATGTGCCGCAGAATTCCGCGCAGCAACCCGGCAAATTTTGATTTAACCATGTTTGACATGACGTTCTTTCTGAGTTGGCCCACGCATTGACGACAGGTAAGTAATCTTTAAGCAAAATTCAAGCCACGGACGTGCAAGCTGAATTTTTCCCGTTTCTGTCTCACGACGAGACTGACAGCCGCCTGATTGTCCAAATTTGCGTCCAAAAATCATCTGGCTGGACGGAACGGCGATTGCTTATGATTCGCCTGCCGCAGTTTAACACTTGAGTTTCATCCGCCGTGCGGTTAGCCGTAGCGCGGGCTGATAATGGAAAAAAGACATAAAATTTTAATTCTGGATGACGATAATGACTGGCTCACTTTGAGCCGGGAAATGCTCTCCGCCCTGCCCAGCCACCCAGAAATTCTGACCGCCAACAACGGCAAACGCGCACTTTCATTGCTCGAATCCGAGCCGGTGCGCCTGCTGATTTGCGATTTGAAAATGCCGCGCATTGACGGTTTGCAGATTCTTGCCATCGTGCGCCGCCGTTATCCCGAGCTCCGCACGGTCGTTTTGAGCGCGCTTGAAGATGAGGAATTCCGCTCCCGCGCCTACGCGCTCGGCGTGGATTTGTTCTGGCTGAAAATGGAGATGCAGCGCAACTCAAAATTGTTCATCGAGTGTCTCGAATCCTTACTTGGTCGCGACGACGAACCGGGCTTTCGCGGTATTCAGAGCAAAAGTTTGATGGACATCATCCAGATGGAATGTCTTTCACGCAGTTCATCTGTGCTGCGCATCACGCGCGGTCCACTCGTGGCAAAATTGTGGATTCAAGACGGCGAATTGATTGATGCCGAGGCCGAAGGCGCACGCGGCGAAGTGGCGTTCCGGCGAATTCTTTCGTGGAAATCTGGCACGTTTGAAAACCTTCCAGCCGAACCAAATCACGAACGCTTCATCACCAAACCCGTCAATGCGTTGCTGCTCGAAAGCGCGCAGGACATGGACGAAGCTGCCAGCGCTCCAGCCACGCCCGAAGCCGCGGAAGACGCCGCGCATCGCAAAACGGTTTGGAAACTTTCTTTGCTCACACGCGAAGGCGCCGACTTCGTCATCGCAATTCCGCCCGAAGGCATGGGCGAACCCGAAGCGCTTGGCACGCAGATGGTCACTTCGCTCGTCCAATGGACGCGCCACGCCGCTACCATCGCGCGGCGTTTGGGCGAACGCCTCGAAGCCGGACCGATTCTGCAAGTGACCGGCCAAAACATGGAACGTCAAGTGCTGGTATTGGAACGCGAGGAACGTTTGTTTCTCGTCGGCTGGCCGGTCGAGGCCACCGGAAATTTATTGGAAAAAAGCCGAAAGCTCGTTGCGTCATGGGATTCTTAAAAAGATTTTTTCGCGGCCGCGCAGGCGTGCAGCAGTTGCCCACCGGCACCATCACGGTGGATCGCAACGGTCATATCATCACCTCCACCGTGTCGTCCGCGTATCCAAAAAATTTCCTGCGCGACATCGGTCGCGATGTGGTGCAGCTCTTCATCGAAGCACGCACCGCACAAATGCCGCTGGCCGAAATTAGCCTGCAATTCGGCAGCCTGCACATCACCGCCCGCGAACTGCGCGGCGGCGCGATCATTTTTCTGTTCCCCCAAACCGCGTTACTGCCGACGCCAACCCGTTCACGCCCATGACCGCCAAAGATATCAACCAACTCGTCACGCAAATCGAGACGCACATTGAGTGTTGGAAACAATTCAATCACTTCATCTCCATCGCGCGCGCCAAAAAATTTGGCCCGGCGGACGACAACCATTTTCTCGAGATCAAAAGCATCATCGTGCAGGAACTTGAATTGATTTTTGCCACCATCGAAGTCCAGTCGCCCACGCGCGAAGAAATTCACGGCCTCATCACGAATGCCCCGTCATTGCGCTATTTGAGCGAGATGAGCGAAGGCGCATTGCGCGGACTCGAAACGCAATGGCACAAAATTTACATCGGCTGGCACGCGATTCTGGGTCAACTCAAAGTCAAGCAGCGGTCGGAAGAAGCGAAATCTTTTTGGGGCGCAAATAAATAATTTATGTCCGACTGGCTCATCGTCCTCATTCTGGGAATCGTCGAAGGCATCACCGAATTCCTGCCCGTTTCGTCCACCGGCCATCTGCTCATCGCCGAGAAATTTCTCCACTCGCACCAGAGCGATTTGTTCAACGTCGTCATTCAATGCGGCGCGGTCATCGCCGTGCTACCGCTGTTTCCGCAACGCCTCTACAAATTTGTTTTTGAGATTGGCGAACGCGAAACGCAGGATTATCTGCTGAAAATTCTCATCGCGTTCGGCATCACCGGCGCGGGCGGACTCGTCATTGACCACTTCAAAATAAAATTGCCGGAACAACTCGCGCCCGTCGCGTGGGCGTTGTTGATTGGCGGCATTGTATTTCTCGTCGTGGAATTTTTTCTGCGCGGCAAAAAACTGGGAACGCACATCACTTGGTCAATCGTTCTCGCCGTCGGCCTCGGCCAATTGGTTGCCGCGATTTTCCCCGGCTCGTCGCGCTCCGGCACGACGATTATGCTGTCCTTATTGCTCGGATTGAGCCGTCCCGCCGCCACGGAATTTTCCTTCCTCGTCGGCATTCCGACGATGCTGGCGGCGGGCGGATATAAAATTTTCAAGACCATCCATCATCCCGACCCGCTCGCGCCGCATGAAAATTGGAACCTCGTTTTGCTCGCCACCGTCGTCGCGGCGATTGTCTCCTTCATCGCCGTGAAATGGTTGCTGCGCTACGTCCAGACGCACACCTTCAATGCGTTCGGCTGGTATCGCATCGCACTCGCGATTGGAATTTTTATTCTGATTGCGCGCGGCTGAAGTTTTTTACGTCAACTCCGACACCTCTTTTAGGCTGTAAATCGTCATATCTTACGGTGTCTTAACCTGCTCAACCTTCCCATCGGCGTCGCTCACTCGCAGAACTACTCGCGTAGCGTTTGTGGACTCAACTGTAATCTTTCCATCCGCATTCGTGGTGCGAGAAGAAACGCCAAAAACACCCGGCTGAACCTCCAAAATATCCCACACGCCATCTTTGAACTCGCAACGATAGCCGGAACTCTGCGGCAACTGACTCAATGCCCTCTCGACAACCTGATGCTCGGACATGTGCCGTCCCGGTAAAACCGTGTCCTTGTCATCTACAGCTACCTGCTTCTTGCAACCAATAGCTGCAACGGTCGCCAAACAGATTATCAATGCGAATAATTTCATAGTATGATGCGCTTTGCCGCCAAACACTTATTAAGCCGCAATTTCACTTCGCATTCGCATCAGGAATAAAAATCTTTTTGCCCGCAATCAGCGAGTTGGGATTTATTTTGGGATTCGCCGCGATGATTTGCGCCGTCGTCACTTTCACGCCCTGCGCGCGATACGCCTTGGCGATGGCCGAAAGCGTTTCGCCTGATTCCACAACGTGTTCGTAACCTTTCTGCGGCACGGCGGGCGTCGCCGAATTATCTCCGCCCGCCGCCGTCGTGTCCGGCGCGGGCTTGGATTTACGGCTCGGCGCGGCACTGCCGCTCACTTCGCCCAGACTCTTAATCTGCTTCAAAATCAAATCGCGGTCGTCTTGGCGCTTCTTGTCAATCTCCTGCACCTGCGTCGCGAGCGCTTTCAAATCTTCGCGGCTCGCGCTTTCGGTAGTCGGCGCAGCGTTAACCTTGTCGCTCAAGTCACTGATTTGTTTTTCCAGCGCCGCCAGCCGCTTGGTCTGTAACTCCTGCGCCGCCTGCATGTCCTGAATCTGCCCGAACATCTTGTCCAACTGCTGTTGAGTGGCCGCGTCCTGCGCGCGCGCGAACGTGACGGTGCAAATCAAAATTAAAATCCAAAATGAAATCTTTCTCATGCGCTGAAAATAAACGTCTCTCCGTCGCCGTCAAGGTCAACCGCCAAGACACCAAGAACGCCAAGCGAAATTAAAACAAAAACTGGAATGAGAATTTCCCTGCGTTCCCACTTTTACTTCGCGCCTTTGCGCCTCTGCGTGAAATTTTATTTCCGAATCTCCGCCGATTTCCCATGCGCGCCAAGCCCTTCGAGTTCCGCGAATTTTTTAACCGACTTCAACGCCTTCTTGAGCGACGCACGATTGTATTCCACCACGCTCGTGCGGCGCTGGAATTGATCCACCGTCAACCCGGCGAACGACGCGCCCGCGCCATCGGTCGGCAAAACGTGGCTCGGCCCGGCGACGTAATCACCCAGCACCGTCGGCGACCAGTTGCCGAGGAAAATCGCGCCCGCCGTCACGATGCCGCCGCTCACGCGCCGCGCGTCGCGCGTGATGACTTCGCAATGTTCCGGCGCGAGTTGATTCGCCAATGCCACGGCGTCAGCGACGGTGGCGACTTCAATCAGCCAAGTGTTGCGGTCGAGCACGCGCTGGATGAACTCGCGGCGCGGCAATTTGGGCAACTGCCGGGAAATTTCTTTTTCCACCGCGCGAAGAATTTTCGCCGAAGTTGTCACGAGCCACACGCGTTCGTGGCCGGAGCCGTGTTCCGCCTGCGCGAGCATGTCGGCGGCGGCATATTTTGGATTCGCCGTATCGTCAGCAATTACGAGCAAATCACTCGGCCCGGCGAGCAAATCAATCGCCACGCGGCCGACGAGTAGGCGCTTGGCCATGCTGACGTAAGCGTTGCCCGGACCAAAAATTTTCTGGACGCGGCGAATCGTCTTCGTGCCGTAAGCCAGCGCCGCAATCGCCTGCGCGCCGCCGACACGATAAATTTCCGTCGCGCCCGCCGCGCGTGCCGCAAAGAGAATCGCGGGATTGATAGAACCATCCTTGCCGCACGGCGTCGTCACGACGATTTCCTTACAGCCCGCAACTTTCGCCAGCGTGATGGTCATCAGTGCGGTGGAAACGAGCGGCGCGGTGCCGCCGGGAATGTAAACGCCGACGCGCGTGAACGGATCAAACTTTTCGCCCACGCTCGCGCCGTGAGAGTTTTTACCCGACCAACCCTTGCGCTTGGATTTTTTGGCGAACAGCGCGATGTTGTTTTCCGCTTCCGCCACTGCCGCGCGCAGCGATTCGTCGGCCGTGAGCGAGGCGTTGAAAATTTCCACCTGCGTCACCGCGAGTTGTTCAGCGGTGAGTTTTGCGCCGTCGAATTTTTCCGTGAATTCCAACACCGCGTCGTCGCCGCGCACAAACACGTCGTGCAAAATCGCTTTGGTGCGCGCTTCAATTTCCGCGTCAAACAAACTCGAGTCAGCGGCGACAGCGCGCAGCTTGGCGGCAAAATCCTTGTCGGTGTAGCGGACAATCTTCATAGTCACAGGTTAGGAAAAATCTGCGGCCAAGTCAAAATTCGCGGATGCACTTTTCGCGAAACTGTGTTTATCTGTGTCATCTGTGGCTAACAAAAATCCCATTATCGTCGCGCTCGACGTGCCGTCAGCAGAACAGGCATTGAAACTCGCGGAACTCGTTGCGCCCGCCGTCGGCGCGTTCAAGATCGGCAAGGAATTGTTTGTTTCCGCCGGACCAGACATCGTGCGCCGCGTGCGCGCAACCGGTGCGAGCGTGTTTCTTGATTTGAAATTTCACGACATCCCGAACACCGTCGCCAAGGCCGTTGCCGCCGCCACGCGACTCGATGTGCAGATGCTGACGATTCACACCAGCGGCGGCGGCGAGATGATGCGCGCGGCGGAAAAATCGGCGCAAGACACGGCGAAATCACTTGGCCTTGCCGCGCCGCTCGTGCTCGGCGTGACCGTGCTGACGAGTTCAGACGCGAACACGCTCGCTGAAATCGGCTGTCAAACAAATGTCGGCCAACAAGTCGAACGGCTTGCGACGCTGGCGGTGAAATCTGGTTTGCGCGGGCTCGTTTGCTCGCCGCTGGAAATCGCGGACCTGCGACAAATTCTGCCACCGGAAATCCAGCTCGTCACCCCCGGCATCCGCACTGGCGCGGAAAAGGCCGACGATCAAAAACGCACACTCACGCCACGCGAAGCCATTCAAGCCGGCGCCAGCTGGCTGGTCATTGGTCGCCCGATTTACGCGGCGGAAAATCCCCGGCTCGCGGCAGAGAAAATTTTGGAATCATTGAATTAATTTTATGAGCGCAAAACACATCACCGTCGTCGCCACATTTCAGGCTCGTCCGGGCAAGGAAACGGAATTGAAAAACGCTTTGATCAGCTTGGTTGCGCCGACGCGCAAGGAAGCGGGTTGTATCAATTACGATTTACACGCGCTGCCCGAAGACCCGGCGAAATTTCTGTTCCACGAAAATTGGACCAGCAAGGCGCACCTCGACGCGCATTTGAAAACACCGCACATCGCTGCGCTGTTGCCGCGTGTGGATGAACTTTGCGTGGCGTTTCCCGAAATCAAGATCTGGGAGCGAATCGCCTAACGCAAAATAATTTCAGCGACGAGCGGAGTTTTCGCCGGACGTTTTGCAGAAATTTCAAACGCAGCTTTCAATTGCGTGACCGCTGTTTTTGCCTGAGCTGAATTCGCTGCATGAACACGGCAAAGTGTTTCAGCCTTTTCCACACGCTCGCCGGGCTTGGCGATTTTATCCACGCCCACGTCATAATTAATTTGCGAATCTTTCGTGAGTCGCCCGCCGCCGAGGTCGCGGATGACTGCGCCGATGACGCGCGCATCGCATTTGGAAACGTAGCCGGATTTTTGCGTCTTCAATTCCACGACAACCTTCGCGGTAGAATCGAGCGCGAGTTTCTTGTTGAACGCTTTCAAGTCCGCGCCTTGCGCGACAATCATCTCGTTCCATTTTGCGCGCGGCTTGCCGGAGTTCAAACACGCTTCCGCCATCACGCACCCAGCGGCGAGCGATTTTGCTTTGCGCGTCTGGACGAGCAGATGCGCAGCAGAATCGATAACAAGTTCGCGCAAATCATTCGGGCCTTTGTTTTCAAGGCAATCAACACTCTCTTTTACTTCCAGCCAATTGCCAGCAGCACGACCGAGCGGCGTGTTCATGTCCGTCAAAATGGCGCGCGTGTTCATGCCGCATTCGTGGCCTAGAGCAATCATTTCCTTCGCCAGTTTGCGGGCCTCAACTTTGGTCTGCATGAACGCGGCGCGACCGAATTTCACATCCAAAATGAGCGCATCTAAATTTTCCGCCAACTTTTTGGAAAGAATTGATGCGACGATTAAAGGAATGCTCGGCACGGTGCCGCTGGCATCGCGAAGCGCGTAAATTTTTTTGTCGGCGGGAACCATTTTGTCTGTCTGGCCGCAGATGACGCAACCGACTTTTTGAACCTGCTTGATGATTTGCGAGGCGGGCAAAAGCGTTTTGAAACCGGGAATGGAATCTAATTTGTCCAGCGTGCCGCCGGTGATGCCGAGGCCGCGACCGGAAATCATCGGCACGCGGAAGCCGAGGCACGCGAGCAGCGGCGCGAGCGGAAGCGAGACTTTGTCGCCGATGCCGCCGGTGGAATGTTTATCCACGAGCGGGCGTTTGTCTTTGGGAAATTTCAGCACGTCGCCGGAATCGCGCATGGCGAGCGTGAGCGCGGTAGTTTCGGCGGTGTCGAGGCCGCGAAAATAAATGGCCATGAGCAGCGCGGCCATCTGGTAATCAGGAATTTTTCCGGCGGTGAATTCGCGGATAAATTCTTGAATCTGTTCCGGCGCGAGAATTTTCCCTTCGCGCTTCAACTCAATTAAAGAAAGAAAGTTCAAGATAGTTTTGGTGGCTTGCTTGTGTAGCTCTGCCAAACCTCAACCAATTCTTCAGCAATTATATTGGAAGGCAAAGCTGATTTTGGAATTCCAAAAAAAGCTTGGTCGCCAACAATTCCATGAATAGCAAATTCCCCATTTACTATTTTATCAAAAATCTGCCACTTAAACTTATTTTGTGATGCTGGAGACGAGATTGTTAGAAAATCTTTATCCCATGAAGCGGTTCTTGATTGGCCAAGCTTTTCCTGAATTGCGCGTGTCTGTTGTTTTACTTTATCTGTGATTTTTATGCGGGCAGAAGCTTGTCCCAAACAAGCGCCTCCAAACCCCAATCCAAAACCTATGGCTGCTCCCATTACGGCAAAAAGTTGCGACACATGGCTGTTCGTAATATCGCTTGGGCTACAACCTGCAAAACCAAGAACAGCAAAACATAAACCTAAACTTAGAGGCATTTTCCATTGCCTTCCGCGCAGCACTTGAAGACGCAACGTCGCAAACTCAAGGGCAATTTTTTCTGCCAGATCGGGCGACAATTGGTATTCAATTTTTGTTTCCAAATTTCACCCCACGAACTTCTTCGCCGCGATGGTCGAGTTGTGGCCGCCGAAACCGAAGGAGTTGTTGACGATGGCGTTCACGGACATTTCGCGCGCGGTGTTCGGGA
>Ga0208872_1000597_pt1 | contig 25444 bp, 21 predicted proteins | sample CryBogCBH12Aug08_FD_185508 | JGI IMG/M metagenome (GOLD analysis project Ga0208872, IMG submission 185508) | Freshwater microbial communities from Crystal Bog, Wisconsin, USA - CBH12Aug08 (SPAdes) | ecosystem: Environmental > Aquatic > Freshwater > Lake | place: Crystal Bog, Wisconsin, USA...
CAATAGTATGTGTTTGTGATTGGTTAAAGGGTATTATTAGGAATTCGTATCTGAAAAATTATAATTTGGAAGTTATAAAAAATGGTGTTGATTTAAATATTTTTAAAAAGAAAACTGAAATACTACACTTCCAATATATAAAAAATAAAAATAAGTTTATTATTTTAGGTGTTGCAAGCAACTGGAAGATGGATAAAGGACTGAGTGATTTTATTAAACTTAGTTATGTGTTAAATGATGATTTTCAAATTGTATTAGTAGGGTTGTCTGCAACAGAGATTGAAAATTTACCTAAAAATATTTTAGGTTTAGAAAGATTGAATAATATTCAATTTTTAGTTGAATTATATTCTATTTCGAATGTTTATATGAATCTTACCTATGAAGATACATTTCCAACAACAAATTTAGAAGCAATGGCATGTGGTCTTCCTGTAATCGTATATAATACAGGTGGTTGTAAAGAGGCGATAAACAATTTTACTGGTTTTGTAGTCGCTAAAGGGGATATAAATTCGCTTGTAGATAAAGTTAATTTAATAAAGAATAATACACTTAGTGATTATAATAAATTAAGTAGAGATAGAGTAATAGAATTTTTTAATAAAGAAGATAGATTCGAAGAGTATATAAAATTATATGAAAATTTAATTTAAAGTTAAATATTCTAAAATTACAAGAAAATTGTTTTGTTTTAACTTTTAAAAGAGGCTATAGAATAAAAGTATAGTCTTTTTAGAAAATTGCGAGGATGAGGTATTATTAAATTAATTTTACACCCACATTATTAAATAAAACTCTTAGCATATTCCAATAAATATTAATTTCCTTAAACTAAAACTGTAAGAAATATTGTTTTAGTTTATTCATTGCTCGAAAAAAAGGATAAGTATAATTATAAGTTACCCCATTTTCAAAAAATGATTTTCTTATATTTATATTACCAATTATAATATTTTTAATCGAACGAGTACTTGTTCCTCCCATTCTCATTCTTACCAAAAAAAAGTTTAAGTAACTAGCTTTAATTTTATATACCTCAAAAAACCGTAGCATTAATTCAAAATCAGCAGAAATTCGATACTTTGGCTTAAACATACCTAATTCTTGATATTTGGTTTTTTTTACAAATAAAGCAGGGTGTGGAGGATGCCACCCATTAGTAAAAGACTTCTGTGTGCCTGTTACCCATTTACGAGTAACTTTTTTATTAACCCAATCCTTTTCTGAACACATAACAATATTTCCATAAACTGCATCAACATCATGCATTTTAAAAACCTTCACAACATTTTCTAAAACAAAATCATCAAAGAATACATCATCTGAATTCAATATACATATAATATCACCTTCAGAAAGCAAAATACCTTTGTTCATTGCATCATATATACCATTATCATTTTCTGAAATAACTTTACAGGAATTGCTGATTTCACTAATTATTCTCAAAGTGTTATCAGTAGATCTACCATCTATAAAAATATGTTCAATATTTTTATGGGTTTGGTTATTCACACTTTCTATTGTTTCCTGAATTGTCAGTTCACTATTGAAACAAACAGTTATAATAGATACTTTCATTAGGTAAAGGCAATTAATAATCTTTAATCATAATAGGAATTATTAATTAATATTTATACAAACAACTACTAATTGTTTCAAGATCATTTTCTGTAAGTTCAGGATAATTTCCACAATAAAAACTATTAGTATGTAAAAAATCAGTGGCAGGCAAATTAAATATCTGATCTACATATTTTTTATAGAAAGGTTGCTTTTGCATATTTCCTGCTATCATCGGTCTTATTTCTATCCCTGAACCGGAAAACCTAGTTAAATAATAATCTCTGAGTTCTGGTGTTTTACAAACTATAGGAAAAGCAAATGTTGAAAGACGGGTAATATGGTCATGCTTCAATGCTATGATATCGTCATTTTGTTGCATTATTTTTTCTAATTTCAAATAATTTTTTTCTCTTGTTTTGATATTACTTTCCAGAAATTGCATTTGATATTGACCTAAAAATCCTGTAATTTCTGTTGGTCTGAAATTAAAGCCTAAATCATAAAATGTATATTTCGCTTCAAACTCAGAAGTGATATTATACATTTTTCTCCACTTAACCTGCTGCTTTGCCGTTAAATTACGGTCCCATCCATTTGCCCGAACAATTCGTAGCATTTCAGCAAATTCATCATCACTTGTACAAATCATGCCACCTTCAATTGTACTCATATGGTGTGCAACAAAAAATGAAAAACTGGATCCCAAACCAAAATTACCAGCTTTACCTGATGGCAATTCTGTCCCTAATGATTCACAATTATCTTCTATAAGAATTATATTCCTTTCATTACAAATGTTTTTTATTTTATCTATATCGCCAGTAAACCCCAATACATTAGTTAGAAACAATGCTTTCATCTCTACTTTTTCTAATACAGCCTCCAGATTATAGCTCATGACATTTAAATACTTGTAATCACAATCTAATGCAATTGGAATGAGTCCCATTTGTATAATAGGCATGGTGTTGGTGCTCCAGGTTAAAGCTGAAAAACCAACTTTATCACCATCATTTAGTTTTCCAAGATTTTTTAAAGCTTGAATCATAGCAAGATTTGCACTTCCTCCACTATTAAATAAAATCGATTCTTTACAACCCTGAAAGACAGCAAATTTCTTTTCAAAAGCTGCACATTCTTTATCCATACTAAGTCGGTCAGCTTTCAAAATGAATTGAGCCAGAGCCTCTTTGGTTTCATGCTCATTTAAAAAAGCATATTTCATTAATGGAATCATGCAAATCCTATTTTTATTTGTTTATAAATCTTAATCATTTGATCAATACCATTTTCAAGATTAATTACTGGCCTAAAGCCTAATTCTTGCATTTTACTAACATCCATACACTTTCTTAACATCCCGTCAGGCTTATTAGTATCCCAAATTATTCGTCCATTATACGCAGTTTTTGTGGCAATAAATGTTGCTAATTCTTTAATACTAATATCAGAACCAGAACCAATATTTATAAATTCAGGGTTGTTATAATTCTCCATCATAAAAAGTACAGCCCTGGCAAGGTCATCAACATGCATAAATTCCCTGCGAGCAATTCCACTTCCCCATAAAATAATATTTTCATCTTTGTTATCAGCAGCATCAGTAAACCTTTTAACTAATGCAGATAAAACATGCGAATGCTTCAGATCAAACGAATCATTGGGGCCATATAAATTACAAGGCATCAAACTTATACTGTTAAACCCATATTGTTTATACATTCCCTCAAGTAACTTTAACCCTGCAATTTTAGCTATAGCATAGCCTTCATTCGAAGGCTCCAGTTTACCTGTAAGCAAATACTCTTCTTTCATGGGTTGCATACTGTCTTTAGGATAAATGCAGGAACTACCAAGGAATACTAGTTTCTTAATTTTAAATGCTAAAGATGCTTCAATTATGTTATTTTGAATTTGTAGGTTATCGATTAAAAATGAAGCAGGGTTTTCAATATTTGCTTGTATACCACCAACTTTAGCTGCTGCTAAAATTACAATATCAGGTAATTCCTTTGCAAAAAAATTATAAACTGATTTCTGCCTTGTTAAATCAAGTTCATCCTTGGATGCAAAAACTAAATTATTATATCCTTCTTTTTGTAATTGACGCATTATAGCAGAACCTACCATTCCCTTGTGACCTGCTATATATATTTTATCTTTAAATTCAATATTTCGTTGCATTGTAGCCGTAATTTAAAATTTCCTTCTAGTAGTACATTCAAAACAAAATAAGTACTTATAATTCTAAATTTTAAATAATTTTTCTAATTATTGTTAAATATAGCATTGTATTTTATACATTCAAAAACGTCCAAGTATCCACCTTCAGTAGCATTATAAATTTTAATTCCCTTTTTTTTTGCTACAACATCAAGACATCGGTAATTTTCCCAAAGCCTTGTAAGTGATTTCATTTCTTCGTCATAACTACTTTTTTCAGAAATTGGTACTTTTTCATTACGATGATTTGGTATAACCGAACCTTCATAAAAATGGTGATCTATACCTCTATGAGCTAGGTAATCATGGTCAAAACCTAATAAATAAATGGGACTACATCCCATGTAAATTGCAAGTGCCAATGATAATGCACTTACAGATTGAAAACTCTGTAATAACTTAGTTAAATCTACTTCTGCTTTTGGGTCACCACTTGAAGCTACATAATAAGTTTTTTCAGCTGGTGTCATTTTATTTTTAAGATTCCACTCATAACCCCTAATAAGGGGAAGAAAAAAAACACTATCAGAAATATTACTTTTTAAATTATTCCAAAAAGTAGTAGTATTATCATCAATCTTAAAAAAATCCTTATCTAAAATACTATAATAAGTAGGTTGCCAAGTATTAACTATTGAATGTTTCCAAAATCCTGAAACAGCAAAAGTTATATCATTTTTTAAAAATGATAAATCCTGTTTTTTAAGTGATGGACCGTTAACAATGACAAATGCCCTTTTTCCGCTATGACAATTCTTAAACCTTAAGTTTCTGAGAATGATTTCTTTTTCTTTTTTTGAAAGCAAATCCAATTTCTCCAATCTCATAGCTAACTTATTAAAATAAGCTGAAAGTATCTTAAGTTTTCGTACTACAACTTTTCTAATTGCCGGTAACAACATTACTTTATTTATTGTCATATTTCTTCAAATAATTTTAGATACTCTTTTGCAATTCGATTCCAACTAAACTTTTCAACTGTTTTAGCTACTTCTATGTTAGAATACGGGTGATGCTTCAATGTTTCTAAGCATTTTCTAATTGATTCACTAGTATGGTCATCAATAAATATAGAATTAATTTCGTTTAAAATACCCAATTCTTTCGCTAAAGGCAGAGTCTTAGGAATAATAACCGGAGTACCGCATGCAATACTCTCTAGAAACACTAAACCAAAACCTTCAGTACTGCTTGGTAAAATCATATAATCAGATGCCCATAATAAAGTTCGAATTTCATCAGGTTGCTTATATCCTAAAAACTTAAATTCAATATGATTAGAAATAGCAATATTGTTCAATTTATAAATATCATTATCTGAGGAATTACCTATTACTGAATAAGTAAATTTAGTAATTCTATTTTTTGATAGTTTACATATTGCCTCCATAACTCGAAACTGGCCTTTTAATGTTGAAATACTTCCAATGCTTAATAAATGTATTCTTGAATTATCTTTGCGCTTCTGGTCTTTTGGTAAATTAAATTTAATTGTATCAACACCATTCAAAATTATATTTGTTTTTGCGAATGGCTTACCATATATCCGCACCCATTCATGATATATACTATTAGTGATATAAACTATATTACTAATATACTTGCTAGCAGTAAGCAAATTTTCCAATTTTCGTTGAATAAGGTATTTACCAATATTTGGATCCCAACCTGTAATACCATGAATGGTAACAACTGATTTTAACTTTCTATCTTTAATTATATTTCTAAAAAGAAAGTAATTATTTACACCATGTATATGTATTATTGAAATTTTATCAATTCTATTTAAAATAACATAATTAAAGAAAAGCATCTTAGCAAGAGAATTAAAAAAAGGAAAAGCATAGTTAATTTTAAGTCTCAAGGCTTTTACTATAAGGCAAACAAAGGTAAAAGGATATTTAAGAATTGCTTTAAAAAGCAATTGTATATTCCATCCCAAAACAAGAGTAGAATCAATTATTGTCTCTTCTTGATGAATGTCAGTTGATACTAATATTTCAAAAAAACTAGAATCAGTAGCATTAATTTCATCTGCAATTTTCCAAATTACATTTGCAAGGCCTGAAGACTGCTTACCACCAGCGTAGATGGGCAAATGGCCAAAACTCAAAACAAATTTTTTCTCTGACATTTTTTTATTTCAAATACTTATCCCTTACAGTTTTTAAAAAAGATCTTAACCCAAGAAGCCCAACTATCATAAATGGGATTTGCTTCAACTCAATTTTAGATATAAACTTCTCACTGTATTTTCTTGAGGATTTAAAATTTTCTAAAGCACGTAAATACATTTCCCGCGAAGATTTATTTCCTGAAGTAATAGTATTATCATGTAACCGCCATGCCCCGATTTTTTCGTCTAAAAATTGTAATTTGAATTTACCTTCAGAAATAGCAAACTCTTTCCATAAATTCCAATCAGCACAACCTTTTAATTTCGCATTAAAGATACCAGTATAAGCTAAAGCTGATCGCTTAATGAAAGTAGCCTGAAAAGGAATATAACAACGTTCATGCAATAATTTAGATTTATTAAATGCTTCGGCTCCATGCCAACCTAAAAAATTTTCATTTGTATCAACATGTGCTGCATCGCCATATAATAAATCCACTTCAGGATGTTCACTTAAATATTTTCCTACTTTTTCAAATGCATTCTCAAAATAAAAATCATCCCCATTTAAAAAGCAAATATACTCACCTGATGCAAGTAAAATTCCTTTGTTCAAAGCATGGTACAAACCATAATCACGCTCACATACTAAAATATTAATAAATGACTTATAACTTTCCAGAATTTCTAAAGTCTTATCTTTAGATCCACCATCAATAACAATTAACTCTAGATTTGAATATTCCTGTTTTATTAAGCTTTCTAAAGCTTTTCTTAAAAAAGTTTCAGCATTATACAAAGACATAATTAAAGAAATCTTTGGCAAATTACAACTCATTTATACTATGTTTTATTAGTTTTCTATTAATAGTTTCCAATACAAAAGATAAACCCCACACAATAATCGTAATAATAGTTGTATTGTTTATTAGTACTATATCTGTTCCAGTACCAACAATTAAAGAATAAAATACCATTAAGTAAAGTGTAGTAGCCATTGCTTTTATATTTATATCATAACCATCTTTAATTAACTTTTTTAAAACACGAATAAGTTTATAAAAAAAATATCCATATACTGCAAGGCCTAGAAGGCCAAAAACAATTATTATATTATTATAACTATTATCAAAAGTTGGTGTTTTAACAAATTGGTTAGTTAAATAATCAATTACATCATACTCTTTTACCCAATCAAAGCCAATTCCTATAAAATAATAATTTTTAATGACATATGACCAGGAATTTAACATTAAAAAAATTCTAACCCAAATATTTCCTTGCTTAGCACTTAATTCATCTTGAGAACTGATAAATGTTTGTACAATTGCATCCGTGCTTAAAGATAAAGTTGAAAGAATTTTCACACCAAGTGCTAAAAATATAAATACAAAAATTAAGTTTTTTACAAAATTTTTAGAACTAAGTCTTGATATTGAAACAAAATATATAATTAAAGTTAAAGATAAAGCCAATAATAAACTTCTGTGCATTTGAATTAAAACTGAAGCTGCAAGAATTATAAGTGATATAAAATTATTTTTCTTTTTCAGCATAATATCTGTAAAAGCAATAAAAAAACCAAGTGCAAGTAATGAAGATGTTGGAGTTATAACCCTAAATTCTCTACCAGCCATGTTTGAATATTCTGGTGCAATTATATAGGTCTGTTTACCAGAAGCAATAATAAATAATAAAATTACAGCAGAAACAATTGCCAATAAATAAACAGTTTTAAAATATAATAAAATATCATTATAATTTTTAACAAATGAAACGATTATAAAAAAAAATAAATAATACCTAGTTTTAAATAAGTTACTGAAAATATTCATTAAAAAACCAGTACCCCCCCCTAATAAACCTTGTATAATACCTTCTATAATTGCCAATAGAAAAAGAGCGAAAATGAACATTGAAGGTCTAAAAAGTAAATTTTTCGTATCACTAATTAAATTTATATTATTTAATAAAAGCCAAGCAAATACAAATATTGTTAATAATATTTGTATTAAACCATAAAATCCAAATGTTTTAGTACCAATACCGCCCCAATTTTCAGCTCTCAAACCTAAACCATCCTGAAAAGTAAAGATAACCAATATAAAAATAATCAGTTTTGCATTTTTCGTGTTCATACCTAAAGAAAAAGATTTAGCTCATTTTTTGAATAAGAAATTCAGCAAATTCAAAATCAAGTAATGTATCAATATCAACAGAATGATATTCATCCATTAAATATTTTTTAATTTTTGTAAATTTCTTAATTTCTTTTTTCATTAAAAGTGAATCCGTATTAATTACATATACTGACCCATTAAATTCATAACAATCAGCATAATCCTGTCTTCTTAATGCATTATCATTTGATAATTTTGAAAGATAACCTTCCTCACTTTCTACAAATAATTTAAAAAAAGGATTAGAAGAACATTTTTTTACAGATACAACCATATCCAGATCTCTGTTAAATAATGTAATAGCCGCATTTAGATGTTCTGGTTTTCTGAAAGGGGATGTAGGTTGCAATAATACTACACAACCGAAATTTAGCTGACAAGTTTGATACCATTTTATTGCATGTATTATTACATCTGATGATGTTGCAGAGTCTGAAGAAAGTTCAGTAGGCCTTAAAAAAGGCACCTCAGCTCCTGCATCTTCGGCAATTTTTTTGATTTCAGAATCATCAGTGCTTACACAAACTATATCAGCTTTATTCTTTACATTAAGTGCTACCTTAATAGAATAATAAATCAATGGTTTCCCATTAAGTAATTTGATATTTTTACCGGGAACTCCTTTAGACCCACTTCTAGCTGTAATTAAAAATAATTTTTTCACAATTTAAGATATTTAATGTCTTCCTGTGCCTTTTTAAAGTCATCCATTTTACCAATATCCAGCCAATAATCAAGCAATGGAAAATATGTTACTTTTTTATTATTTTTTATAAGTTCTTCAATTAAATCCGTAGCATTAAAATATTCACCTTTTTTCATTGTTGAAACATGTTGTTTTTTTAAAAGATAAATACCAGCGTTTGAATAATAAGTTATCGTAGGTTTTTCTTTAAGGCCTATAACAAGTTCATCTTTGGTATCCAAAATTGCATATGGGATATTAATCACGTAAGGGATACTTGCTATAGATAAATCAGATCCACTTTTAATAAATTCCCTGAAAAATGCTTCTAAATCTATATTGGTCAATAAATCAGAATTAAGAATTAATATAAAATCAGAATTAAAATTATCAACTAAACTCAAAGCCCCAATAGTACCTAATTTTTTTTCTTCTTTAATATATGATATTTGTACGCCCCAGGAATTTCCATCACCAAAATATTCTATTATTTTATCTCCTAAATAATTAATACTGATATTTATTTTTTCAATACCAAATTTCATCAAGTGATTAATACCATGTTCAAGTATTGGTAAATCACCAATTTTTAAAAGTGGTTTGGGCGTTTTTTCAGTTAAAGGCCTTAACCTTATACCTTCACCCCCAGCCATTAATAAAACATCAACAGGTAAATAAGAATACTGATCTGCAAAATTTATAAACCTTATTATTTTTTTATTTTCATCTACTATAGGCAAAAGTTGAATGCCCATTTTTTTAGCTGAATCTATTTCATCCACAGAATAATTATACTTTTTAATATAACGTACAGATCTCTGCATAAAACTTTCAACAGGTTCACTAATTTCTATCCCCTTTATTAACCCTCTCCTAATATCGCCGTCCGTTAAAGCTCCTATTAGCTCTTGCTGGTCATTTAAAACAAAAAGCGTGAGGTCCGCCCCAACCTCATTCAACATCTTTAAAGCGGTTATTAAAGGTTCTCGATAATGAATAATGTGCTTATTTATCTTTTTCATTTATCTGCATTAGAATATTTACAATCTTAACAGCCGCACTCCCATCACCATAAGTTTCTATTTTTTCTTCAAGCAGCATACCTTCTGCAATTTTTACACTAGCTAGAATTTCTTCTTTTTTTATTTTACAATTAATAATATTGGGTGTAACAATACGACCTGTTTGCCTGCTTCCAATATTAATAACTGTTTTTGGGAAATAAGATGCTTCAACAAAACCACTGGAGGAATTACCCAGCATAAAACTGCAGTATTTCATACATGATAGGTATCCTACTGTTCCAAAAGATTCAATCCCATATGCACAAGTTTTAGTAGCGATAAACTTGTTAATATAATTTCTGATTACAGAACCCATAGTATCTGCATTGGGCATTGTTATAATAAACTGGTATCCTTGAATTGAATCTAAAGCACTTAGCAGCTCCTTTATGTAACATTCATTCATTTCATAACCAACTGTTTCAGGGTGAAATGTAATAAGGATGGCAGGTTTATTCATGTCAATTCCAAATTCCGACTGGAAATATTTCTTGGAAAATAAAGTTAGTGAATTCAAATTGTCAATACTCAATGCACCTACATTATAAATATTTTTGCTATTCCCTTTAATATTTCTGATCCTTTCTGCATAGGTTTCAGTAGATGCAAAATGATATACAGCAAGAGTAGTTATTGCATCCCGGAAAGCATTATCTATAGCTCCCAAGGTTTGTTCGCCACCTGAAATATGAGCTAGTGGAATGTTGAATGCTGCTGTTGAATATGCAGCTGCAAACATTTCAAATCTGTCACCTAAAACAAAACAAAGTTTGTAATTTTTCAAAGCCCAGATTTTAGAAAATTTCATAAACGTTAATCCCATACTATCTGTAATAGATTCAGGGGATTCACCTAAAACTAAATTTTCAACTTTATGGGCAACATTAAATCCATCTTTTTTGATCAAATCTGCGGTCTTACCATAAAAACTTGAGTTGTGTGTTCCAAATGTTATGATATCCAGTTTAAATAAGGAATTCTCTTTGATTTTTTTTATTAAGGGATAATAAATACTGTAATCTGCCCTTGAACTAGTTAATAATGCAATATCCATTTTGCAAAAGAATTTACTAAAAATGTTTTAAAAAACTAAATCAGACCAATCTATTTTATAATCAGCAGGTAAATCTTTATTTATGCTTTTACCAATAATTAGAGGAATTTGCATAGGTGAAATTCCATCACCTGGCCGTTTCATTATTAAATCATTTTGGCTGATCTGCGAACCTTTTTTCATATTATTTTTTAAGTGAATACTTCTTCTTGCAATTACCAGATTTTTAGATTCACTTTCTGTTTTTTTCTTAATTCCTGTTCCAATTGCCAATTCAATGTTCCGGATAGCATTAACCATTGCTTTCAGTTCATCCGGTTCCAGTGATGCTCTATGGTCTGGACCTTCCATAGTTTTATCCAGGGTAAAATGTTTTTCAATAACTTCAGCTCCTAATGCAACTGCTGCAATTGGCACTTCAATACCCTGTGTATGATCAGAATAACCAATTTTTACACCAAAAGCATTCCTAATAGTAAGCATCGCATTCAGATTTACATCTTCAAATGGAGTAGGATATTCAGTGTTACAATGTAAAACGGTAATATCATCAAAATTTTGGCCATTTTCAACAAGAATATTCAATGCACTTTCAATTTCACCTAATGCAGACATCCCGGTAGAAATAATAACTTTTTTACCAAGGCCAGCAATTTTTTGCAAATAAGGTAAATTTGTAATTTCTCCAGAAGGAATCTTAAAAGTATCGAGTCCTAATTCATTTAAATAATCAATTGAAATATGGTCAAAAGGTGTAGAAAGAAATTTAATTCCAACTATTTCTTCACAGTAAATTTTCAAGTCACGATAACTTTCTACTGGCAAATGTATTTTTTTTGCCATTGCCAGTTGGCTTTCTTCATTCCCGGTATTATCCATCTGATAAGAAGCCTTGGGCGCCAAGCCACTCATCACAAGTTCAGGTACAGCTGTTTGAAACTTAACAATATCTGCACCAGATTCAAAAGCCACATCCACTAACTTTTTTGCCAATTCAAAATTTCCATTATGGTTAACACCTGCTTCAGCAATAATTAATACCTTTTTCATCCCTTTTGTGTTTCATTATTCAATTTATTAAAAATATTATCCCATCCGTTAAAATGCAATGCACGGTCATCAATCCAATAATCACCAATGGGTTTTCCCATCATCAACTGATGATATTTTATTTCATGTTTCTGAAGCCAGTGTGCAGTCATTTCATATTCCATCCAAGTTCTTGCGGTATAGATTATTATAGTATGCCCTAATTCAAACAGGCGGTTTATTTTTTCTACTGCACCTTCCAATGGCTTTGCCAAAGCTCTGCTGAATGTTTTTTCTTCGGTACAAATTGTACCATCAAGATCAATAATTAATTGCATTTTTTAATGTAATGTTTCTCTGTAAAACTCCGAAAAATACCTGATCATCATTACTCCTGTTTTCCAAGATTCATTTTGATCTTTCAATTGGCTTCCCTTAAAATCATCTAATACAAATCCTGTAAAATCTGCTCCGGCTCCAATAGATGTTAATACAGCACCTCCAAACCTGGGATTAATTTCCATTAAATAATTAGAATTAGTTTCATTATCTCGAATAAATTGTATAGTAACAGGGCCGGTTAAACCACTTTTGGTTATAATTTCCTTGGAAAGCGAAATCAATTGCTCATCTCTGATAGTAATAGATTTAACCGCTTCCCCTCCCAGAACTTCTAACCGTTCCCTAGGTACTATGGCAACAATATTGCCATTTCGAATACTAATATATGCATCCACACTAAATTCTCGCCCATTGATAAATTGTTGGATATTATATCCAGAGATGTCATTCAGTTTTTTGAATTTCTCATATTCCAATTCATTTGTTATTTTTACAATGCCAGAAGATGCTGAACCATTATTCGGTTTAGCAATCATCGGAAATTGCAATGTATCTCCTGGAACTGGAATACCATTTAACTTTGCCCAGTTATAAGTGAGTTGCTTATGAAAAAATATTTCACATTTTAAATCATCTGTAGCAAGAATGAAAGATTCACTTTTCAAGTGCTTTTTTAACTTACTGGCAATTATGGTAGCGGGATCTACACTTGGGATAACAATTTGTATATTTTCCCTGTTTATAACTGCTTCTAGGTCCACCAAAATATCAGGGTCATTCCATTTTTTACCAATTATAATGGTTGCTATAAAAGATAATGGGATATCTGCATGTAACTCATAAGAAAAAATAGAAACATTCCACCCTCTTTCAAGGCCACTTTTAATAAAATGCTGAGCCAAAGAAACTCTTTTAGCCCCTCCCAAAAAAAGGATATTTATTAACTCTTTTGGCATACACTGCTTGGAATATTTACTAAACAATCTTCAACCAAGAGCGCATTACTTATATTTTCGCAAAAGCAATTTTTAAACATATCCAGCTTATTCATCAAAGTCCAAGCAGGCCTTGTCATAACCCCACTTTTATATGAAAATTCTAGAAATTCATTCCTTTGTTGTCTATTTTCCATAAAAATGACATTCAACCAGAAATTTGACCTTGCATTTGCTGGCTCTTCAAAAAAAGGAATATTAACTGTCTCAAAAAACGATCTATATTTTAATGCCAGTTCTCGTTTGTTTTCTATATAATTTTCCAATTTTTCCATTTGGGAACAAGCTAATGCAGCATTTAAATTAGGTAACCTATAATTGAATCCAATAAAATCATGAGAGAAATTCCATTTATGCGGAATTTTAGACTGTGTACTCAAATGCTTAGCCATTTTACCTATTCCCACATCATCAGTAATAATTATCCCACCTCCTCCACAGGTAATTGTTTTATTTCCATTGAAACTAAAAGTTCCTATCAACCCAAATCTACCGGTATGTTTTCCTTTATAAAAACTCCCTAATGATTCCGCTGCATCTTCTATTACAACAATATGAAATTGGTTACAATATTTTACTATTTCATCAATTGCGGCTGGATGCCCAAATGAATGCATGGGTACACAGGCTGAAATTCTTTTACCACTTTTTTTATGAAAACATTGACCATCAACAATTTTTGTTTTCTCTTTTAAAAAATCTAGCAATTTATCTGCACTCAACCCTAAAGTTTTTCTGTCAATATCAATAAAAATAGGTTCAGCACCAATATAACTAATTGCATTACAAGTTGCTATAAAAGATAAAGGTTGCGTAATTACCAGGTCATTCCTTTTCACACCCGCTAATAATAACGATAAATGCAAAGCAGATGTACCATTCACAATTGCTACAGCACATTTAGCTCCAGTATAACCCTTTATCATATCTTCAAACCTGTCCACGAATTTACCAATACTTGAAACAAATGTAGAATCAATTGCTTCCAAAACATACTTACGATCAATATTATCAAATAAAGGCTGGTGTAAAGGAATATAAGCATCCTTTTCATCAAAAGTAGCTCTTATAAAATCTATGATCGCTTTATACATTATAAATACTGGTTTTATATTTTTTTATATTGTCGGAGTTTGCGAACCAATTGATAGTAAGGTTAAGTCCTTCATTAAGGGTTACCTGTTGCTTCCAGTTAGTATGTTTTGACAATTTGGAATTATCCCCCAACAACCTTTCCACTTCGCTTTTCTCCGGCCTTACTCTAATATCATCACTTATAATTCTTGCTTGAGGATTAATTAAATCAATCATTTTTTGGGCAAGGTCACCAATCCTAATTTCAGTTTGTGTAGCAATATTAACTTCCTGTCCAATCAATTGATCACATTTTGCAATTTCTAAAAACCCATTCACGGTATCTTTTACAAAAACCAAATCTCTGGTAGGATGTAATGCACCTAATTTAATTTCTTTTTTTCCAGCAAGTAACTGAGTAATAATAGTCGGAATTACTGCCCTTGCAGACTGCCTGGGCCCAAAAGTATTAAATGGCCTCACAATGGTCACCGGAAGGTTAAAGCTTTTAAAAAAAGATTCAGCAATAGAATCAGCACCAATTTTTGTAGCAGAATATGGTGACTGACCTTGCTTTGGATGTTCTTCGTTAATTGGAACATATAATGCAGTACCATAAACTTCTGATGTAGAAGTAACTAATACTTTAGTAATATTCAAATTTTTAGCTGCCTGTACAATATTCAGTGTTCCTTTTATATTTGTATCGATATAACTATCAGGAGAATGATAACTATATGGAATTGCAATCAAGGCAGCCAGATGAAAAACTACATCACAACCTTCCATTGCTTTTCTAACGCCATTAGGATCTCTTATATCGCCAGTAAATATTTCTATTTTTTGTAGTATTTCTGGAGCTAAAGTATCAAGCCAGCCCCAAGAATTAAAAGAGTTATAAAAACAAAATGCTTTTACCTTGCAATTCAACTCTACTAGAGCCTCCGTTAAATGGCTGCCTATAAAGCCATCGGCCCCAGTTATAAGCACTTTTTTATTTAAAAGTTCCATTTTTGCTTTTTATAAAAAGTTTAATTAGAAAATCAGAAACATGATTATCAGCACCCAAATACATTTTAATGTCTTTAATGTTCACCAAAGCCAACCAACGATAAGTAAATATAGTTAATATAATAGTAATTGTAACAATACCAATTACTTGTAAATAAATATTGCTTTCAAAATAACAGTAGACTCCATTAAAAGTAATAATTATAATAAAGGACAATAAAAAATCTTGTAGTTGATTAAAAGATTCAAATAACATAATACCAAGATATTTTTTCTGGTAATAAATACCAAATAAAAATGATGAAAATATACCCCCTGAAATTCCAAGAACAACAGAAGTGTATCCCAGTTTTTTATATAAAAGAAAAATAATGGAAGCATTTACTACCGCATTTGACATATGTAAAATTATTGTTTTACCCGCAAGTCCTTTTGAAATAAGGAAAAAATAAACCGGTAAGATAGATGACGAAAACAATAAGTATGATACTGGTATTAATATACACCCAAATATAATATCCGGGTTATTACTGTTCCCAAGCCATAGGGTTAGCAAAGGTTTTACAATAAAAATCAATGATGCAGTAAAGGGAATTGCAATTAAAAAATATTTCTGCGCAATATCGATTACCGCAAATTTTATCTTACCCATATCTTTCAATTGTGATATGAATGGGAAAAAAGGGTCAAATAATCGTGCTATGACACCTTGTAACTGGTTTTTAACTTTTATTGCAATATCAAAATACCCCACCTCCTTTATGCCAATAAAACTAGAAATCAGTAGTTTAGTCATAGGCTCAAATAGAAAAATCACAATTCCAGCCACATAAATTTTAGAACCAAATACTAATTGTTTTTTTACGATTCGTTTAAAATTGTCAATTACTCCAAAGTAATTAAGTTTTCCCCAGTTTTTAAATGCAATAACAAAACTTAATACAAACCAGATGATAGCAGATGCAAGTATTAGGTATCCGATTTCACCTAAACCATAACCCAAAGAAACCACTATAATAATAGATATCCAATATATAGCTGCATTTATAAATTGCAATAAATTATTTATATATATTTTTTGAAGAGCTGCTATAATTGCAATTGAAACCTGCCCTAAAAAAAGGAATATATTTGCAAAAACTAAACATATATATAACGTTTTTGATGGAGCCAAAGATTGAATAGGAATTTTAAAAAGTTTAATTAGAAAAAACTGATTAAAATATATAATTAAAAAGGAGGGGATACTAATAACTATTAACATTAATACAATTGTAACCAAAATATCAAAATCAGATTCATCACATTTCCCTTGTTCAGACAAGTATTTAGTTAGCATGGTACTAAAACCTAGATTTGCAAAAACAGTTAGATTACCTATTAATGAAATTATTGCAAAAATACCATAATTAACTACTCCTAATTTTGAAATAAATATAGGTATACAAATAAATGTTAGTAATGCAGTAAAAAGTAATTGAATTATACCACTAACAGAATTGGTATAAAATTGTTTTTTGTTCACTTTATTTTATTTTTTTAATATTTTAAGACCATTACTTTATATTTTTTAAGTAACCTGTTATCGTAATTTAATTTATTCCATTTTTTGGATGTATACTAAAACCACACTGAAACTTAAAATTATTGTACATTTTATCAATTAAATGAATTCAAACATCCTTCTAGTTCTGTTTACTAAACAATGAACCCATAAACACTCATTTAGTTGAATATTCACAATATTACATTATAAAATAATTAAATAAATTAGTATTAAACTTATCAATGATAATATTTTCTTCACTAACAAAATGGGCTGAGTAGTATACTTTATATCTGTTTTATTTACTAATTAATTTAATATAATAAAGAAGGAATTTAAATTGCAACAATTTTATAAATGATCAATTAAAATATTTTAAGAAATAATAATAATATAACAAAATGATAATATTTAAAAAAAATACAACAACTCATTACAAAGCTTCGCCTCCTAAATCACAAATATCATTAGGTATTTTAGAATTTATTTTATAAAAAACGATTTACCTAAAGATCAAACAATTATTAGATTTTTTTTCATGAAGCACATAACTAAATATCTGCATTTAATACAAGGACTACTTACAATGTTATAATTTCTTCTTAAAAAAATTTCCAACTAAATTTTTTGTTTTTACCTGCTCATCATTATCAGTGGATCCATATCCATATCCATATCCATATCCATACCCATACCCATACCCATACCCATATCCATATTTATGTGAAATTTTGGGTTTCACATCATTAACTATTACATACATGCTCTTCATTTTTCCTGTAAAACTTAAATCATTAAGTATAGCTAATTGAGTTTTTTGAGTTACACCCATCCTAACTATATACAATACTACATCTGCATAAGGAGCAACTAATTGAGCATCTGCTACCAGACCAATTGGTGGAGCATCTAAAATTATTAAATCATAACTTTTTTTAAGTCCGGAAAGTACTTCAGCTAATCTCTCATCTCCAAGCATTTCTGCTGGGTTCGGTGGTACTGGACCTGAAACTATGATCGAAACATTTTCAAATACATCTGACTTTAAAATGATGTCTTGAATATTTTTATTTTTTGTTGATAGAAAATTACTTAGGCCTACAGTATTGTTTTCAATCCCAAGGTATTTTATTAATTTGGGCTTTCGCAAATCCATTTCAATTATCAATACTTTTTTATTTGAAGAAGCATAAGCTAATGCAAGATTAGTTGCAATAAAAGATTTACCTTCTCCGCTTGTACTTGAGGTGAATAGTATAACCGGACAATCTTGCTTCCCAATTGTAAATTGCAAATTAGTTCGTAATGCTCTGAATTGCTCAGAAATTACTGAGCGCGTTTTTTCAACATATATAATTGAAGATCCATTTTTATTATGTGAAATTTCACCAATTATTGGCACATTCACTAATTCTTTAACTTCAATTGGACTACTTAATTTAAAATTAAGAAGAGCAAAAATGCTAATTATTATAACTGGCAATAAAATTCCAACCATTATTGCTAGGCTAATGAATGGAAGTTTAGAAGGAGGCCAAAAGGGTAAGTCATCTGGTTGGGGGCTTTCTATCATTCTTGAATTAGCAATATTTGAAGCTTTCGTTATAGCAACTTCTTCTTTTTTCTGTAACAAATATAAAAATAGAGCTTGTTTTACTTCTTGTTGACGATTAAGATCGAGATAAGCTCTTTCTTTTTCCGGAACATTACTTAAAGTTCCAGTAAAACTGTTTTCTTGAGATTTAATTTGTTGTAAACTAGAACTAATGGCATGTAATTGGTTTTGCAAACTACTTACCATATCTTTTCGAGTTAACTCTAATTGCTCATTTAAATTTTGTAATAACGGATTTTTCTCAGTACTTCCCAAACCCATTCTGTCTCTCTGTTGTAATATACCATTATACTTTTCTTGTAAAATTAAAAAGTTAGGATCAGGATTTACTAAAAGTGAAGGAATCGGACGGCTATTACTATTATTTTTTAACAAATATTGAAGCATATTTTCAGTAATCTGCTCCTGTAATTCAGCCTTTTTTAACTCTTTATAATTCTCCGATTGATTTGCTAATAACAATTTTGATTGCTCTGATAAATCTGAAATTTTATTTACAGTTTTAAAGTTTTGAACACTTTTCTCTATACTACCAAGTTCAAAGTTTACTCCACCAATACGACCATTAATAAAATTAATTGTACTGTCAGCAAAAGTATTTTTTTGATAAATATTATCTTTAATGTAATCTATAATTACCATTTCAAGAATTTTTCTGCCTTTTTCCGGAAGCGCATTATTTAAAACTAATTTAATAATTGTACCTTGTTTATTTGGTATTGTAACTTCTAAACTTTTTTTAAGGTTAATTGCAACTCTTCGAATTGGTATAATATTTATCAAATATTCCTTTTTAATGTCCAGTCTAAAATTTGTTTTGCTAAACTTTACAAGTCCAACATCCTTTAAATAAAAAGGATGATCTATAGTAACATTATATGATGTATCTTTTACTTCAGTAATTTTTTGAATTAACGTAATTATTGAATCAGATAAATACCGAACTTTTAAATTAGTATTTTTTTCGCCAAATTCAGTAACTCCAATTGAATCAGGAGAACTCAAAACTGTCAATTCAAATGGGTTACTTTCAAACATTTCATTACTTCTAAACCGCCCCTTTTCATAATAGCTTATATATAATTTTAAATCAACTACAACTTTTCTCAGTAAATCTAAAGTCTGTAATATTTCAACCTCATTATCCACTGAACTTTTTAAATTAATCATAGAATTATTCGTAAATTCATCCATCATCGCAGCAGCTTGGCCTCCAAATAATTTACCTCCTTTTGTTTCGTCTTGTATTAATAATTTAGCAGAAATTTTATATGTAGGAGGTGTATACCTCAAAAACATTAAAGCTGAAATCACTATAGCTGTAGTTGAGAGAAAAACCCAATACCAATAGTCAATTATTACTCCAACTATTTTTTTTATTTGTATTACGGTCTCTGATTCCTGTTCTATGTTTTTATTTTTAATTTCCACTATGTAATCTTTTTAAAATACTTAGAAAATAATACTACTTAAATAAATAAATTAATGCCGCGAGAAGCGTCACACCAGTTGTAAAAAGAGAATAAAACCTTATTTTATCTTCATCTAAAACAGCAGCTTTCCTTTTATCTGGTTCAACATAAATGATGTCATTCTGCTTAAGATAATAAAATGGTTTAAAAAAAATGTCTTTATTAAGTAAATTAAATCGGTAAATACTTGAAAAACCAGAAGAATCTCTAATAAGCATAATATTTTCACGTTTACCATAAATTGTAAGATCTCCCGAAGAACTAATAGCATCTAAAATTGTATTTTTTTCATTATACAAATTTATTAAACCAGGTTTATTTACCTCACCTAACACGCTAATTCGGAGATTTGCATATTTTATTATTACTGCTGGTGTTTTATAAAATTCAAGAGCTCTTGTATGAATAAGATTTCTTAAACTATCTGTACTTATTCCAACTGCATTAAAAACACCTAATAAAGGCATTTCCAATTGCCCATTCATATCCACAGTATAAGATGGGGTGCTAGAGCCGTTAAGGTTTGTTAAACCTTGGCTATTATCAGCAATTGTCAAATTTGAAGTTCTGGATATTGAAAGCTGCTGACTAAAAATAGCATTTGCTGAAGGATCAATCGTCATAATAGCTATACTTAGCATATCACCTTTTTCAATCAATAGAGTTCTTTGTTGTGCATTTTTAATCTTTATATTAGTAGAATCAGGCACATCCTGTAAATAAGCTATATTTTTATATGAACTACAAGAAGGCAGACCAAATACTAAAATTGCTATAACAAACCCAAAAAATAGAACTTTTTTTAAAACCATTATTACAAATTTTATATTCTCTTAATTGTATTAAAAAATCTAATGCTTTTTAAATTATCAAAATCCAAAAAATTATTTTTACTAAAAAATTAATTCATCTTACCAAAAAGAGATTATTAAAATAAAATTAAAATCAATTGGATAAAATATTATAGAAAATAATTTATTCAATCGAAATTAAGTGTTTTTAACATAAATAATTGAGCACTCAGCAATTTTATTAAAGAACTTGAATTAAAATTTAATCTAAAAATAATACTATTTATTTTTGGTCCATAAATTTCAAATTTCAGGAAATAATTGATAAAATATTTTATAATAAAATAAATAGGAATATAATTATTAAAAATTTTATCTCTTTTTAAAATCAAATAAATATAAAAACATTTCTGCAGAAGTCCATAAATGTGTATAAGTAATTTTCTTTTTTAGAGCTAATGAGTCAATAATTATCATCTTTGTAAAATCAGATTCACTTCCACCACTTTCCCAACTTAATGGATAATTTTGTGATGAAAAAGGTGCACTATAATTATGGTAATAGTGTGCTCGCGCCCATTGAAGATAGGGGAATGGTTGAAATTTAAATGATCTATAAGAGTCAATTATTTTATTAAATAAAGAACGTTTTTGATTTAACTTACTTTTAGTAAACCAAGTTAAATCAAAATAAGGACCTAGTTTTGAATTAAAACTAAATTCTACAGTGTCTTTTAATTTTAATTCCTTCAATGCTAATAATAGAAAATTAGTTTGATACGTTTCATTTATTTGGCCATCTGTCAAACCTGAAACAACTGTAAGTTTATCTTTAATTAACTTTATTCGATTAACTTCTTTTATAATACTGTCTACAAATGTTTTCCTACGTTCAGGAAATTTAGATAATAAATAAAGTAATTGGCCTAGATTATCAGCTTCAGAAATACCACTCTGCAAATCATAAATTGAATTTAAACAAAGGACCCAATTTTTAATCAAAAACAAATTACCAGTTTTTTCTAGACACATTGTTGCCATAGCAGCATCTCGGTACCAAGGATTTTTATAAACTAAAATATTGGGGTATATTTTACTATTTAAAATATTAATTAAGATTTCATGATGCAATACTTTCAAAACTTTATCATATTTGCACTCTTCAAAAGTTGGCAATTTAATATAATTTCCTGTACCCGGAATTAGTGTCTTAGTGCTCTTATTAATAATAAAAACCCCATTTTCCTCTTCAATTATTTTACATGAATCGTTTTTATAAAATACAATAACAGTATAATCTTCAGGATGAATTTGTTCAAATAAATAATCATTTACCCCAAATATTTTCTTTCCAGTAAATATTTCAAATAATGCACCATGCTTATATACATATTTATTTCTGTTTCCCATTCCGAATAAAAAAAAGGAAGGAGCCTCAATATTATTTGTATAAAATTTATGCCTTAGTTGTTCTAATTGTTCTTCATAATCTGATTTATTCTTTCTTGAACAAGAAAAAAATAGGATCAAAAAAGCAAAATATAATACTATAAATAAAAAATTGTTTTTCATTATTTTTAATCTTATTTAAGTAACAATAATATAATTTAAAATTTTAAAAGTAACTAAATTTTAAAAATAAAAGTTTATATAACTAAACTTTTATAAGTTACATTAAAATTGAAAAAATTCTAATTTAAATATACTAATTTAGGAATTTATATCCATATTCATGTAATATTAAACATAACTAAAGGCCTAATGCATATTTTATATAAATTAATCAACTTTATATACTCCAAAAATTAAGTTTTCATACATAATAATTGTCGAATATTTAGTTTAAACTTTTTCAAAAAATTATTTAAAAATTTTCTTAATGAAAAAATATATGAAAATAATATTATTAAAAATTCATAACCTTATTTTAATGATGCGAATACATCAATGGTTAAAAAACTTATTTATCTTTTTGCCACCTTTTTTTGGTAAAAAGTTATTTGAAATTGAGGTCTTTAAAAATTTATTACTATTTTTTATTATTTTTTCTTTATATGCAAGTGTGGTTTATTGCTTTAATGATATTCATGATATAGAAAATGATAAAATTCATCCATCTAAGTCAAAAAGGCCATTACCAAGTGGAAAACTAAAAATATTTGAAGTAGTTTTCTTAATGTTATTTTGTATTTTCTTAGCAACCATACTATTATTAAACTATTGGCATAATAATAATTCAAAACCGACATTAGTCATTGTTTTATGGATATTACGGTCAAAGTTTACCACCATTTCAGCGCAAAGTTTACCACCCTTAGGTGGTTGTTGTAGCTGATATAAATCTAGTTATTTTTTTTCTTCCGTAATGATTCTCCTTTCAATTCTATTTTATGTGCATTAGCAGTCAATCTGTCACATATAGCATCGGCAAGAGTAGGTTCATTAATGTATTCGTACCATTTATTAACGGGTAACTGTGATGTTACAATGGTCGAACCTTTCGCGAAGCGATCTTCGAGTATTTGGAGTAATGATAATCTCATATCCGGGCTTAATGGTTGTAATCCAAAGTCATCAATGATCAATAATGGTGTTTTGGCAACCATATTTAGCCACCTGATATACGTTCCATCCAACCTCGCTATTGCCAGGGCTTCTATAAAACGGTTCATAGAATAATACAAGGTACGGTGCCCCAGCAAACAGGCATTTCTACCCATGGCACAAGCAAAAAAACTTTTGCCCGAACCCGTTGCACCGGTAATGAGCAGGTTTTCAGATCTCTCTATAAAGGTTCCATCAGATAATGTGGACAGAACTTCTTTACTGATGCCTCTTTCCGGAGTACAGTTTATCTGCTCCAGTGTAGCATTGTAACGTAGTTTAGACAGGCGCAGGTAGAGCCCGGTTCTTTGATGGCCCCGGTATCCGGCTTCAGCTTCTGCCAGTAATCCAACGATGGCATGTGCTTCCGGCTGCTGATGAACAGGTTGTTTAATGATTGCCTCGTAACGTTTAGCCATTCCTGTCAGTTTAAGTTCCTGCAATTGCTCCAGTGTAGTTTGTTGATTCATGTTATTGTTTTTTAATGATCTATAAATAAGTGATTATTGGTAAGACTGCGGTCCCCGCAGATTGGGATGATCCGGAAGTTTGAACAGATCATTTTCATTGAACTGATCGATCTGGTCGTAATTGTTCACCAGGATATTCTGGATGGTTCTGTAATTAAACACACTTCCATGCAATGCTCTTGCACAGGCAGCTTCCAATCTGGTTGTCCCATATTGTTTATGGAGCCTTAATATTCCTCTGCATGCATTGTAAGTTTGTTCAGTAAAGGCCTTTGATTTTAAAACTTCATCCATATACCGGTGAACAGAAGAACCAATGCGGATAGCCTGTTTTAAAAAGTAATCGGGTGTCCATCCCTGTTGCTCAAAAAAGTGCTGGTGTCCGGCAGGCATATGATCACCAACGGTACTAAAGTCATGTTTTTTGTAACTACGCGTATGCAAGGCAACCCGTTGATGCTGGTAATAAATCTCTACAATATCAGTGTCATACACAACACTCACCTGCTTTCCAATGAAGTTATAGGGTACACTGTAATGGTGCCAGTCTTCACCCAGGGTAATGTGATAGTTTTTCTGCACCTTGGCCAGTACCTTGTGTTTCATAACAAAAGCTTCCGGTGGCAAAGGCTGAAGCAGGGATTGTTCTTCGTTTTCAAATTGTTGCAAACGGCCATGGTCTTTTCTCTGGAATAACTTTTCATTGTGCAGATTCATCTTCTTAAAGATGGCTTCATTCATTTCCGTCAGAAGGTGGAATACTTCATCACGCAGTGTTGCATAAATGCGCTGATAGGCAATTTTAACTTCATTCTCTACAGAACCTTTATCCTTTGGTTTAGCTACCCTTGTGGCTAAAAGTGTGATATTATAATGCAATGCCCATTGCTGTAAAGCTTCACTAAACATAGGTTCATAGCGACAGGACTTAGTAACCACCTGTTTCATGTTATCAGTCTTAAGGCTCAGCGGAACACCACCAAAATATTCCAGGCATTTATTGAGGCCCTTAATAACCTGGGGTATTGTTGCATCTGGCAGTGCCATGGCAAACGTGTACTTACTGTAGGGTAAAACACAAACCAGAACAGGGCAAAGGATTATTTCTCCGGTGGATTTGTCAACATAACTCATTTTATCACCGGCAAAATCAACCATTACCATGGCTCCCGGGGCATGAGTAAGGTGCATGGTAGCTTGAGTTGTCTTACTGATTTCTTTTATCAGTATACAAAACTGAGTATATCTATATGGGTTACTATATTGTTTACAGTATTCCTCCCAAAGTAAAAGACGGGTTACACCTGTTCGTTTGAGTTCGGATAGAAAATATGGAACCCGTTTAACTAAATCCATCCTCCTTGGATCATTTGAATAATCCGACTCTTCTGATGGAGTATATACAATAGCAGCTAAGTCGGCATCACTAAGATGACGAAGAGATTCAAGATTATGTGAACTGCTTTTAAACTTGGAAGTATAAAGGGTAACCACTTGCCGGGACATACCCAGTTCAGTGGACATGGCACGAAGAGAGCATCCTTTTTCAAAAAGTTGTAAGAGTGATCGAATCTGTTGCATTGATATCACTTTATTGGCCATGC
>Ga0208872_1000598_pt1 | contig 25396 bp, 24 predicted proteins | sample CryBogCBH12Aug08_FD_185508 | JGI IMG/M metagenome (GOLD analysis project Ga0208872, IMG submission 185508) | Freshwater microbial communities from Crystal Bog, Wisconsin, USA - CBH12Aug08 (SPAdes) | ecosystem: Environmental > Aquatic > Freshwater > Lake | place: Crystal Bog, Wisconsin, USA...
CGCGGCCATTGTCCGCTATGCGGTAGAGAGCGAGGAGATCTTTCACGTGGGCCGCCTCCAGATATCGCAGCCCTCCGTACTTGACATACGGAATCCGCCGTCGCGTCAGCTCCAGCTCCAAGTGGGCGCTGTGATGAGCCGTGCGAAACACGACGACTTGATCCTGCAGTCGCACGCCGTGTTCGAGGTTCTCTAATACCTGGTCGCAGACGAAGGCCGTCTGCGAGTCTTCGTCACCGCATTGCACCACGCGCACGGGAAGTGCTTGGACGTCAGGTTGATGCGACGTCAAGATGGCCGAAAAGCCCACGGGAGCTTCGCGGGCGAGTTGATTGGCCACATTCAGTATTTCTTGCGTGGACCGGTAGTTCGTCTCCAGCGTCACCGTATGCAGCCCGGCGAACGACTCGTCCGCTTCGATCAAGTACCGAGGCGATGAACCTCGAAAGCCGTAAATGGCCTGCGCGTCATCGCCCACCAAAGTAAGAGAGCACCCGCGCTGGGCGAGCGACGTGGCGATATCAACTTGCGCCGCGTTCACGTCTTGATATTCATCAATGAGGACGTGGTCGAATCCGCGCGCGAACCGGGATCCGAGCTGATCGTCCTGAACGAGCGCGCGCCAGTAGAGAAGTAAGTCGTCGAAGTCCAAAAGCGCGAGAGCGCGCTTTCGAGCGACGTACGCGCGAAACACGGCCGCGTACTCCTCGGCGTCATCGCTGCACCAAGGCGCCACGTCAGCAATGGACTGCTGAACAGTTTGAGACATGTTCACCGACCGCGAATAAATTGACGCGAGAGTGGCCCTGCTCGCGCCCCGTCGCACCGAGGTCGTGGTGCGACGTTCCGCGCGAACGAGGTCAAGGACATCGGCGGCGTCGGCCTGATCGAGCAAAGAGAAATCTGGGGACACGCCAAGATTGACGGCGTAGTGACGAATCGCGTGATGAGCGATCGCGTGGAAAGTTCCACCCGTCACCGACTGACCTCGTACCCGACGCTCCGCCGCGGCCATCTGGCGTGAACGGGCCATCATGACGCGCGCCGCGCGCCGAGAAAATGTGAGGAGCAGCACTCGCTCGGGCGAGACGCCGAGGGTGAGGAGGTTCGCCGTGCGGGCCGACAGGGTGGTTGTCTTGCCAGTTCCCGGCCCCGCTAAGACGCGCAGGGCGGGGCCGTCGTAGGTCACGGCCTCCCGCTGCTGGTCATTGAGATCTTCAAGAAAAGCGAACACTTGTTCGATTATACGAACGGGTCGCAGGCGGCGCCAACGCTTGCAATTTCAAGGTTTGCTCAGAAATGTGGCAGCCCAAGTGACATAAGATCAGCCTGATCCGCCTGGAGGTCGCCATGTCCCAGTCCCCGTACATCCTCTACACGATGCCGGCCTCGCTGTACTCCGCCAAGGCCCGTTCATATCTCCTCGCCATGGGCATTGACTTTGAAGAACGACCCGCCGGTCATCCTCGCTACAACGACTACGTGGTCCCGTCGCTCGCGCGGTGGATTATTCCCGTTCTCGAATTACCCGATGGCTCCCTGATTCAAGACTCGCTCGACATTCTCGATTTTCTCGAAGGTGACGTCGACCCCGCAGTGTCCGCCTACCCGACCGGACCTCGTCAGCGAGCCATTGCCCACGTTCTCGAATTCTTTGGAGGTGAAGGCCTGTTGCGTCCAGCTATGCACTATCGCTGGAACTTCGATGAACAGAACCTCGCGTTCCTGTCGAATGATTTCGCTGGTGCTCTCGCCCCGGGTGCGAACGCGGAACTGCGAGCACAGGTATTCGCCATGGCGTCGGATCGCATGCGAACTGCCACTGGTCTGTTTGGGGTCAACGACACGACCATTCCCCTCATTGAGGCGTCGTATCTCGAGTTCTTGGATCTCTTATCCGCGCACTTCGAAACCTCTCCGTATCTCTTGGGTGGTCGTCCGACCATTGGTGACTTTGCGTTCATGGGACCCATGTACCCCCACCTCGCTCGTGACCCGTATCCGTCCGGACTAATGAAGAACAGGGCGTGGCGCGTTGTTCGGTGGGTGGAACGGATGAATACCTCACGACCGGAGGCGGGCGAATACGGCGATGTCTCCACCGACCTTTTTGCTAACGACGAGATTCCCGAGACGTTGCGTGCACTCTGCCGCTTCATTGGAGTCGACATGCTCCCCGAATTCCGCGCCCACGTTCGCTACCTCGACGAATGGCTCGACGAGAATCAGCCCGAGGACAACGAGATCGTGGGCGGAAAACCGTCGCGTCGATCCATTGGCTCCACCACGTTCCCGTGGCGCGGCGTCGAACTCACGTCGGTCGTGATGCCCTATCGCCTGTACGTCCTCCAGCGACTCCAGGACGCAGTCGCGTCCCTGTCACCCGTTGAACAGGACAGCGTTCAATCACTCTTCGAGGAGCTCTCGTTGACGGATCTTCTCACGCTGCGCGCGCGTCGCCGCGTCGAACGACGCGACAACCGCGAGGTGTGGGGTCCCGTCCAAGAACCCGTTCTCCCGTAGTCAGTTCGTCTCGTAACGAGACTTCAACGCCAGGGCGGCGAGGTGTTGACGGAGTGAGCTAACTCGTCAATCGCGCGTTCGACCACCAGGACGATCTCGTCGGCCACCTGATCACCGAGCGGCATGTCAACAATGTCCGCGGGAGTGACCCAATCGAATCGAACAAGATCCCAGGTGCGGTCGTCACCAACGACGACGCCGTCGGCCAACAATGTGAGGTACGGACTCGACGCGACGTGTTCCAGGGGCGTCTCACCTTCGTTCAACTTCTGCACGCGCATCACCAGCGACGTGCCAGGCACGGGTGGCTCTTCGACGAGCACGTCGGGAAGAAAACCTCCGACGATGGTAAATGCCATCCCCGCTTCTTTATGCTCGTACTGCTTCTTGAAATCATCGCGCTGTTGCATCGCGAAAAAGGATGACCGCGAGGGGTAGCGCACGATCGCCACCCGATCCCAACGTGGCGTTCCGGCCACCTGATCGAGCACGTCGCCGTGAAATGCCACCATGGCACCGACGGCCGCGAGAGGGCCGAGCGGGGCGTAGGCGTCGTCGGCCTCCTTGCCGCTCAGCGACGTCGCGCGTCCGTCGTGATACTCCGCAACCTCTTTGTACTGCATGAGATTGACCATCCATACGGGACCGTCATCCGCGGGGTCCATATGCAGCCACCGCTTAATGGTGTCCCAGTGCACCTCGCCAAACGTGGGTTTGTTCGGATCCGGCATGTGGTCTCCTTCTTCAGCGGGCTTAGACACCCTTGGACGACACGGGATTTCGGGGATTCCGACCCGCTTCGAGGTTGTCATTGCGTTGGTGCACGCGAGCGAGCGTGACTTGGTGCGTCAGAATCCAAAACCGGTTCGCTCGTACGGCGTACGTCACGTCAGCTGCCACATCCGCGGGATCCATCGCGACGGTCTTCATGAATCCCTCGAGTTGCTCGACGGGAATTTCGCCCGGCGTTGGGTAGCCGAGGGCGGCGGGCGCGTTTCTCGTGGACTCAAAGATCCTCGTGGCAACGAGTTCGGGGCACAAGCACGAGACGCCCACACCCGTTCCTTCCAGTTCCAATGACAGTGTTTCCGACAAACCAACAACCGCGTACTTCGACGCGTGGTACGGGCCAAGCATCGCCGTCGAGCAGAGACCCGCTTCGGACGCGGTGTTCACGACATGGCCCTCGCCTTGCTCGACCATGATCGGCACGAAAGCGCTGACGCCGTAGGCCACACCCAACACATTGACGCCCATCACCCAGTCCCATTCGGCCGGCGACGATTTGTAGTTCTGTCGCCCGTTTGCGACGCCCGCATTATTCATCAGCAGGTGCACGCCGCCAAAAGTTGCGAGTGTGTGGTCCTTGAGAGCATCGATCTGCGCCGCGTCCGCCACGTCGACCACAAACGGCGACACGGGAGCACCGGCCTCCTTCAGGCGCGCGCTGGCCGCTTCGAGACGTGGTGCTTCAATGTCCGCCATCACAACACTCATGCCTTCTCGCACGAGACGCTCGGTCACGGCGAGACCAATGCCCGACGCCGCACCCGTCACCACGGCCACTTTGTTCTTGAGTTCCTTCATGTCTTCCTCCTCAGTTGAGATGTTGAGATGGCGCGATGACTGCAGCGCCGTACTGCGCGAGTGTTTCTTCGGTGTTCTTGAAGAACAAGAACGAGGGCAAGATCACGCGGTCAACCCCCAGGGCCGCGAGGGCCGCCACTTCATCCAACGCTCGTTCACCGACCGCGCCGTTGCCACCAGTTGTGAATTCAATCGCGTCGGGGTCGCGACCATTTTCTTCGGCCGTCTGACGAACGATTGAAAAAAGATGCGCCAACTCGTCGTGCCGGCCGCTGGCGGGGAAGAATCCATCACCGAGTCGGCCGGCGCGCCGCGCGGCAATCTCGGTGTGTCCGCCGATGTGAATGGGAATTGAACCCTTCACCGGCGACGGCTTGGAAATGCACTTGTCGAAGTTGGTGAACTCACCCGCGAAGGACGCCACGTCATTCGACCACAACGTGCGGAGCACGTCGGCGTGCTCGTCCGTTCGGCGGCCTCGCTCCTCGAAGGGAATTCCCAATGCGTCGAACTCTTCTTTCAGCCACCCGACGCCGATACCAAAGAGAACTCGACCGCCCGACAGGTAGTCCAGAGTGGCCAACTCTTTGGCGAGCACGACCGGATCACGTTGCGGCAGGATCATGATGCCCGTGGCCAAATTGATGGTTGAGGTGGCGGCCGCCAAATAGCTCAGCCACACGAGCGGGTCCGGAATGGGTGCTTCCTCGCGTCCGGGCATGCGACCGGAGCGGTCATAGGGATACGCCGACTCGTATCCCGCGGGTACCACCACGTGCTCGACCGTCCACAACGACTCAAAGCCCGCGGCTTCGGCCGCTCGCGCAAACTCGACGGCCAGGTGCGGCTCGACGAAGGGTCCCGTATTCGCGAATGCAATACCAAATTTCATGATCCACTTTCTCCTTCTCGCAACGAACAGACGAAGCCCTCGGCGGGATCCACGTCACCTCGTAGAAGAGATTCATACACCTTCGTGATCTTCTCGGCACCACGCACGTCTCGCCGCAGAATCCACGAATCAGAAAATGTGGCGAAATCGTGCCACGCCACGGCAACTCGCGCGTTGAGCTCGTCGGCTCCCCATTGCTTCGTGCGGGCACTCACGCGATCGGGGGCGAAAAAGAACGTCGGCCGAGGTCCAGGTGGGCGCGACGTCGGGCTCGGCGTCGGGGCGCCGAAGTGGGTTCCTCCCACCACCAGCGACAGCAGCAACTCGTCGCCGAAATGCTCGTGCACGGCCAGTCGTACTGCGGGGTCCCCCGCCATATCCACGTACACCGCATCGCGACGCGGCAGCGACGCGACATCGTCATACGTCACGACATCGTCGTAGATAGCGAGCGAGGACGTGAACTCGAGATTCTTCTGCGACGTGATCCCCACCACCCGTGCGCCCCGGCGGCGCTCCATGAATGCGAGGCCAACGGCTGTCTTTGACGACGCCGAGGAGACAACGACGTCCGCTCCGACCAGCGCGCCATCGTCGGCGAGAAAATCGTCGATGAGAAACGAGGTGAAAAAGAGGGGGTACAGCAACATCTGCAGATCTTCTCGATCCGCACGGTACAGCGGGTCGCTGGCGCAGATCCGAAAGGAGTTGTACGCCGACGCGAGATGCGCGCGATGCGCGGACGTGTCGACGACGCCGACGGACGTCACGAACGGCGTGATGATCAGTTGGTCACCCATCGGGAAGTATCCAAAGAGACGCACACCGGCGGCCAGCTCCGCGTTCGTCGATTCGACCACCTCGCCAAATCCCCATACCGGAAGACGTCCCCAGCGCGAAGCATCCTCGCCCGTCGAGGGAAAGAAATCCCAGTACTTCATCGCCTCACCAAAGTGGGCGTAGGTGATGTTGTTGGTCGATAGTCCGAAGGCGTCAACGACGACTCGCGCTTGACCCGGGTTCAACGGCACGACACCGTCGTCGATGAGTCGGGTCGTCGACAGATCATCTTTTGCGATTTCGACGTGCACGTCATCCCCCCGGTGAACAATTGTCATCGATACTGACACAACCTAGGTCCCCCGTCGGGAACCCGCAACTACGAGCAGAAGAGGACTTAAGTCACCACTGCAGTCGGTGGGACCACTCGTAAATTCGCAGCCATGGTCGATGAACTCACCCGGGACGAGATTGACGCATTTCTCGACACACAAGTCGTAGGGCGCGTGGCCTGTCACCGCGACGGCGAGACCTACATCGTTCCCGTGATCTTCGCCTGGGCGCACGACGCGGCGTGGGTTTTTACGACCGAAGGCAAGAAGGTCGATTTCATGCGATCCAACCCGTCGGTATGTTTCGAAGTCGACGAGCGTCGGGCGAATGGGGCGTGGTCGAGCGTCGTGATCCAGGGACGTTACGAGGAGCTCGCCGGCGACGACGTGCAGACCACTCTCGACCTCTTGAGCCGTCGTTTTCCCCCGCGTCCGGCGGATGCACCGCACGAACCGCGAGGAGAAGGTCGCACACCGGTCGCCTTTCGCATCGTGGCGGACGCCATCAGCGGACGGCGAAAGAACTAATTCAGCCGCACAGGTGATAGCGAACCATCGCCCGGAGGTCCGCTAGTTCCGTGTAGTGATTCGTCAGCGAGTCAGTCATTGATTGAAACGACATCATCGGTGTCGTCGCCTGCAGCCCCGCGAGTCGAGTCGGCCACTGCGCGCCGCGAAGAATCGACTGTTGGTGCACCACGGACGAATTCATGGTGAGTGAACTTGTCACTCCCAAAATCGCCAAACACATCTCGTCCGAGGAGCCGTCTCCCCACAACACGTAGCGCGGCGGCAGCGTCTTGAGGTAGGGATCAAGCGAGCGCACCGCGGGATCAAACGTGCAGCTCACCTGGAGTCGATCGCCGGGCTTGATTTCGGTGGGCGTGGGCAGCAGGTAACTGCGCTGATAGTGGAAGTTGTACGACGGAACATTGAGGAGAACCTGCGCGTTCGGCGTTCCGGGGTTGAGCGTCACCTTGAAGGCGGCACCCAGAAGGTGCATGTGAGGGGTCACCTGCCACACGTAATTCTTTGAACCAACGGGCCAGGTGCACGTTGAGGTATCGCCCGGTTGTGGAGTACCACCGCTGCAAATTGCTTCCAACAAGTTGTCAAAACCGATGGCGCTCTGACCGAAGCGAGCCCCGATGTCCTTGAGCGATGCAGCACGCGAGCACAACTTGCCGGTCACGCCGGTCGGACACGGGAGGTCCACAGCGGCCGGGTACAACAGCACGGACAACGGCAGGAGATTCGAGCCCGCGGCGGGGATCATCTTCAACGTCACCTTTGACTGGTCCGGCTTGGAGCCTGCGAGCAGGTTGTAGTGCACCTGCATCACGATGAGACTGCCAGCGGGAAGTGGCATGCCCGTACCGCTCGGCTCCACGGAAGGACCATGTCCCGGTGCCCACGCGGACAACCACGGCGCCGAACCCAAGTCGGAGATGGAACCCTGTCCATTGATGCCCGGTCCGCCGAAGCACGTCCAACCTGCACCATTGGCATCCAGCTTCTTCGCTCGCGCCGCGTCGGCGGGCGGCACGAGATACAAGATCGCGTGGTGGTCCTCCGCGAGGACGCCCGGAGAGAAAGTGGAAGAGGTGATCATTTCGTTCGTCGTCGTCTTCGGATCGAGCAACGAACAGTGGTAGAGGTCGTGGCCGCCCTTCGGTGCGACGGGCGAGAACGGCTTCGCCAACTTCAAGGTGATCGTGCTCACGCTCGACGTGTGCGGACGCACCGCGGCGGTGTGTGCACTGGCACCCGCCGTCACGTTGACAAGCGTCGTGGCGCTCAAGAGCCCCGCACTTACCGCAGCCATCAGTCGCCGGTTTACCTTGGCCATACGTCCCCCACCCCACTTGCGTTGTGCTCGGAGGCTAGGCGAGGGCTCGCCCCCGGTCAACGACGTCGTGCGATTTCCCCTGTGGGGCGACACATTCTCTGTGCGGATTTCTCGTTCACGGGCGCTCTGGGGCAATATGCCTACGGGTGAATAGGGGGAATCATGAGTGAACACGAGGCGACGGAGCACTTCGACGTGATCATTGTGGGCGCCGGTATCTCCGGGATCGACGCCGCGTACCACCTTCGACGCGATTTTCCCGAGAAGACGTTCGTCATCTTGGAAGCCCTGGAGTCATTCGGCGGTACGTGGCTCGTGCACACGTATCCGGGAGTTCGCTCGGACAGTGACCTCTACACCTTTGGATATGAATTCAAACCGTGGACCGGCGCACCCATCGCGACCGCGGGCGAAATCTTGACGTACCTCGGCGAAGTCATTGAGGAAAACGACCTCGCTCGCTCCATCCGGTACCACCACACCATTTCCACCGCATCTTTTGACTCAGCCTCCGCCACGTGGACCGTGCACGGCACCGCGGGAGAGAACGGCGAGCCTCTCACCCTGAGCGCCAACTTCCTCTGGATGTGCCAGGGCTACTACCGGCACGCCGAGGGCTACACCCCCGAATGGCCGGGAATGGAAACGTACGAAGGCCGCATCATTCACCCCCAAACGTGGCCGGAGGACGCGGACATCGAGGGCAAGAACGTCATCGTCATTGGCTCCGGCGCCACGGCCGCCACCCTCGTTCCGGCCATCGCGGGCACCTGTGCGCACGTCACCGTCGTCCAGCGCTCGCCCACTTATTTCTGGCCGAGCCCCAACACGAATGAAGTCGCCGACATGTTGCGGCAACTCGACATTCCCGAAGAGTGGACCCACGAGATCGTCCGTCGCAAGATCTTGTTCGATCAGGAACTCGTGACCCAGCTGAGTTTTCAGGAGCCGGAGTTCGTTCGTGACGAATTGCTCAACATGATTCGTCCCCTCTTGCCGGAGGGATACGACATTGACAAGCACTTCACACCGAAGTACATGCCCTGGCGGCAACGCCTCGCGCGCGTGCCCGATGGTGACCTCTTCACGGGTATTCGCGAAGGCCTCGCCACGATGGTCACCGACGAGATCGAAACCTTTACCCCAACGGGACTCGTCACCAAGGACGGCACCGTTCTCGAGGCCGACGTGATTATCACCGCGACCGGCTTCAACCTGTCCGTTCTCGGCGACATCGCCTTTGATGTCGACGGAGAACCCGTCTCGTGGCCCGACACCGTCACCTACCGAGGCGCCATGTTCACCGGCGTCCCGAACATGGCGTGGGTGTTCGGATATTTCCGTGCCAGCTGGACCCTGCGCGCCGACCTCGTGAGCGCATTCCTTACGCGGCTCTTTCACTACATGGACGAGCACGGCTACACCACGGTGACACCGCAACTTCGGGACATCGACGCGGACATGCCCATTCTGGACTGGGTGAACGTCGAGGACTTCAATCCTGGCTACTTGTTGAGGTCAATGCATCTCATGCCGAAACGTGGTGACAAATCCGAGTGGCAGCACTCTCAGGACTACTGGACGGAGAAGAAGATCTTCCCGGAAGCCACCTTCGACGACGGGTGCCTGCGGTTCACGTAACCCGACGATTGCGCCCCGAGATACTCCCGTAACCTAGAACGGTGCGACGTCGACTTACCACCATCGCTATGGCGATGTGCGGCGTCACAGCCCTCGTGTCGCCGTCGATCGCTTTTGCGACCACGGGCGTGACACCGGTTGCCGTCGAGGGTCCGCAGGCCCCGTGCGGGACAGTGCTGCTGTCGGGATCCGCGTGGCTTTTTGGACACGGCGTCGACATTCACTCCAATGGCGTTGATCAGTATTCCGGCAATTCGTGTGGCGGCCTCGGTACCGGTTCGCCTCGGGTGTTGTACGGATACGGCTACCAGTGCGTCGAGCTGGCTGCTCGTCTGTACCACGCTCTCGGATGGGGGCTCGTCTACGCCAATGGTCCCGCGTCGGCCGGACAGTATCGATACGGCGCAAAGTACATCCCGGAAGGTTCGCCCAAACTGCAGTTTCATTCCGTCGCGAGCGACTACGTGCCCGTGCCGGGTGACTTGCTCATTGAAGGTGGCACCCAGTGGGGGCACGTGGCGGTGGTGGATTACGTCACGTCCAACGTCATCGCGACAGTCGAGCAAAACGCCTCGAACACTGCGTGGCACTACTACAGCGTGAGTCATCATCACATCACGGGTGGCTATAACCCGGTACGTGGATTCATGCACGCGCCAAAAAATCACTTTACGAACGTCTCGGTCCCGAACGACAATTACGAGACCGTCTTCGTGGCCAACACGCAGTCGCTGTATTCACTCAACAGCGCGGGCGCGTCGCCGCTGCACGGGTACGTCGCTGCGTCGACCACACCCGCGGCGATCGCTCGACCCGCGGGTGGCTACCGCGTGGCCTACGTGGGCACCAATGGTGACGTCATTGTCGGCGACTTCACGGGTGCCCTCGACACTCGCACCGCACTACTGGGCGGCACGAATGTTTCCCTCGCGACGACGTCGACGGGTCTCGAGGTTGCCTTCGTGGGAGCGAACGGCGACGTCAACCTCGGAACCGCGGACACCCCCGTGAGTAGCGGTCCGGTCCACTGGGTGACCACAGATTTCAACGTCGCCGCGTTGCCGCTGACGTCACCGGCCCTCGTCGTAACACCCGCGGGACCGGAAGTGGCCTACGTGGGCACCAATGGCGATCTCTGGATATCGAGCTCGCCGGGAGTCACGTCGGACACGGGCGTGGTCGTGGCGGCGGGGACATCGCCCGCGGGAGCACTGCGCGGAAATGGCGACGTGGAATTTGTCGTGACCGGAACCAACGGGCACGTATGGACCGACGTGAGGGGCGTCATTTCCGATACCGGAGTGGCTGACGACATCACGATGACGCCCACGATTACCTCTACCCACAATGGGGGAGCTGAAGTCGCCTACGTCACGCCGGATCATCACGCCGCAGCCTTCGGCGCGCTCGGATCGCACGTGTGGACGAATGTCACGACGACCACATCAGTCGGCATTGCGTCAGGCGTGCACAACACTTTCGAAGTCGCGGTGAACACGGACAAGAGTCAGCTGTGGCTCGCGACAGCGACCACGGTCCGTTCGACCACCCTCGGCCTGCGTGCGGGAACCCCACCCAGCATTCTCGCCATTTAGTTGAGCCGACGAGTGCCCTCAGCCCGAGCGTGTGTGCCTGATTAGCATTCGAGCAGTACCCACGAGTAGCACCTCTGCGCATGACGAACAACTTCCTTCACTGTCGGACGGGGTCGTGACTCCATCGCGATCGGCGTGTGCCCTGGGCACCATTGTCGCGCTCAGCGACATCCCGTACGCCGAGGTGCTGTGTTCGTCCTACCGGAAACACCACCCCACACACGACTGTGTCGTGCTCGTGGTGGATGCTCGCACGTCGTTGCAACCTTTCTCTCAGGCCCACTTCGTCACTCCGGCGGATCTAGATCTCCCGCTCGAAGAATTTCATCGTTGGGCAACGATGTACGAACTACCGCAACTCGTCGACACATTGACCCCGGTGTTCTTGGAGTGGCTGTTGTCTCGTGGATACGGGACGGTTCGCTACCTCGAACCGGGTGTCGAAGTGGTGTCTGCTTTTAGTGAGTGGGACGAACCAACGAGCAGTAGTGGCGTGACTCTGACCCCGCGCCTCCTTCGACCTCTCCGTGACGAACACACGTCACGAGATCGCGAGGTTCTCACTCACGGCGCCTTTCACTCGGGCTGCCTCGAGGTCACGACAATGAGTCGCGACTTTCTCTCGTGGTGGCGCCACTGTCTCTCACGCGACCACGTGGCGGGTAGCGGCGGCGAACTTTCGTACCAACAGCACTGGATTGATCTGGCCCCGGCCTACTTCGACGTACGTGTCGTGCGTCACCCGGGATACAACATTGGGCCGTGGAATCTGCACGAGCGTCCGCTCGAAGAGCGCAGTGACGCGTCCCTCCGGGTAGCAAACGAACCGGTGCGGTCCGTGCACTTTGCCACGACCCGAGAAGGACACAACTACTCGTCCTCGTCGGTACCTGCGGAGAATTCGGCCGGCAATCCGACACTGACCCCGTCTGTGTTTTCACGTCTCGAGGCCACATTTCAAGATCGAGTCCAGAATGCGTCATCATCGAGGTTCACCAACGAGCCGTATCGATTCACGCGGACGGACGACGGCGTCCTCCTGACGCGCGAATTTCGCGCGATCTACCGCGATGCTCTCGTGGACGCCGAGCGATTCGGACACCCAATGCCGCCGGTGCCTTTTGGAACCGATGACGCTCAATTCTCTGACTGGCTCGATGAGCCCGCTGACCCACGCAGCGTCGTGTCCCGACGTCTCCTCAGTGTCTGGCTTCGTCGCCGCGACCTTCAACGGGCCTTCCCGCAGTGGGCAACGACGGATCAATGGAAACTCATCCAGTGGGCGCTCAGCTTCGGACGAGCCGAAGGAGATGTTCGCGATGACGACGTCGCGTTCTACGCGGTACTCCCGATCGCCGACGGTGTCCTCCAACGAACGGACGACTTCGGCGTGAATATCGCGGGTTTCCTGCGCGCCCAGCTCGGAATTGGCCAGATTGCTCGTCGCGTGCGCGAGGCCGTTGACGCAACGGGAATTCCGTCGTCGCTCTGGCCAGTCGCTCTCACTCTGTCGGCCTCCGATCCCACGGTCTCTTTGGAACCGCCTCGCGCGATCTACCCCGTGACGATTGCGGTCATCAACGCCGACCTCTTTGATCAGTGGCGCACGGGCACGGGTGCGATCTTTGAGGAGACGTACACCGTTGCCTCGTGGGCGTGGGAGACGAGTGATCTTCCGCCTCAGTTCCACGAGGAGATCGCTCACGTTGATGAACTCTGGGTCATTTCACAATTCATTGCCGACAACTTCCGTCGCCACACGGATATTCCGGTCTACGTCCTCCCCACCACCGTCACGCCCCAGCAGTCCTCGCGCAGTGCGAACGGCGACAATGAGACTCCCTATTTCTTTTTTGCGTTCGACTACTTCAGTTCCATTGAACGAAAGAATCCCTTCGCGCTCGTTGACGCCTTTACTCGCGCTTTCGCCGATGGCGAAGGACCGCGACTCGTGATCAAGACCGTGAACGCACAGTTTCGTCCGAGGGAGCGTGATCGACTGCACGCCGCCATCGCCGGGCGCAGCGATATCGAATTGATTGAGCGGTATCTCCCGGAAAGCGAGGTGACCGACCTCATAGCGGGCTGTGCCGCCTACGTCTCGCTCCACGCCGCCGAAGGACTGGGCCTCACCCTGCTCGAAGCAATGTTCCTCGGGCGACCCGCCGTGGCGACGGCGTACTCGGGCAATCTCGACTTCATGCGGGACGACACCAGCTACCTCGTTCCCTTCGCCCTCGTTCCGATACCGAGTGGCACGGAGCACTACGACCATGCCGGCACGTGGGCCGCGGCCGACGTCGACGCGGCGGCGGCGATTCTTCGCGAGATCGTGGCCGACCCCGCGTCGGCCAATGAGAGAGCACAACGAGGTCGCCGCGACGTGGCCGAGCGTTACTCCGCGGCGGCGGCGGCACATTTTGTGCACGAACGTTTAACGACGATCGAGCGAGAGCTCACTCAGCGACGTGCGAATGCGACAATGCCCCCTGAGTCCTCCATGCGACTTCGCGCTCGCCTGCGGCGTCGTCTCGCTTCACTGGTGGCCCCTCCTTCCGAGGGGCGTCTGTAAGAATCGAACAGTGGCCAACGAACGCGAACACCAAAAATTGGCCTGGCGCGTTCGGTACTGGCGCAAGCACTTTCGGCGTCGGCGCGACGCCATGTACGTCGAGTGGCCGACCAGCGACCCCTTGAATCACGCGTTGTGGGTGTGCTCGTGGCAGCGCAGCGGGTCGACGTGGTTGGCCGAAATGCTGGCTCAACAACGAGGTACGCGCATCGTCTACGAGCCGGCCAATGTGCCCGACGAGGTTTTCTCCGGCGAACAGTCGTTTGAAAAAGCGCTGCCGGTCGAAGGTGATCCGGCTACTTTCGCCATCGTCCGCGCGCTACGTGGGGTGGAGCGTGGTGAATGGGTCGATCAAATGCCCGGTGCGCACCTCGTTCGGCGCAGGGTCGTCAAGGACGTCCGGGGCGTCGGGATAGCCCCGTCGGTCCGCGAGAAATGCCCGACGACACCGGTTGTTTTTCTGACGCGGCACCCCATTGCCGTGGCGCGATCAAAGGTCGCGCTCGGGTGGACGTCACCGGTCGCAGTGGCGGATGCCTTCGCGCTGGAAATCCAACAGTGGTGCGAGATGCACGCGGCCACCCTTCGCGACGAGCGCCTGAGCAACGTGCACTTCGTCACCTACGAGGCACTGCGCGGCGACCCTCGAGCGCGCGTCGCGGCAATTCGTGACTACGCCCTCACGTTCAACACCACCTGGCGAGGACTGGACGTGAGCGCGGTGGAGACCGAGCGCCCGTCGGTCACCAATTTTCGCAACACCGACGTGGCCGCGGGAGATGGTTGGGGTGATCTCGATCCCGCCCTCGTGCACCGGGCGGCGGAGATACTCGGCGACTACGGCTTCGATTCGTTGTACAACGACCGACCCGGCGCACAGTGTGAACTCGACACCTTCATTCATCACCTACGGACGGCCGCGCGCTGATGGAATTGTCCGCCCTCTACCTCCCGCAGTTCCACCCCATTGCCGAGAACAACGAGTGGTGGGGCGAGGGCTTTACGGAATGGACGAATGTTCGTAAGGCTCGTCCGCTCTTTCGTGGGCATCGCCAGCCGGTGATCCCGGGAGAACTGGGCTACTACGACCTGCTCGATTCTGAGGTGCGCGAACGCCAAGCCGATCTCGCTCGCACCTACGGCGTCACGTCCTTTTGTTACTGGCACTACTGGTTCGCGGGACGTCGACTGCTCGAGCGCCCATTTGACGAGGTGCTCGCATCTAAGAAACCTGACTTTCCATTTTTTCTCGGTTGGGCGAACCAGTCGTGGTCCGGTATCTGGCACGGCGCACCGCATCGCATCCTGATGGAACAGACGTACCCCGACGGCGACGATCGCGCGCACTTTGACTCTCTGCTTCCCGCCTTTCGTGACGAGCGCTACGTGCGTCGTGACGGTCGACCGGTCCTACTCATCTTTTGTCCCGGCGATTTACCCAACCCCCGACAATTCGTCGACACGTGGCAGTCCATGGCGTACGAAGCGGGACTCGGAGGCCTCTACCTCGTCGCGTGGCTCGAAGGTCGCGACTGGGGCGTCAACTACACGACACACGACGCGGATGGCTTTGACGCCGGCCTCTACGTGCATTTTCCCTTCGACCGCGATTGGCGCACGCAGGTGCGCGACAAATTGCGAGCGCGCGATGAACGTTTCGGCCCCGGTCGCTACCCCTACGCGGGACAGGTCCCTTTGCCTCCGTCGTCGCTCGCCGGTCGCGTTCACGTGAGCGTGCAGCCGAACTGGGACAACACCCCTCGCTCGCAACGCCGCGGACAGGTCGCGCTCCAGACGTCACCGACGTCGTTCGAGCGCCATCTCACCGACGCCCTGCGTTATGAACTGCGCAACCCCAACCGAGACCAACAATTAGTGGTCGTCAAAAGTTGGAACGAGTGGGCGGAAGGCAACTATCTCGAACCCGACCAACGGTTCGGACGCGAATGGCTCGAGGCCGTACAACGCGCGAAGGAAAAGGTGGTCCCGGAGTGAGCATCGAGATTGAGGTGAGTCACGAAGGTCGTGTGGAGACCTGGTGGCTCAATCGACCCGAGGCACGAAATGCCGTGTCGCTCGACATGTGGCGAGCAGTCGCGGATAACGCCCAGCGTGTGCGGGCTGACCGCAAGATACGTGTGGTCGTAGTGCGGGGCCGAGGTGGGCACTTCAGCGCGGGTGCTGATATCGGACAGCTCGGGCGATCTCTCGCGTCGGACGCGGAGGGCGGCCACTATCGCGCGACGAATGCACTCGCCGAACGCGCGCTCAGTTCCCTTCCCCTACCGACCGTGGCCGCGATTGAGGGATTTTGTATCGGCGGAGGTGTCCAGTTGGCGCTGAGTTGCGATCTGCGTGTGGCGACCTCGACCAGTCGGTTTGCGATTACGCCGGCGAAACTCGGTATCTCGTATCCGTCAGCAGCCCTGCAGCGGCTCGTGGCGGCCGTTGGCCCCTCTCACGCCAGTGAACTCCTCCTGACTGCCGACATGATCGACGCTCATCGAGCCCACGCCATGGGTCTCGTCAACCGCGTGAACGACGACCTCGATAGTGCGGTGAGTGACTTGGTCACGACCTTGTTATCCCGTTCGGCATTCACGCAAGCCGCCACCAAGTCCATCATCGACGCGTTGTTGACCGACGTCGATATTGCCGATCTTGGTCGCGAGTGGGAGCGCCGCTCCCTCGAGGTCGCCGATTTCACCGAGGGCGCGCAAGCATTCGCGGAAAAGCGCGACCCGATATTCCACGAACGACCCGCCATTGACTAACAACGTCGAAGGAGAAGACATGCCGCTCGATCCCTTTGCTCAACAAATCAACGACCTGGTCGCCGGCGCCCGTTCAGGTGGTGACCCCGGTGATCCCTCGGTTCTTCGTCAGCAGTGGCGTGACATGTTGCTCTTGTTGCCTGAGACCACACGGGTGTGCTCGTCGACAACTCGCGTCATTAGTGGCGTCCCTTGCGTCCTCGTGACGCCACCGTCGCCGAATGGAGCCGTGCTCGTGTGGTTCCACGGCGGTGGTTGGGTGTTGGGTGCACCCGAACTCTCCATGGCTGAAGTCGACCAGCTCGCCGCCGATCTCCATTGCCACATTGTCAGTGTGGACTATCGACTCGCTCCAGAACACCGCTTTCCCGCGGCCTACGACGACGCCGTCGCCGTCACCACGGCGCTCCTGTCCGGCGACGGTGGCTTCGCCTACGACCGCGAACGAGTGGCCGTGGGTGGCGATTCGGCGGGAGGCAACCTCGCGGCGGCCGTCGCGCAACATTTAGGACCGCAACTTCGCGCGCAATTACTTGTCTACCCCGCCACCGATGTTGCTCGTCAGAGTCCCGCGGCGGTCGAGTACGCCGATGGCTACCTCTTGAGCTCACCGATGATGTCGTGGTTCGCCCATCAATACGTGGGTGATGGCGACTACGCCGATCCGCGGTGTTCGCCTTTGCGCGCCGATCGCGCCGTCCTCGCGAACTGTCCTCCCGCTCACGTGGTCGTCGCGGAGTTCGATCCACTGCGCGATGACGGTTTCGACTACGCCCGGGCGTTGCGAGATGCGGGCGTCACCGTGTCCGTCGATCACCGCGAGGACATGATGCACGGGTTCTTCGGCCTCGCCGCTGTCGTTCCCGCCGCCGCCGACGCCGTACGGGCCGCCGCTGCAGCGATTGCCCCATTCCTGTAGAGCATCCACTTTTCGTACATTTCGCCTTCCTACGCTGTACCGAGATGTTCGACGCGCTGCGGCGCGCTTGGAAGGAGAGCAAATGGCAAAGAAGATCGTTGCTGAACTATTCGGCACAGCGATTCTCGTGTACGTCGCCTGTGGCGTGGCCACGGTGACATTGGGGACCTGGGCGGTGGGCGCCACGGGCGGAGTCTGGGGGCACAACGCCGGCATTTTGATCACGGCGCTCGCTTTCGGTCTCGTCCTGGCCGGACTCGCGTACGCGATCGGACCGGTGTCGGGCTGTCACGTCAACCCGGCCGTGACGATCGGCATGCTGGTCGCGAAGCGCATCTCGGCGGTCGACGCGGCGAGCTACATCGTGGCGCAGTTCATTGGAGCGATCGCCGGTGCGGGACTGCTGCTCGTCACGTTCCAGTCATCGCCCCTGTATCACAAGGCCCTCGACGGACTCGGGGCCGATGGGTACGGCAACAGCTCCATGATCCACGTGTCGGCCGGTGGCGCATTCCTCGTCGAAGTGATCTTGACGGCGATCTTCGTCTTCGTGATTCTCGGCGTCACCACCAAGAACGCTCAAGCCGCCACGGCGGGCTTGATCATTGGTCTGACCCTCGCCCTCGTGCACTTCTTCGGAATTCCGGTAACCGGTACGTCGGTGAACCCGGCCCGCTCCTTTGGTCCGGCCCTGTTCCTCGGTGGTACGGCGCTTAAGCAGGTCTGGTTGTTCCTCGTCGCACCTGTGGTCGGAGGAATTCTGGCTGCGATCTTGCACCAGTACTTCCGCGGCAGCGACGCCTGATCTACTCAATGACGAAAGCCCCGGGCACTCGCCCGGGGCTTTCGTCATTCTTGGGGTGCGGCATTGCCAACGAACGTCAGCACACCGTCACGTCCGCCACTCCATCGCGGGCCTGCCCACCGTGGAGCGGCAGATCCGTTCCGGCGACAGCGGCCTTAGAGACCTTCGACGAACACCAAACTCGTGAAGTCAGTTAATTCATCGAGGCGAAGGTCTTTGTACGGCTTGTACTCCGCGGAGTTGTACCACTGGTGGGCGGCTTCCGTGCTGGTGAACTTCAAAATCGCGGCCCAGTTCCCGGAGTAGTCACCCTCGATCGTGGTGGGTGTCATCGTGCCGGCGATCATCTCGACATTCGCGGCGGCCAGAATCGGCATGACGTGCTGCGCGTAGCGCTGCATGAACTCCTCGGGGTTCTTCATGTTGATCTGCACCATGGCGTATGCGGGCTTGGTGGGGTCGGACATGTCGTGTTCTCTCCTGACGTAGGTTAACTTGCATTTTGCAATTTAATGCTATCACTTGCGTAACGCAAGTTACGTCTCGACGAGGTGGATTCCTCGTGGCTAGAAGATGTCGACGATCGAACCGTGCAGAGACTTCAAGTTGGACTGCGACCACTTGGCGAGCTCTTCGAGCACCGGACGCAGGGCCGCACCACGAGCTGTCAATTGATACGCGTTATTTCGTGCGGAGCGCTCGGGATCGACGTGCTCGATCACACCCACGGACGTCAACCATTTCAACCGCGCCGCCAAAATATTGGTGGAGATACCTTCCGGCGATTCGCCAAACTCTGAATAGGTTCGAGTGCCGTGTTGAATGAGGTCACGAACAATGACAAGCGACCATTTGTCCCCGACGATGTCCAGGCCCGACGCGATGGGACAATCTGAACGCCAGTCCAGTGTCTCCTTTTCGAGCTCTGCAGTCATGGATCTCCTAGCGACTGATCGAGGCAGCCATCTCCACGAGCGTTGTCTCAATCGGGGTTTGTTCCCAACCCAAAACATCGTACGTAGTTCGCGCGTCGTAGGAGACCTTCTTGCCCAGCTGCGGGACCATTCCCTTTGCTTCGCGGTCGAACATGCTCATGATTTTGATCGCGACGTTGGGTGCCTTGCGTGAGGGCACTTTCGAGTAACCCGCTGATCGAAGAACGCTCGCTAGTGCCGACATCTCGTAAGGCGTTTCACTGGCCGCGATGAACCTCTGGCCTGGAGCATCGGCGGCCGTGAGCGCGGAAACGTGCAGACGGGCTACGTCGCGAACATCCACCATGCCCATGGCGACGTCAGGAATCATTGGCATCTTGCCGGCGATGAGTCCCGCAATCATCGACACACTCTGTCCATCTCCACCACCGCTGAGTGGAGGACCAAGAATGAATCCGGGATTGATCGCGACGAGTTCGAGAGACGTTCCTTTGACCATGTCCCACGCCGCGAGTTCGGCCAACGTCTTGCTTTTGGCGTAGGCGCCAATCGCACCGTCCACGTCCGACCACGAATCAGGACCGTAGAGGCCGCTGGGCTTGGCCGCGGTCATCGCGACGACCGACGACGTCACGACGACGCGCTTCACGTGTGCACGCAGGGCGGCACCAAGAACTCGCCGGGTGCCTTCGACGGCAGGTGCGATCAGTGCGTTCTCGTCTTTCGGCTCGGCGAGCACAAAGGGGGACGCGACGTGGACAACGTAGTCACAGCCCGCCGTCACTTCGTCCCACTGGTCATCCTTCAGAAGGTCGGCTTCAACAAAGACCAAGTTCTCAACGGGTGCCGCCGACGCGATGGCGTTTCTCGACGGAGCAGACTTATCTACCGATCGAACGGTACCGACCACGTGGTAGCCCTGGCGCAGTAGTTCTGCTGCGACATGTTGTCCGACGTAGCCGCTGATGCCCGTCACGAGAACTGTGTTTGCCATGTGTTCGTCTCCCTCGAAAAGCTCGACGTTGTTGTTGATCTTCACTCCGGTTCATTATAACTTGCAATTTACAAGTTATAGATCCTTTCTCACTCGCCCTCTCATCTGCTGTTGTTGGTGGTGCGTTTCGCGACGGAGAGTCGTCGACGTCGCGAGTCGTGATTTGATGGGAACATGGCGCGTCCGCTTGATCACCTCGATCTCACGGCCACGCTGGACAAGACGACGTCCGCCGATCGAATTGCCGCCGCACAAAAGCGTCTGGCGCATCTGCGCCTCTTTACCGCTGGTCTGCTCGACGCCAACGGCCCGGGTCCCGGCATCGTCGTCGTTTTCGAGGGATTCGACGCCGCCGGGAAGGGCGGTACCATTCGTCGGCTATCGAGCGCTTTGGATCCGCGACACGTGCGCGTCGTGCCGATTACCGTGCCCACGCCGCTCGAGCAAGAACACCATTTTCTTTGGCGGTTCCAAGAGTCATTGCCACGACGCGGTGGCATGACCATTTACGACCGTTCCTGGTACGGACGCATCCTCGTCGAACGCGTCGATCGTCTCATCGATCACGACACCGCGTCGCGCTCCGCTCACGAGATTGTGGAATTCGAACGCGCCCTCGCCAATGATCACTTCATCATCGTGAAGTTCTGGATGCATATTTCCGATGAGGAGCAACTGCGTCGGTTCCTCGACCGGCAAGACGACCCCCTGAAGCGTTGGAAGTTGACGCCCGATGATTGGCGTAATCGAGAGAAGCGTGACGACTACATCGATGCGGTCAACGACATGATCGACGTTACCGACCACGAACACGCCCACTGGGACGTCGTTCCGGCCAATTCCAAGCATTACGCGCGGGCTCACGTCCTAGAAACCCTCAATCACCGCATCGAACACGCCCTCGAAAGCTGGGGGTACACCGTGCCCCCGTCGCGCGGAGCGGATTACCTCGAGGCCAAGTAGTCACCCACGCGCAATCTCTGGAACACTGTTCGGGTGACTCAGCGCTACGGCATCACCATTCCTTTTGACGGCGTGTCCCTCCAGGAGCATCGCCGCTGGTTCCATCTCCTCGCCGACCTCGGCTATAGCGACGTGTGGTCGGCGGAGGTCGATGGCACCGACGGATTCACGCCACTGATCCTCGCGGCGGCGTGGGAAGAGCGATTGCAGCTGGGTGTGGCGGTGACGCCGGCCTACACGCGCGGCCCCGGACTCCTGGCGATGTCAATTGCCTCCATGGCCGAGGCCGCACCCGGTCGCTTCACCATGGGGCTCGGATCATCGTCACTCCCGGTTGTCGAACGGTGGAACGGCATTGCCTTTGAGGAGCCGTACAAGAAGACGCGTGACGTTCTGCGATTCGTGAACCGCGCACTCGACGGAGAGAAGATCGACGACACCTTCGATACGTTCACCATCAAGGGCTTCAAGTTGAGTCGACCCGTTGCCCAACGTCCGCCCATCTTGCTCGGAGCTCTCCGTCCCGGAATGTTGCGTCTCGCCGGACGCGAAGCCGACGGTGCCATCCTCAACTGGTTGGCCGCCTCGGATGTCGCGCAATGTCGCGCGGAGGTCGGTGACGGCAAGACCATCGCCGCGCGCCTCTTCGTGATTCCGACGGAGGACGCCGATGCGGCACGGTTCATTGCGCGTCGCATGATCTCGTCGTATCTCACCGTTTCGACCTACGCAGAATTTCACCGTTGGTTGGGCCGAGGCGAGAAATTGCAACCCATGTGGGACGCGTGGGCGGCTGGAGATCGCAAGTTGGCGAACGAGGTGATCACCGATGAGATCGTGGACGAGCTGATTATCCACGGCAGCTTCGCCGAGTGTCGCGACCACATCCAGCGTTTCATTGACGCCGGCATCGAGATTCCGACGCTCGCCGTCATTCCCTTCGGTGTCGATCTCGAAGACGCCGTCCGGGGCCTCGCGCCGCAACGATGACGACCCCTCTCGGTCGCGGGGCCGTGGACCGAGTTCTCGAGGCGACCGTGGTTGGCAGTTTTTCTCGCTTCGGTCCTCTCGTGCGACGTCACACGCAGGACTGGACGGATATTCCCTCGATGACGGGTCGCACCGTCTTAGTCACGGGAGCGACCTCGGGGCTCGGCCTCGCGGCCACGCGCCGTTTCGCCGCCCTCGGGGCCAACGTCGTCGGCATTGGACGAAATGACCGCGTGCTCGATCAGCTCCGTGGCGAACTTGGCGACCAGGGTCTCTTCTGGCGTTTCGATCTCTCGGACCTCGACGATGTCCAACGACTCGCCCATCAGGCCAAGCACCTCAATCGACTGGACGTCATCGTCCACAACGCGGGCGCTTTGCTACCGAAGTACACACTCTCGCGTCAAGAACTCGAGACGACATTCGCGGTGCACGTACTTGCGCCGTACGTCATGACGAAGATCCTCGGGCGTAGTGACGCTGCGCGCGAGCGCCGCGTCCTGTTCATGACGTCGGGCGGGATGTACACGCAGCCATTTCGTCTTGACGAACTGGAAATGACCCCCACCACGTATCGAGGTTCGGTCGCCTACGCGAGGGCCAAACGGGCGCAGGTGGTGTTAGTGAGTGCCCTGCAGCGTGTTGAGCCGCATGGCGGCCGACGCTTCTACGCGGTCCACCCGGGCTGGGCCGCAACGCCCGGAGTGCAGTCGAGTTTGCCCACGTTCAATCTTCTGACCAAGCCATTTCTGCGCACCGCGGACCAGGGTATCGACGGTCTGGTGTGGCTCGCCGCGACGGATCCCGCTCCCGTCGGCGGTGGGCTGTGGTTGGACCGAGAACAGCGACCCACCCATCGCAGTAAGCGAACAGTGTCCAAGGACGACGTCGGCGACGAACAGGCGCTGACCGCCTATCTCGACGAACGCTTGGCCTCCTTCGGCATGTGATCGCCGCCGCGGTGGCCTCTTCTCGAGCCACGTCAACGCCGGCTCGCTCGGTGGAACGATAGATTCCCGCACGTGCGATGCGATGAATTGATCCAGACTCTCGCGCAGCACCTTCGAGATCTCGCACCCGACAGCCTCACCGTGCACGTCCCCGCGCGAGTGCGGCGAACATCCGCGCGCCGCGTTTCGACGTTCCCCTATCTGGATACCTCCACAATGTGGCTTCATGGTCCGGGAGGAGAATCTCGCGGTGTGTCCTGGGACCGCCACCTCCATGTTGACTACCTCGCCAACGTGAGGGACATCGGTGCAGAGGACGACACTGCTCTCGTCGCCACCGTCCTCGACATCACGCGCGTCGCGGGCGACGTGCTCTTTGACGGCGACGGGCGAGGCGTGGCTCGCGTCACGAACGGTGTCCTCATCTGGGGTGTGGGTGCCGCGAACGTGAGCGACGTCATGCTCCCGTCCGTCGCACTCTACGAACCAGAAATCGAGATCTAAGGCGCCCCGTACACTGGTTGCGAGGAGGTCACCATGGCCGAAAAGAACAAGAAGAAGAAGCCGCGCGCGAAGAAGATCGGTGTTGTCGACACGATGTTCGCCCGCTTTGACATGGGTGGCGCGGCGCGAGCCGAATTGCAGGAGTGCCCCGGTCACGGCGAAACGTTCGTCACGATTTCACGCACGGTCCCCGGGTTCAAGGATCTCGCGGTCGCCGCCAAGAACCTCATCGAGAAAGATGGTTGCGACATCGTGGTAGCCCTCGGGATGCCCGGTTCAGCCCCGATTGACAAGCAGTGTGCGCACGAGGCCGCACAGGGCATCATGCTCGCGCAATTGCTGACGTCGACACCGATTCTCGAAGTCTTCGTGCACGAGGACGAAGCGAGCGACCCCGTCGTGCTCGCATCAGTCTTTGATCAGCGGTCCCGTAAGCATGCGCGCAACGCGTACTGGATGCTCTTTGAGCCCGAACAGCTGTCACGCCGAGCGGGGCAAGGTGTCCGTCAAGGTTTCGAGGACGCCGGACCGCTGTCGTCAGCGACGACCGCCGCCGCCGAGTAAGTGCGACGTCGTTGACCTCGCCGAGCGAGAAGTCACGCGCCTAACGTTCCGCCACATCTTTTGGTAGGCCGAGGACCCTTTCGGCGATGATGTTGCGCTGCACCACCGAGGTTCCACCCCCAATGGTCAGGGCTTGGGCGTAGAGAAAACCGTGATACCACGTGGCGCCGTCGGGGCCTTCAAGTCCACTCGGACCACGGTCGGCAATCATGCCCGACGTGCCGGCCAAGTCGTGGGCCAAGTTCATGACCTCCTGGCCATGATCGTCCGCCAGCGCTTTACGCACGGATGCCTCGGGGCCTGGTTCCTTGCCCGCGAGCGCCGCCGACAAAAGTCGCAGTCGCAGTAGGCGAAGGATTTCGCCGTGTGACCAACAACGAACGAGGGCGTCGCGTTCGAGGGCACTCCACCGTTCAGGGTGAGCGCGCGCAATGGCGACCAAGTCTTTGGCCGTGGGACCTCGTCCCCACAGTGCACCTTCGCCGGACAACGACACACGTTCGTTGCCGAGAGTGACCTTGGCGAGACGCCAGCCGTCATTGACGTCGCCGATCAAGTGGTCGGCCGGCAAGCGCACTTCATCAAGAAATACTTCGTTAAACGCGTGGTCGCCGGTCATATCGACGAGAGGGCGGATCGTGATTCCCGGGGCGTCCATGGGGCAAATGAAGTAACTCACACCCTTTTGTGGGGCGCCTTCGGTGGAGGTGCGAGCGAGCAGAATTCCCCACGAGGCAATGTGCGCGTAACTAGTCCACACCTTCTGGCCGGTGATGACCCACTCGTCGCCGTCGCGCTCCGCCTTCGTTGTGAGCGACGCGAGGTCGCTGCCGGCATTCGGTTCGCTGAAGAGCTGGCACCAAAATTCCTCACCGCTCAGCAACTTGGGCAGCCACCGTTGCTGTTGTTCCTCGGTACCGGCGAAAACAATGGTGGGGCCGGCCCACCCAATACCGATCGGGTTGATCGGACGGGTCACGCCCGCTCGGTGCATCTCCTCATCGATCAGTAGTTGCGTTTCCACGTCGGCGCCGCGGCCCCACGGCGGTGGCATGTTCGGCGCGACCAGACCAGCCTCGGCGAGCTCACGACCCGTGGGTCGAGGGTGGGCTTCGAACCACGCACGGATCTCCGCTCGGCGTGGATCTCCCTCCGTGGCAATTGTTGGTGTACTCGACGTGCCCGCTGGTGCGAGGAGTCCGCGACCTTCACTCATTCAACCCACCC
>Ga0208872_1000600_pt1 | contig 25275 bp, 1 predicted proteins | sample CryBogCBH12Aug08_FD_185508 | JGI IMG/M metagenome (GOLD analysis project Ga0208872, IMG submission 185508) | Freshwater microbial communities from Crystal Bog, Wisconsin, USA - CBH12Aug08 (SPAdes) | ecosystem: Environmental > Aquatic > Freshwater > Lake | place: Crystal Bog, Wisconsin, USA...
ACGCGCCACACTTACTAGCTTTAATGAAATATCATCAAAGGCAGATATCTGCGTCGGGGATATGGAGCACACCCACCAGGGCATGCTCCTGAGAGCACATACACACACGCACACACACACACACACACACACACACACATGCAACCATTGCACAGATAATTACACTTGAGCCTGGTCCTCTGTCTTGTGCCATCCACTTAAGCAGGCCTCATTAATCAAAACCATTGCATATATATCGACATGACTGCCCCTGTTAAGACTTATAGCCATTGCACCATCCACCTCCAACTACAAACCACTGTGTCATCCGCTACCTTGACCCTCCTGTCAACATTACTTCTTCTCATATATGTTCATCCATCCTTCTACTTTTCCCCATATATGTGCTACTCCTCCAGTACTAACTAACTATCCACCCATCTTGCCTTACATCCTCTTTGCCCTCCTACCATCGCTCCTGTCCACCACCAGCTCAACATTCCAGCTGTGCAGCCACAGCCTGGCGGCCGGCAGCATCAGGCAAATAGTGGCTGCATCTCCTCGTCCCTATCTGCAGCTATCCTCAGGTCGTCAGCGCCTCCAAGTATTTGCAGCCATCCTCTTGAAGCAGACCATATCTGCAGCAAAATTTCCACCCTGGTTCAAAGCCTTCCTCTTGGTGCCGCGCAGCGGAAGGACCTCCTCAAGCGTGGGTTTTAAAGTCAGGTTTGATCCAGTGTGTGAGAAGCGGGCCCTGTGCATGAAGACCAGCGCAGTGACAGCTGCTTGAACAGTACTCTCAATCACCCGCTGCCAATTGCCTCTGGGTACTTCCAAGAATTCCAGAGCACTGGCCAGGGCACATTGCTGGACAAGCCCCCGAGTGCCAACCACCCATGGTAGTATTCGTATTTCCCAGTTAGAGTCTGCATAGTTGCTGAGTGCTTGACACAATGGCTCATAGGTGTGCAGTTTATCTTGATGTGCTGTTCGCAGCCGTTCACGCCAAATATCTGAGGGCCTGCTGACATCCAGTATAGCAATTTTGCGGCGAGTATACGAAACCAGCAGAAGATCAGGTTGCCAACGCCCAAGGTGCATACTGCCAGCAGCTATATCAGATTCCTGGACAGGTCGACCAGAGTTCTGAACCAGCACAGTAGGCACTGGGTTCAGTCTTAGACCAGTTCTAGACATTGGAGTTTCTTCATGCAGGACCCATCCTTTTGGAAGAACCTTTCGAAGAGCCTCTGATAGACATTCACGAATCTGATTGTGGGCTGCCACTCTGGCGTCATGAAATCGAGGACAGATGCTCATAAAGTGGGTAAAGGTCTCTTTTTGCTGAGAAGAACAAAATTGACATTCATTTGTCGGCACTTTCCCTATCCGTTTCAGATACGCTGCAACTGGGTATGTCCCAGTCATTGCTTGCATCCAGCAACGAATTTCCGAGTCCTTCTGCTTGGAAATGATGCTAGCAACGGTAGAACCATCCTCTGTTTGTACCAGGTCACGTGCAAAGATGGTGCTGCGAAGCCGCACTGAACGCCACTGGTTGGCACGCACAACTTGTCTCAGGATAGACTTATTGGGTGCAATGTCAGAAGGAAGTGCTGCCCTGGCATGTTCGTTTGAGACCAGATCGCGCAGAGCAGGGTGAATTCTCAGGTGGAGAGTGCCGTACTTCTGGGGTCCATTACAGAGTCTCACTGCATCTGATTCACAACCCTTGTCTGCCTGTTCGTCTGCCAGCTCATTGTGGTAGCAACCAGTGTGGCCTTTCACTTTTACAAGCACTAGTTTAGAGGGCCATCTCCGCAATATCTTTAGGAGCGGAAGTAGGACATCAAAGTGAATGACGTCTTTTGGCCCTGGCCAGAAATTAGTTCTGCCCCATCGCGACAGTATGTCAAGCAAGCACAGGCTATCAATGAACACGATCAGGCGGGTGAGGGGTATAAGAGAATCACTAACTTGTTCCAAGAGACAGAGGAGGGCAACTGCTTCTACCCTAGTAGATGCAAATGGACCGCCCACTGGAGACGAAAATTCCAAAATAGGGTCAAGGATCTCACCCTTAGTGACCACAAAACCAGATCCTTGTCGCTCTGATTGTCTCTGGCCACTCCCATCAGTACCTGCAAAGTAGTCTGAGGCACCAGATGCAGAGAACCTAAGAGAGTCTTGCTGGTGATTACGGTGCGCCTTAAGGTGCTGTGTGATCGGTACTGTATTGTGATGAAAGTCATAGTGCCGTTCGTGCCAGTTGCCAAGCAAAGTCTGTACACGCAAGGGTTCAGGAAGGGACTTGGCTTGCATTGAGGATGGGCAGAGCAGCCAGAGCTGGGAGTTGAAGTGAGAGGGTTTGGAGTCCCATTTGGCGTAACTCCAACATTCAATGTCGTGGAGAATTAAGCTCTTGGCAGGAAGGTTAGCTACCATACGTGCCTTGAGTTCACGTAGTTTCTTAAGATCATTAGTAGCCCATGAAGACGGTTGGTCATATCTCAGGATCCAAACAGCTGTGTCATACTGCACTACATGGTGCAGGGCTTGATTCAACACGACCAATCGATTTTCTGGAGCAAAAGAGTCAAGTAGGAGCAGTGCTGCAAGCGGCTCCCATTCCACTTCCGCTCCTAATGCAGAGTCTTCAGCATCAGGGGAGCAGAAATGTGCGAAGTGAGGATTAAACGTTACTGCTCGGGCTCCGACCAGCAAGTCAGTTCCTAGGATGCCACGTAAACAGGACAGCAAGTGTCTGCTCCACGGCACATGATATTCCCCATCAGCAATGCCTTGCAAACGACAGGAGGCAACAACACTGTTCAGGAAGGCCTCATGCAGAGTTTGTGCCTGCTGGTCTAGTAGCATACCATACTGTGCTGCGTCCATGCCCACAGCAATATGTCCTGGTCCAGTGATTGTGACCCGACCATTCCGCTTACACACATCCCATCCCTCAGGAGACGGCAAGAACTGGGGAAGATGATTTGAGAGATCTATACAGACTGAGGTTGGTAGAGGCGGGTCAATTTGCCACGGGTGGAGAAGAGAAGGAACACTGGGCACCTCAACCACGCGTCGCATGCAGAGATTCCTGTCTAAACCTCCAAGGATCTGTTGCCCATCCAAGCCTCCTGGGCCCAGCGCCCACTGAGAAGACGAAGGAGAATGGTGGGTGAAGGCATACCAGCGTCGCAACTCAGAGCAAGGGACCATCCACGCCTCGCGTTTGCAGGCTGCTTTGAGCGTCTCAGCTCCACACGCCAGCATGCAGTCTCGGATGAAGGGTACTGTGAGGACAGTAAACTGCGTGCTGAGACGCTCAGCAGCCGTGTTCTGGACAAGGATACATTCAGGTGGTGCCAACACAGGTGCTAAAGGTAGAACTGTACGCAGAGGAAGCAAGCATTCGACAGTAGTAGTTTGTGAGTCGCTCAGGGAAAAGGAAAACACTGCACGTGCTCGACACATCACCCACGCTAGGTCGATATCTGAGATGTGTCTCAGATCAGTTTTATCATTAAATTTAGTACAGATAGCACGAGTTTGTGAGCATTCCAGAACAATCCGATCGTGCGACGCACTGAATCGGGCCACACCACAAATGCACGAGGGCAATTCCACACAGGGTGCAGCACCTAGACTCTGCTCCCTGGTGCTGGGAACTAGCTCGCGTTGGAATCCCACTGGAGATTGTGCACTGCCATCAGCGCTCACGTTCTCCTTGTTTGCAGATGATTGGGCCCTGTCCAGCCAGGAGAGCAGAGTGGCATGTTCTATTTGAGTAAGCCCACAGGCATGCAGGGGCCTTTCCCTCCAAGCCAGCCATCGACCGGCTTGGCCATAGAGCTTTGAGAGTTCAAGGATACCACCCGTTCCAAGTTTACGAACAGCTTGTAAGCACAGCTTCGCTTGCTCCCAAGCTGCTTGAGCTTCACAGTCACTAAACAAGGGAGCTGAGCGATCGATAGTTGCGGTTTGTTCTTTAGCACGCCAAGCTTGTTGCAGATGTGGCCATACGACTTCGGTAATTAATGTCCCTGAAATCGGCGGCCATGGGCTAGTGACAGAGAGTCCCTGCTCGTCTAGTCGCAGCAACATCTGGCCCAGAAGCGAGCCCGATTCCGCTCTGCTGCCAAGACGCAAGAGCAGTTGCATTTGGTTTAGGGCAGCACATCCATGTGAATTGCATTCACGCCAAAGGTGTTGCAAGACAATCTGGGCAATTTCACCAGGCAGGGTCAGGCATTGGTCTAGAGTAGCTAGCACTTCGTGCATCCAGACCTCCGGCGCTGCAGGACAACCGCGACCGCCATCAACCAGATCAAGAACGATTGGGGAACTGTCCATACTGCGTGCTCCCGATTTGAACCAAGCGCTCTTGTAACCCCTAATCCACATTTTTGAGATTGTATCCAGCTCCGATTGCAGCCATGGAACCACCCCAGCACTGTAACGAAAGACTGACGTTACCCCAATCTTGATGGCTAGTTCTTTCAGGGAGGGCGACAGCACTTCTTCCTTTTGCAGCTCGTTGAGTCTACGCTGCATTTCGTCGATCACGTGCGCCTTTTCCGCTCCGAAGTCTAGTGTCAGGGACATACGCACACCGAGGTGCTTGTGGGCCACAGTTGGAAGCAAGACTGTGAATGGCACCCCGTCAAATGTAATGCTATCAGTAGGCATGGACTGGCCAGTAGAATAGTCAACAGCAGAGATGAGCGATTTTTTCAGGTTGAAGAACATACCCAGCCAAGCAGAGAATGGCGAGATGGTATCAACGATAACTCGCATGGCCGGGATCGAGTCAGGACCACCAGTGTGAAGAATGGTGTCATCAGCAAATCCACTTGAACCCGCTGGATGTTCCAAGCCCGTTACTGTGCAGCCACGTCCACTGGCTCGCACCATCTTGTGGACCGGATCAAACGCCAGGGTGAATATCTTGGGACTTGGTGCGTCACCTTGGAAGACACCACGCCGAAGGAAACACGCAGCCGTTTCACCGAAGGAGTTGCCAACTGATATAAATCTGCCATCATACATGCGGCGAAACAAGTCTACATCAGTCGGGTGGAAGCCATAGCCTTCTAGGAGAGCGAGGACTGCTCGATGGTTGACCGCGTTAAATGCGTTCTTGATGTCCAGGTAGAGAACCACTGACTGACTTTTATCTTTGCTGTGCTGCTCCAGGATGGTCCGAAGCTTGGTGAGCTGACGTCTTGTGCTGCGATTCCGACGAAATCCCTCTTGTACATCATCTATCAGGCAATAGTCTTCCGTTACCTGATCAAGTCGGGTGTTGATAACAGTTGTAGCTATGATGTACTTTGTGCATTCACTGGCGATAGGTCGCTGGTCAGTCATCCATAGGGGGGCAAGGGTCTTCGAGATCAGACTAAAGATGGCTCCTTGCCACTCATGGACGCCCACTGTTGGTGACATGCCACTAAGGTACGCATTGATGGCTGAGCGAAGAAATTCAAGGAACACCAAGGGGCCATATTTATAGAATTCCCGCGGTATACCGTCGATTCCCATGCTCAAGTCGTTGCCCAAGCGCCTCACAATTGTTTCCAATGTATCCATATCTACTGGCCGACAAATGAGCGGCGCAAGACCCGAAGGAATCTTGCGCATTTCCTTCCACACTTGCCACGGGATGGGGCAGGGCGGGAGCTGGGCGAGCGCAACATCATCATGGACAGAACAACATTGCTGACAGAAGAAACGCACAGCACGCTTAGGATTACCGTAGGGCTGGGCCTTCGCGGAAGTCACAATGGGCTGAATTCCAGTGTTTTGACAGCTAGGGCAGATTGATTCAGAGTCCATACCTTCGCCAGCCAGATGTAACTCTTGCACTGCCAATATGTCGTCCGGAATAATTGCCACGTAGGTCTCTGGTGGCATCACAGTGCTAACAGATGGCTTATCAAAGGGAGGATTCAAAGAACACCAACAGGAAAGGAAGTCACCCAATGACCGTGGACCTCGAAACCAGATCTTCAGGGTGCAATCAGTACCTTCTGCGCTCACAACTCCTTCGGTTTCGGGCAGCGTAAGCAGATATGCAAGTAGTGGTGGCGGATTCTCGCGGCATAGATTAAACCTGACTCCTAGACTTACTTGACCGGCTACCCCCCACATTCTTGGGCGTGGCTGTCTTTTGCCAAGAGCATTAGCTAGCAGTCTATGGTCCAACATTCCCCCACTACGGATCAGCATCTCTCGAGCTTTGCACTCATTGATATATTTTGCTTTGGCTATATCTTCCCGTACTGCCGCCCATCGAACGTCCACTGCCGTTTTTGCCTGACCTAGCCAGCTTGTCAGAACCATGTTGGCTGCATGGCCAAAGTACCACTTAGTTGAGTAATGCAGCGTCGAAGGGCGGTAGTGTCCACTTCGTGCAATGCTGCCATGTAACCGGCCAATTTTTAGATACCAAAGCATGTCACGATGGGCAGAGTGCAAGATATCTGGACTGCGTAGAATAATTTTCTTGACCAATGCGCGGGCGGCGTTCAGTAGGTTGATTTCACGGAAGATGGTACGATGACCTGAAAAGGCAAATGAACGGCAGACTTCCCCTCGTTTCCGCTGACGGCGAGGGGCGAGTGAATGTGCTATCTGAGCAGCCATCATCTCTGCATATCGCAAGGCCTGGAATGGGTCCTGGGTGGTCTGTTTCTCCGCATCTTTCGGGTCGCTACCAGGCATATCATCCTTGTTATTGCCTGCCCCCCCATCCGTATTGCCGCTGTTCAGCAAGCCCATGTCGCCACCAGCCATGTCCACTGGGGCATCAGTGGCCCCTGCGTCAGTGCCACCATCAATCCCTGACTCTGGAACACCGCTGACCTCCACGCCTGATTCGCTGTCCGCCACTGCACCCGCATCCGAATCACCGCAGCCTTGCACATTTGAATTACTGACTGCAGCTGAGCCATGTGCAACTGTCGATGTTGCTCGTTGAGTCCCGGCAGGATCCAAGTCGTCCTGCTGTTCCGCCACAGAGCCGCCTGAAAAGTTCGTCAAGGCGTGTTGCAGTAGCTTACTCCATTCAGCGCGTATGGCTGGTTCCCGGAATTTGCGTACATTCACACGACATCGCGGAGCTTGGATGGTTTGGTTCAATGGGCGGCAAGCTCCTGCAAAGCCCAATCCTGCCACAGTGTGTGGAAGCTGCAGCATAATCATAGCATGATCAAAGACGGGTTGCGCTGCAGCCCATTTCACGAGTAAACTGGAGACAGGGAGATCTGCAGGGTGGACCCAGGCACGATCCAGCGTCGCTTTCTTGGGGAGAAGGCAGGCCTTCCATGTGGGCTGCAGAGGCGCGCTGCGTATCTCGCACAACTCAGTTTGTGCTAGCCAATCATGCATCCTTTGGTCAGCAGCACCTGTCTTGGTGTTGTGTGAATAGCCCCATCGCCCTCCAACCGGAGCTGCATTGGCATCCCCCAAAATAACAAGCCGCCAACCGTGCGTTTTGGCTAGGGTTGAGATATGCGCTAACGTCAACAGTACAAGCTCACGAGATGCAACCCTGTTGTTGGCTGCCACATGCTGGTTGAGACCAACAAACCATATTCGCCCACCTGCTTCCGGACGATTCAGTTCCAAGTGGAGGATACGACCGCCAACTGCTAGAGCCCATTCCTGTTGGTCCAGATCTGGCGGACAGGAAACCTCCAGTTGCGTAATGAACTTGGCAGTGGAAACATGCACCATCGCTCCTAACCCTACTGGATACCCTCGCGAGTTGCAAATGTTCTTAAAAAAGATCCATTCTTCATCAACCGACGCTTCCAGCAGGAGCTTTAGCCGACCGATGCGATGGTTAGCGACGCCAAGATCCCCAAGGAACAATATGTCTGGTCTGTGCTGTTCCAGAAGGCCAAGAACACCAGGCATCGAAAAGCGCAGACGCCTGAATCCGACACTGATGAAGGCCACTGAAAAGGGACTGCTCCAGACATTAGATGGGTCGATAAGAGAATCTGCATCCACCTGACCTTGTGCTGCCTCTGCACGCCCTAGAGCTTGGGTTAGAAGGTTGTGTCCAATTGGTAATCTCTTACCAAGAGGGGGCTCAAACCAAGCCGCTGGTGGCAGTAATCGCCACTTTAGGTCAATATCATCCATCCCTGCCTGGCAAGCGGGGGCTGGTGTAGCATCAGCGTGCAGTAGATTATCTAGGCCATGAAGGACCCCACCACACTCGTTAGAATATTCTTGATTTGCCCTTTTAAGTTGTTCCACAAGCAGAGGAAGCAGTCTTTCTGGAGGTGGTGCAAAGAAGGGAGCCTCAACCACCTTTGTAGCCCAGTTTTGTATTGAGTGATGTGTTTCCGCAATGTCCGGATTTCGATCTGGGTCCAATTCTCGACCCATCAGCTCCGAGGAGGGCCCTCCCATCCTGCCACCCCATGCACCATTGGGCATATGTTGCGCTGCAAACGAGTCCTCTGTAGAAGCTTGATTTAAAGAGTAAACACATCGAAGGCTTTGCTCGCGAGAAAGTGGAGGAGATGGGGGAGACGCAGCAACAGGTGGTCGCTCATTCGGCCGCTCATTCGGGGTCAGCATCGCCTCCGGCCTACCAAATGGTGAAATAACCGGGGGAGCTGCAGCAGGTGCTACAGGGGGAGGGACAGGCTGGATGAAATTTTCTTCCATCCCGGACAACGAGGTGGTGTTTCTATTGGCTGAAACTTTATTTTTAAAAACTGGACCAACTGCTAGAGACCGCTTCGTGCCACGTGCATTCCCGGTTGCACCCAGCGGACTGGCATTGATTGAAGTACTGGCAGCTGTGATAGCTGCTGTATTACATATTTGGACAAATCCGAGAAATATTCCAGGTTTTCTGCTCCACCGCTGACAGTCTGGATGAAGACATTGAAAGAACACTGCACGGAATCTATTATAGGAAACAATTCCACCGTTGCTATCGTGCAATGGCTCTGCAGGTCGCCAGATCTGCGCTATCAAGCAGGGCCATTTTACCCCCTTTTTAGCACCCCAACGGAATGCCGCAGCTTTGCTGTCGCCTCGTTGGCCAGTAAGCCGCCCTTCCGGTAGACCGTGCTGGCACAGAAGTTTGTTGAGGGAGGTGGTGATATCCTGTGACAAGGGCGCAGTGTTTGGCTGCCGCAGAGATCCTATTCCAGGTTGGTGGGATAAGGGCTTCGACTGCCAAGCACCACATGTGTTGCTCATATGCGGGTGTTTTGGCTTTTCCTCTGGCACTATCCACGAATCTGACTCGATACGAGTAATGCATGATAACAGGAACATTGAGAGGGACTGTTCGGCAGGCAAACGCATGGGCGTCTGTGTGGGGTCAGAAAGCTTGCAAGAGAGTGCCAAGCGAAATTGTCTGTTACGAGTGTAAACTGACGAGTCAATGAATTTCTTCATGGTTCCATTACTTGTTATATATTGAAATTGGGGTGAGACTACTAAGGCCTCAACTTCAACCTTGAGAGCGGAGTTGTTACACGGAAATGTCAACCAAGGGTACACCAAGTGATAACTAACTTTCCATCCATCTTTTGTGTGGCGGCTGCCATCCAGCATCAGCACCTCAAGGCAGCGGGGGCATTGTTGCTCCGCATGCGGCCACTTGGCGCGTATCTTGTCTGCCCACACAGAGATGACTTGCTGGCATAGAGAGTTGCCCTGTACTGCGTCCATTACTCCTGGTTCAACTTCAAGGTCGAAGTACGCTTTGCAGGGCCGATCCTCGCGAATGATCTCATAGAAGCAGCGGGTTGGGGCCCTGTGAATTCCCATTAACGCGCGATATGCAAAGCTGCCCGCGTCGTAAAAGGCACCGAAGATTTTCCCCAAACGCCAGCCATCATTGTCTCTAGTCCACACGTCTGCTGCCACGTAAAATGCTGATAGGGAGAGAGCATCCGATGATGTAAACATGGCTTGCTGCCGCGTTAACCCCTCAATGCGCACGTTCCAGATCGGGAACTGATTTGCACCACCATTGAAGTTGGGGTAGAGACCCAGGGTCCCCGAAATCCATGGAGACAAGCCAGGAATAGAGGGAGGTTCCGGAATACGTACAGCACGCGGGAGGAAGGTGCGACAGGATGGCCCCAGGGCAGGCTGAGGACGCGGAGGATGTCGCAGAGGAGGATGGGCGCTCACTGTCGAGGGAGAGATCACCGTGTCCTCCTCTACTGGTATAGACAGCGGTCGAATAACCGCTGGAGTTGCTCTAACGTTTGAGAGAGGAGCCGGTGCAATGTCTGACGATTGCCGTGCTAGCTCTGACGAGCACATGGGACTAGATGGCAGAGAGTGATTCCAGCAGTCAATAACGGTACGTTGTGCAAATTTAGGTAGATCCTTGCTTTTGACTGCCATATCTGGCTTACAGTTTGCTGCCACGAGTGGTCTTCGTATTGCATCCTTCAATCTGTGCGTATTGCATTGTGATTGGACGCGTGTGTCCTGGTGTACCAATAAGTGGTCAGACCAGGCTACAGATTTTCCCTTCTGGCTCGCAGCTGTCTTCGATTTTCCTGATCCTGCTGTCAGCAGTACACGGCCAATCGGCACCTTTCCAATCGATACCAATCCAGCCGCCAACATGTGTACTCGGGCAGATACTGCAGATCGCAGCACAGCGTGTACAGACTCACTTGCCTCCGCCGCGACCCGAACTTTGGAAGGCGCCGATACAGCTTTCTGACTTGGTGCAGATCCAGACACAGCTGCAAGCTGCCTCTCGTGTTCTTTAACTCTCTGCTCGCTTTTCAATTCGGCAAGCAGGGGATACACCTCAAGAACCGCGTCCACCCAGCTCCATCCCGGTGGGTCCGGGCAACACTTCCGGCGTCTCTTCAGCCGTTCTTCCCGGGTAACTGAAAAACGGGGCCCCCATATTGTGGCAAGATCGAAATTTCTATTTAGTAGCAGTTCCGCCTCAGAGATAGTGGTAGGCACTTGGAATTTCAGTGCCCTGCATTGCAGAGGACACTGGTTCTCGATGGGTTGGCATGCTTTAGTCGTTTCAGTATACATGTCGTCAGTGTTGACGCCCAAAGCAATAGCAGGATTCGGTAATGCTGCTCTCAAGACGGACCCATTTGACTGAACTTCACCGGCGATATGCTGTATGGGAACGGTGCGCTCCTTCTCTAGCTTTAGCTCCAGAGCACCCTGTTCCGATAACTCGCCTTCCTTAACCGCAGCGCTAGCCTTAGGGTACGACCCTGCAGCAGAATTGGCGACTATGCCGTCTAGTTTTTCTTCCCCCACGATGTCCACGTAACAGCCAACACGTGCACTGCCGTCTGCTGCTTCGTCGTTAGGTCTGAACTCGGTCTCGAAACACCGCGACTTTCCGACGTTGATTCCACGATTCGCTTTGGCCACTACCTCGCTCTGCTTGGGATCAGCGGCACTCACAACAGTAGCCTTACGACAAAGATGAGCATGCGCATTTGTACGGCCAGCAGCAACGCCTTGGTTGCTGCAGGTGACCTCACCGTATGTATCACCACCTTTGGGTATGGGGGCCAACACGCTGACAGGGAAAGGTACTGAAGGCAAATCTTCAAGGAATCCAATAGGGTTGTGGTTGCCTATTCGGTCGAAGTGATTGAGATGAATTCGCGCATAGCCTTGTTTTTCTACATTCAACATTTTGATAAAGAGGACAGCCTCATCTGAAATCAGATCAGCTTCTGGGACATGAAAGACTAGGGGGGCGCCATCTGCTTCTCTGCGGACCTGAGTGAGCGGAATAAGGGCCACTTTGTTATGAAGCCAATCGAGCAGCAGTTTCGCATATCTCTCATCCAGATGAGTGGAGGGGTGCAGGAACGAGAAAGCAGCCTTACGGACATTGCATGGGGGGTCATTCTTTGCGAATACGAATCCATTCATCTGTTCGAACCTAAGCATGGGTGAATGGTCACAATCTTTTATGGATACATCTTGGCGGAAGGTGCTCTTTAGACGTTGTCGGTTTTTCAGAGCATGGCAATAAATTGCTACCCTAGTGCCTTCTGCTTCGCTGTCATCGGCCATTGCTGAAAGCATTTCCCAGCGCTCCTGAAACTCGCCCTGAAGTGCTATGTGCGTCTGTCTGCGCTCCCGAAAGCCAAGGTTTGACTCAGCCTCACGAATAATGTCCTGGATCCCCAAGAGACCACACGACCCTTCACCCCGCGCTGCGCGCACCTCATCATCCATTGTGACAGTATACCGTTGTCCACGTCGCACGAGGTGCAGAGTACCTTGAATACAAGCGTATGGTGTATCGTTAACATTGAGGCCCTGCTTCGTTATTCGAAACTCTTCGTTGAGTATTTTAAACTTGAGACCTGTCCACGGGCTGACCTCGCCGCCTGCTTCGTCCTCCCTCTTGGCACCCACCTCTACATATACAGTTTCCTTTTCGACATCCACACTACAATCAATTCTGTGATCAACTCCAGTTCGCCTGTCGACGGCCAAACACTCGTCAACTTCACTTGCTGCACCGAACTGATTTATACCCGCATTGATCTCCCCTCCTGCTACGATCGCCACTCCATTTCCAAGATGAGCATTTTCATAGACCCCTCCGCATGCTGCAGCCAACGCCAAGTCGGAATCAATTACAATACATTCGTCGTCGCCGCCTATTTCAATCGCCATTGCAGCAACTGGAGGGTTGTTCACTTCATCACCCAATCCCTGCTCATGACAACCCGTGATGTTCGAGTGCTCTTGGATGTTCGAGTGCTCTTGGAGGCGCATGGTAGGTTGAAGCGCTGCGAAAAATGACTTCAATGTTCCCTGTTCAGCATTGAGACCAGGAACCGGACGATACTTGTTCCTTTTACTCGAATTGCGAATCTGAATAGGAATCTGAGTAAGCTCCGATTTCCTACGAGCTCCTTTTTTACCAACATCACGCCGCTTAAAGACACCGCAGCTACGAGTTACTGCTATTGTTGTTGCAGCCGCCACTGGCGGCTGGCTCAGTTGAACAACATACGTATCTTGAGACAGGGACAGTAATTGCTTAGTTACTTCTTCTTCGAAACGTTGGAGGTCACGAGGGCACGTCCCACCAGGTCCACAGGAACAGCGGATCCTTCTGAACCCTTTCGGAGTCTCAGTGCCCTGCAAACCTTGACGGAAGAAATTTCCTCCCCGTCTGATATAGTCAAAAGAGAGGAATGTTCCTGCTGCCAGAGGGCCCTTTACAACCAGTTCTAGAAGGCCGAGGCCACCCGCGTCATCATCAAACTCCTTCCAGTTCGCCACACTGTTACTGTGTTCATGGCATTTATGGTTTACCAACTGCATCGGTGTACGATGCTGGTCTATGCATGGCACACATCGTGCCCCATCTAGATAGACGGTGTGATCATGCCACGGACCCAACTCTAGGCAGTGGTTTCCGCCATTCTCGCAGTCGGATATGCTGCCTGGGTAATAGCACAGGGCTAATGTTTGACCTTCCAGAACTGGGCACACGAGCCTTACACCTAGGCCCTTTCCGTCCTCCTGTACTTTCTCCAAATACACTGCCCCTGCTGCCCTGATGCTGGCACAGTAGAGTTGGCAGGCCTTGCTGTTGTTAGCGCTATCGACTAGTTCTTTAAGATGTCCGTCTTGGTCTGTCGCAGCTGGATCCAGCTGATAAACCAGGATGTGATCGTCCGGAACGCTCACAGGGTAAGAGACGTGCCTGCCAGAGCGTGGAGGGTTTCGTCTGGGCATATCTGGGCGGCCACCAGCACCCAGTAGTCGCAAGTAAACTTGAAACTGTATTATGCCCACTGGGTTGAGAAGAAATGATCCGAGTGAGATAGCAGATTCAGGAAGCCGATTTCCTTTGTGCTGCAAGTAGTAACAACCCTGACTCATACCCCAGAGCGCAGCCACGCGAGAGTAAACCTCCTTGCAGGGCGAGTCTGTGGTTAAGCCAACTAGCCGTGCGTAAGGTTCAGATTCACTGCCGTGCACCACCGGGGGCTTCACAACTATCAACAGATCCGATACAGCCCGTACTGAAGGGGGGCAATAGGGCGTGCTGCTGTAACCTTGACTAGTGCTACCGGCTCCATAGGGTGTGTCATCAAAGCCACAGGAGAAGCATCCTCCAATCTCACCAGCGAGTTTTGGCCATGCGAAGATTTCTTGATGAGTAATGTCTTCAATAAGGACTGTATGGTCCTCCCAGGTGGTGCAGGTGAGCGAGGCATGAGTGCTTTGCACTGGTCGTCCAGACAAGATAATCGCGTCATTTGTGGCTGGTAACCAGCCTGCGAGGACTGTCGTTGGCTCGACGGCTGCTGCTGACCAGTGAACTCGCTCGGGAGCCAGTACAGGGCTCAAGGTTGTTGCTTGTTCCATCACATTGGATAATGCCGCAGCTTGGTAAGACTCAATTTCCAATGTGATAGCCTGATCACATGCGACCTTACCCGCCATATCAGCACAAGCGCCAACACTGCCGCCTGTCTGGACCTTCCACTTGCCAGACACCCACTCTCCAACAATGTCGCCAGCTCTGATCCCGCCCTCAGCCTCGTTGCTTGATTTGCACTGATCTTCAACACTAGCATAGCTGCCGACTCTGCCGCCTGCAGCTGCAACCTTAGTCTGGATACCAGTGCCCTCTCCAAAACAAACACCCGATTCAATCTCGCCAGCTACACATACACTGTCGACAGTGTTGCAGCATGTCTTCACCTCGGAAATGGGGCTAGCTTCGATTTCACACTCGGTATAAGCACATGCACAGATGCAGGCGGCTGCTTGGGCCTCGCTCATGGCACCTATGCAGTCGCCTATACTGCTGCCTGCTTTGTGCTCTGCATCAACATCAGGTAAGCTGCTAACGATTAAGTTGTTGCTCGAGCCCACCCGGCCGTTAATCCTGTTGCTCGCTCCAACACAGTTCCCTGCACTGACATCGATGCCAACGGTACTCCATACCATAACACGGCCACCGGTATTCCTGCGCTGTCTTGCATGATCGTGGACTTTGCTGCTTGCTCCGACGCAATCAATGATGTTACTTCTTACTCTGACGCTGTTCTTGACATTGCTGTTTGCTCGAGCACAGACACAGGCGCTGCTGCTTGCTGCCACACCATCCCAGACATTGCTGCTTTCCTCATCATTCTGAACAAATTTACTTCTTGGCCCAACACAGACACGATCAAGCGTACTTGGCGTAACTATGTCAAGGGCTGATTCCAGCCGCCAAATTAGTGGCGTTATCCTGGAGTCTAACTTTTTGACCTGGAGAATGACCGGTCGACGCTCCGTCCTGCGACCATGAGCATCAGCAGACTCTAATATTTTGGTTACCAGACAATCCATCAGCAAAGCTGTACCAAGCATAGGCTTGAGGTGGTTCATCAAGTTCTGTTGGTTGGAATCGGGGCGTTTGAGGGCATCTGCCACTTGGCCTTCAAGCTCCATGACTTTCTCGGACAGGAGAGATGCACAAGCGATTGCTTCAGCAAAACACAGCTGACTCAGCTTATTCATTTCTGACAAGCTGTGAATATCCTGCAGCTTAGCCTGGCAACCAGCGTCAACTTGCACGCCTGGAGACTTGCTCGAAGAAAGTGCAACTTCCGTTTGGTCATCTTCTGGTTCAGACGCTGGATCTGAACCAGCTATTAGCCCCGACATTAATCCTTCTCCAAGCGAGGACCCACATACATCCAACTTCACGTGGAGCACAGCGAGGGAAGAGCCACAGGAAGGCAATATCCTACTGTGAAGGAGTAAGAACCACACGAGTATGAGCAACTGACAAACAGGCAGTAGCAAAAGCAAGAGTATTGCCAAGGCAGGGCTGAGCTGATCAGGGGACCAGACAGAACTAGCCGTGTTCCAGGAGACAATCGGGTAGGTACCGCAACGGGTGAAGGCTGAGCAGATCAGGTCCGTGTCAGGGCTTAAGTACATGTAATTGATCCACTTGATCCACATGCAATTATGGAGAGTCAAGATCATCCAATGCCATTGATGGTGACCAGGGATGTGAGGAGCAATCATATGGTATAGGAGACCATAAAGCAGTATCAGAGCAGGCGTCGACCATATATCATCAAACATACATGTGAGACAGACGTCTCGGATCAGCATTGCAAGGTACACTAGCCCCATGGTAGGCCCATTTCCGAGTTCCTGAGAAAGCACGTAGGCAAGAGTGGTAGCAAGAGCCCAACGAACACAGTCCACAAGAACATCTTGCCAGACAGACACAGTGACTTTGGTTCCTCGGGCCTGGTTCCGTCTCCATTTTCCAAACCGCTTCAAGATCTTGAGAAACCAGTCGAAGATATGGGGAAACAATAGCATCTTGGCCCATAAGGTCAATCTGCGAAATTGCATGCACATCAGAAGCCAGTGCAATTTACTACGTAGCCACCTGCGATGCTCCACATATGCCTGTGAAGAGCGAAAGTCGAAAATAGGGGTGATAGCAGATGGAGAATATCGATGATGGTCGGTAATGCTCTTCGCAAGTCTATAAAGAAACGTGCGCTGAGACCAAAAGACAAAAGAAGGCCGACAAGCCAGACGCCGCCGGAATGCCCTCCAGTGATGTGAGGGCATCGACGTTGGGAGCTTCTGGTTTGTAGACCCCGGAAAATAGACTTGGGACAGCGCGGTCATCACACTCACGTGGACGCCCGCAGCATGTATTTCGCAGGCGGCCGCGCCCCCATTTGGCATGGAGCATGTTGTCGCAGTTTGAACAACCCCAGCTGACATCGCTAAGCCAGGTATTATCGTCGGGAATATCGCCTGAAACGGAGCTGTCGTCAAGAGGGCTGCCTGTACCACCACAGTTGGATACTCTACGACTTCGGCTTTACTTTTACTGGGGATACCAGTGGCTTTCCTCTGCTTTCTGGATCGCTGTTTCCTCTTACGATTTTGTTGCTGTGCTGTCTGCAGCTGTCGAGAAATGTCGACATCTTTCACATCTAGACATCCTAATGGAGCAAAACGGTTGCTTGGAATCGTCCAGTACTCGACCGACGCTTGCCTGGGAGGAGTAGTGTGCTTCCCAAATGCTACCTGCCAGCCATTGCCCTCAAAGCCTGGGACAGCTTCTGCCACAGCCCCTGCATCATTACACCTGCAACTGTTATTTCCGATCCGGTCAATGTTTACACCAGCAATAGTGGCAGATTCAACCTGCACGCAGGTGTTGGCATCTGCAGCGCTGATATGCTTGTGATGGTCTTCAACAGGAATTGACAGAGGACTGGTCCTCTTAGTGCAACAGCTAAGTTCTACAACCAAAGTACCGCCAACCAGCGTTGACAATTTGCCTCCTGCCATTGCCGCGGAATCCCCGTCGATTTCCCTGGTAGCTCCATCAGCCACCCCAGCTACTTTGCTGTCATGGGCCACTTCACGTGAGTAGCTGCCATGAGTTGCAACCACTGTACCGCCAACCGCCGAGTCAACCAAGCAAGGTTGCATTGCACTCGGTCCATTTCCACCAGAGAGTCCATATCCAGTCACCTCAGCGCAAAGCTCCTCTGATCTGCCTGGATCCCACAGCTTTCTGCTTGCACCATGGTCACACCGGCCTACGCCGGTATTGGTCTGAGGGTCCCCTGTTGGTGCACTTTCAATCACCAGGTTGGTCCCCTCTTCAACGATCCTGACAATTGATGCCATCGTTCGCGCAGGTACTACAATATCAGCACAAGCAGGCACATGCATTTCCTGATCGAGCGCTGTTGTTATGTTGACAAGGTCGGCATTGGTCACCTCAATCTCTTTGTCTGCTGGCAATTCGACTGTCCCAGTGGCCAGAGGGCTGACGACAATCTCCAAAAAAGAGACTTGAAGATTTTCAAAAGCAATGGACGCCACATTTAGGACGTGCGTTATCTCCACATACAAATTACAAAGGTCGTCGGAACTCGATCCCCCAATGAGTTTGAGATGCCTTTCTTCCGCTTCCAAGGTGTATTTTCTGACAGCTCCTCCCGGCTGAACTGTGTACAATACGAGACCGAACGGAAGCTGTGCAGACGATACTAGACTAGGAACTGTGAGGTGTGAGCGATTTGGAAACCCCTGATGAGAAGAGTGTGTTGGACTTAACCAATACATTGACACAGTGAAAGAGCAAGAGAGAGATTCACATGCAACACCAAGGCTCGGAATCCAACCTTGTATTAACCTGACCGCGGTTTCCATTAGAGATTTCTCCCGTTCCTGCTTTCGTTTCGCTTCTTCCGAGACAATTTCTTCGTTCACCGCAGCACCACCCATTCCTTCCGCCGCCTGTTTCTTGTTTCGGCGAAAGTTCCTCGACGGTTTCCCACTCGAGCTACCTCCTGCTCCTCCAGCAGGCTCAACACCAGCTTCGATTTCTGGAGACTCCCGTCCAAACCGAAACTTCTTGGCATCCACTTTTGCCGGTAATCGACGATCTGTCATGTTTGATATTACCGAAAGAATCAATAAACGGTGGAGAGTTTGATCAAGGAGTGTGTCGCCAGCTCGCAGAACAGTACACAGAAGCAGCAGAGCGAGTTGAAGAAGTTTAACTTCCCTCCAAAACCACACGCTCCAATGAGTCAATTTACGAACAGCAACAGAAGATTCCGAAAGATTGAAGATATATCGCCGAAAGAAATTATGAGCTAAGTTATGATGAACAACCAGAATTTGAAAGAAGATTCCAGCAAACAGCAGCTGTTCAATCAGACGCACGAGAGCTGCTTCCAAGAACATTGCCGGCCCGGCTGTACTTGCAATTTTTTGAAAAAACATTTGCTGGGTACCGTGACTATAGCTCTGCAAATCCCTGGGCCCGGCCGGATCGGGCCCGAGATTTTCTGCCTGCCACCACGAAAGGTGATATTTTTTCGGTTCCGGCCTGCTGCACGGCAATCTTTCTGAATCAGGCACTGCAGGCTCAGTCGTTGGTTTCAAGACCGCCGCAGCCACGCGCACAGACTCAGAAGCAGTTACCGGCCGGCCCGGCTCACTCAATACCAGTCCGGACTCTGGGACCTTTGCCGGTCTGGTTACTAGGGCAGCGACCTCCGCAGATCCACCCACGAACTCGGGTATCGTACTTGACTGGCTGTTGGGCTGGGAGATTGCCATCCAAGCACTAGCTGATTCGAGAAATTTCAAGTTCGCTGACTCGCTTGCTGGGTTAGGGACGACAGCCGATGCATGCTCGGACTCAGAGGGTGCCTTCGCCCCGCACAATTCAAGTAATCGCCAGTGATGTGTTGTCAACAGCGCACGTTCCTGCTCAGAGGCTGCCGTTGACCCACTTCCTGACTCGGAGCTTGCGGCTGCCAGTGGCCCTTGGCCACCCAGACCCGTTGGCGCAGAGACTTTTGCCGAGAGAGCCGGTGACTCAGTGACGGATCCATTAAATTCCAGCATACATAACGACACGGGGATAACCACAGACCCACCTCCTAACTTGAGCACTTTCTCTTGTTCACTCCTTGACTCGGAGACTGCTGCAAATCCATTCACGGGCCGGAGGGCTGCCGCCGACCCAAGCAATGTCCTGGACTGTGTTCTGACACGGTTGCTAACATTTCTTGCTTGTGAGCAGTTGTCAGTGTTGCTGATTGCCCTGACCTTGACTCCCGCGTAGCTGCTTTCTCTGGCACAGCCGCCAGCCTCGCTGCATGCTCGCCTCCGTTCACAGCCGATGCTACTTGTTCCGACATAGTGACCGACGTTGCTGCTTGCGGCGTCACAGCCGCCGACGCTGCTACTTAATCCGATACATTCGCCTGCATTGCTGCTTGCTACAGGGCAGTCTCCGCAGTTACTGCTTGCTCTGACGCAGTAGTCATCCCTGCTGCTTGCTTCTTCACAGTCATCACTGCTGCTGGTTGCTCCTACACACTTACCAACGTTGCGGGTTGCTCCTACAAAATTGCTAAAGTTGCTTCCTGTTCCAACACAGGAGCGGACGTTGCTGCTTGCTCCGATCAAGTTATTGCTTGCTATGGCACACTCACAGCGGTTGCTACGTGTTCCGACACAGCCGACGTCATTGCTATTTGCTCCTACACAGTCAGCACCGTTGCTGCGTGCTCTGACACAGTTGCCATCATTCTTGCTTGTTTCGCCACGGTCGACGATGCTGCTGCTTGCTACAACACAGTTGCGAGCGTTGCTGCCTGTCACAACACGGTTACCGACGTTGCTGTTTGCTCCGAAGCAGTCGTCACAGTCGCTGCTTACTGCCACAAAGTCGCTGCCGTTGCTACTTGCATAGCCGTCGACGTTTCTGTTTGCTCCTGCACGGTTATTGCCGTTGCTGCTTGCTCGGACAACATCACCGATGCTCCTGCTTGCTCCAACGTTGCTGCTTGCCCCTACATCGCCGAAGCTTGCTCTGTCACAGTCTCCATTGCTCCTACTTGCTCCGTCACAAGCGTCGGCTTTCCAGCTTGCTACAACACGGTCGCCAATAATGCTGCTTGTTCCAGCATGGCTACGGATGTTTCTGATTGCCGAGGTACAATCACCCATGTTGCAGCTCTCCCCGATACAGTCACCTAGGTTGCCACTTGCTCCAAAACAGTTGCCCACTGTCTTGCTTGCGCAAGAACTGTCGCGTGCTCCGGCACAATCTCTCGGGTTGTTGCTGACTCTGACCTCGACGCCAACGTCGCTGCTTTGTCCTGCATAGCCGCCAACCTTGCTGCATGTTCGCACCCGTTTGCCGCCGTTGCTGCTTGTGCCAACACAGTTGTTAACGTTGCTACTTGAGCCGACACTGTCACGTGCAAATCTACATGCTACAGAGCAGTCTCCGCCGTCGCTGCCTGCCCCTGTACACCAGCCGTCATTGTTGCTTGCTCCTCCTGCATAGTACGCACCGTTGCAGCTTGCTCCGGCACGATCGCCAACCTTGCTGCCATTTACAACACCTGCTCTGACACAAGCATCAGCTGTCAGGCTTGCTCCGACATAGTCACTGATGTCGCAGCTTGTTCTGATGAAGCTGCTGGCGTTGCTGCTTGCTCCAACATGGTCGTCAACGATGCGTTTTGCTTCAACATGGCTGAGGATGTTGCTGCTTGCTGAGGCACAGTCGTCGACGTTGCACTTTGTTCCTACACCAGCTCCTCCTGCATTGTTGCTTGTCGCGATATAACCAACGTAATCGCTGCTGGCTCCCACACAATCAGCATCGTTGCTGCTTGCTCTGACACAGTATACATTGTTCATGCTTGCTCCGCCACGGTAACCGACATCGCTGCTGGCTCCGATGCAATAGCGAACGTTGTTGCCTGTCACAACAAGGTCGCCGATGGCGTTATTTGCTCCTTTACAGCCTTCTCCGTCGCTGCTCACTTCCACACAGTCGCCGCCGTTGCTGCGTGCTTCGACACCGCCAACGACGTTGTTGCTAGCCCCTACACCTCCATTGCTTGCTCTGTCACGGTCGCCACAGTCCCTAATTGCTATGACACAAGCATCAACTTGCCAGCTTGCTCCGACATCGTCGCTGCCTGCTCTGATGCAGTTGCATTCTACAGCACGCTTGCCAACATTGCTGCTCGCTCCAACATGGCTGCGGATGTTGCTTGTTGTCAAGGCACACTCACCGACGTGGCACCTTGCACACTCGCCAGTCTGGCGGCCTTCACATTCAGCACTGGTGCTGCTTGCTGCAACACATTCGCCTTCATTCCCGCCACAGTCACCTGCATTTCTGCTTGCGCAGAACCAACCACGAATGTCGCAGCCGGTCTCAACACGGTCACCGATGATGCTATTTGCTCCGATACAGTCGTCTCCGTCGCCGCCGTTGCTGCGTGCTCCGACACAGCCGCCGACGTTGCAGCATGCTCCAACACGGCCTCTGCTTGTTCTATCGGCATTGTCATTGTTTCTGCTTGCACCAACACAAGCACCAGCTTTTCGGCTTGCTCCTACATTGTCACTAACGTCACTGCGGGGTCTGATGCAGCTAATGGTGTTGCTGCTGGCTCCAACACGTTCGCAAAAAATGCTGCTTGCTCCAACATGGCTGCGGATGTTGCTGGTTGCTGAGGCACAATTACCGACGTTGCAGCTTGCTCCGACACTCTCTCCAGCATTGCAGCTTGTTCCGATATAGCCGATAATGCTGTGGGATGCTAACACACCGTCAGCACCATTGCTGCTTGCTCTGACACCGTCGACATCGTTCACGCTCACTACATCATGGTCATCGACAGTGCTCCTTGCTTCGATACAATCACAAACCATGCCGCCTGTCCCAACACTATTGCCAATGATGCCGTTTGCTCCTACACGCTCATTGCCATTGCTGCCTGCTGCCACACCGTCGCCGCAGTTGCTAAGTGTTCTAACACATCCTTCGACATTGCTGCTTGTTCCTATCCGGCCATCGCTTGTTCTGTCAGCATCGCACCAGTTCCTACTTACTTCGACAAAAGTACCAGTTCTTCGACTTGCTCCAACATGCGCAACAGAGTCACTGCTGGTTCTATTGTAGCTTCTGGTGCCGCTGGTTGCTACAACAGATTCGCAAACATTGCTGCTCACTACAACATGGCTGCAGAATTTGCTGATTGTTGAGGCACCATCATCGACGTTGTAGCTTGCTCCGACACAGTTCCCGGCATTGCTACTTAATCCAGAACAATCGTCCACATTGCCGCTTGTTCCGATACAGTCGACATCATTGCTGCCTGCTTCCACATAATCACCGCCGTTATTGCTTGTCCCGACACTGTCGCCACCGTTGCTTCTTTCTTGGTCACCGACTTTGCTGCTTGCTCCGACCCCAGTGCCAATGTTGCCGTCTGTCTCATCACGGTCGCCGATGTTGTTGTTTGCTTCCATATAGATGTTGTCGCTACTGCTTGCTATGACACAGTTGCAGCAACTGTTGCTTACTCCGAGATCGTCATCAACGTTGTCTCTTGCACTGACACAGTTGCCGCAGTTGCTGTATGCTCCGCAAAAGCCGACAGATTTACCTCTCGTTCCGATGTAGTAAACAATGTTGCTGCTTGTTCTGGTGCAGATACTGGTGCTGCTCCGCTCTTCAATCCCGTATCCCCCGTTTCCGTTTGAACAGATACACTCAACATAATTGGTGCTTGCTCCGACATCGTTACCAATGTTGCTGCTTGTTCGGCTGTGGTTTCCGGCGTCGTAGCTTGCTCCGAGAAATCCGCAGACATTGCTAGTTGCTCCACAGAATTGCGGATGTTCCGGCATAGTCCCCGTTTCCGGCATCTTGCTGACGCTCGCACAGAAACCGGTTCCTCCGCTGGCATTCAACCCCTTTTCGAAACTTGCACAGCCGGACATGGCAACATCTTTACCAACCTTTTCCGCGACCCCCGCCCAATTAGTGACTTGCCTCTGCTTAAAAATATGACCCGCCTGCGACTGAATGTCCGGTGGCTTCTTTCGAAGGCCCACCGAACTACTGTACGCAGGCCCGCCCCGTCACTTGTCCTCTTGCACCTCCATTCTGGCTTTGACCCTATAGGGATCCCGCTGTGGATGGTACAGAGCATACACCTCCCGGCCGTGCCAGGTGTCTTCGTACACCACGAGCGTCAGATCCAGCCGCTTGTCGAGCACTTCGTACATCACATCCGCGGTAAGGCCAAAGCGAGCTGGGTCGAACACAGAACGAATGTCGACAGCTTCGTCCTCGCTTGGGTGAATATCCGCAAATGATTCCCATTCTTGTATTGGTGTAATTGGATTGTTAGCTTTCCCGGGCTTCATGCGGATCCGAGATCCATCCTTGGTTTTGCACGGCATCACCAGTGCACCCTGCTCATATAAGGCCTTGCTTAAAGCCGTGTGGAATTTCGTGAATGTGATTGGTGCCACCGCGACCAATTCTTTTGCGTCCGGCTTCCAAGATGTTGAAGTGCAGTCTCCAAACGCGACAATGTCTTCCAACAACCCGCGTGATAATGTGGAGACGAGCTCCGTTCTTTCCCTTGTGGATTTCGACAGCAGCTTTTCAAGTGCTCTCGCATACGGCCTGGACTCATCAATGTCTTGGATCCAGATGCAAATATCGTTTCTGTTCAAGGGCGTTTTCGCCGTCGCCAAATCGTGCTGCATTGCAACGGACAGAATTCCGCTCTCCTTGATTCCACCAAGTGCCTCTTGGACCAGTTTTTCAACTTCAGCATTAACCATTTTCATGACATTCCAGCGCGTTGCGGGTTTCAGATGGACTGCCACTTGAACCTTAAGCACTGTAATTGCAGCAATTTCCAGGTCAGAATCAGCTACAGCTTTCCGCACCCAGACTTCCCTCTCATTAATTTTTCTGCTGTGTTCCTGCTCGATGCGCTCCCGCGACATAGCATCTTCAACTTCCAGCGGGCGACCAAGGATCTTTATAGCTGGAGGTGGGCACAGACGTAGATACGACTGCTTCTCCTCATCTCCTTTGAAGTAGAAGCTGCAGTCTCCCTCCCCATATGGTACAATGACAAGGGAGGCCTTGGCCGAACCATCGCGCCTTTTCTTGTCATTAATGCGCACAGCAATTATTTTTTCTCTGAATATTGTTTCGGAGAGACTGTCCTCGATTTCTTTGTGAAGAAACCTGGTGGCCTCAGATATGGTCATTCCCGCAGCTTGGAGAGCGTTCAACACGTCGCGCAGCTCTTCTGACCTTTTGAATTGCATTCTGAGGGTGCTTGGTAGCTCTCGCTGAAATTGAATATTCCAAACCGGATCATCTTTGGGCAGCCCTATGTCCACACCGCTGATAAAATTCAGGAGGCGTTGTGTTATGCGGATTTGTGCGATTCGGAACGACGAAGTTTCGCGCAATTTGCCATCGGCCATCGGTATATTATCGCACGGAGACATATGGCCGATTAGATCTTGCCGAAACTCCTCCTGTGCTGGATCGATTCGGCAGATTACTTCGGCAACAACTGTAATATTGGCTGCCCTTGGCATGCCATGAACGATCAGCGATTCAACCATTCCCTCTGAAAGTCCCCGATCACCTCGCGGTTGATTCAATGCTGCGCGCTGCTCGAGGAACAGGCCAATTTCCAGATTTCGCATTTCTCCACTTCCTCCGAAAGCTTTATCAAAAATCGGTTTCTTTTCCGGTTCAACCACGGACATATTTTTCAGAAAGTTGACCGCGGTTTCCATTAGAGATTTCTCCCGTTCCTGCTTTCGTTTCGCTTCTTCCGAGACAATTTCTTCGTTCACCGCAGCACCACCCATTCCTTCCGCCGCCTGTTTCTTGTTTCGGCGAAAGTT
>Ga0208872_1000602_pt1 | contig 25257 bp, 34 predicted proteins | sample CryBogCBH12Aug08_FD_185508 | JGI IMG/M metagenome (GOLD analysis project Ga0208872, IMG submission 185508) | Freshwater microbial communities from Crystal Bog, Wisconsin, USA - CBH12Aug08 (SPAdes) | ecosystem: Environmental > Aquatic > Freshwater > Lake | place: Crystal Bog, Wisconsin, USA...
GGGCCCGTACCTCCCGGGCGTCGGCATCTCCACGGGCCCCTCGCTGGGTGGTGCGTCGTGGCTCGATACGGGTGTCACCTCGCTCGCGACGGCGCAGGCCGATCAGGGCATCGTGTTCGAGGACACGACGAACTACCTCCTCGCCAAGGTCATCCTCTCCTCGGGTGTCCGCTGCGAGGGCAAGAACCCGGTGGAGGTTGCCAAGCTGCAGCTCAACGGCCAGGACCGCTTCACGGAGCGCGAGGGCCGCTACTTCTCCCGCGTGCAGCCGTACCAGCACCACACCCGCACGCCGACCCAGGGCATCAACGTGTACTCGTTTGCCCTGAAGCCGGAGGAGCACCAGCCGTCGGGCACGTGCAACTTCTCGCGTATTGACAAGGCGACGCTCCAGCTGACGGTCAGCGTGAACACGGTCCGCTCGGGCCGCACGGCCCAGGTGCGCGTCTACGCGGTGAACTACAACGTGCTGCGCGTGATGTCCGGCATGGGCGGTCTTGCGTACAGCAACTAAAAACCTCCGCAAGGAAGTCTCACACAAGAAATCAGCCAAGAAATCAAAAACAAAATGAGCACGGAAATCCGTGTTGATTTTGATTGTCGGTATTGGACATAGATGGACTTCATTGATACGCTTCGTAGCAATGCGTATTCGGCCCTTGACGTAACCGATCACACAGTTGATATCTCGGGGTGGATGGATCCCGACTTTTCTACGGTGGTTGCGTCGCTGGTAGCCACTCGGTCAAGGACAGATCGCCTCGTTATTATTGAAGTCGGATCATGGAAGGGATTGTCTGCATCTACGTTTGCAGGTACGCTGAAGAGCAATGGATTCACAAACTTTACAATCCTCTGCATTGATACGTGGCTGGGCGCCCCTGAGTTCTGGACATGGGGACTGAACGATCCTGAGCGCGGTGGATCCTTGAACATGGTCAACGGATGGCCCACCGTTTTCAATACATTCACAAAGAACATGAAAAAGCTCGGACACGACGACGTTGTTGTACCTCTGCCACTGTCAAGTATGCAAGCAGCAGATGTATTGGCGTACCAAAAGATAACTGCCGATATTGTATATATTGATGCCGCCCACGAATACGAGCCGGTGAAACAAGACATAAAGGCATACTGGCCACTCGTGAAACCCGGTGGGACACTGATGGGCGATGATTACTCGGATGGTTGGCCGGGTGTAAAACAAGCGGTCAATGAATTGATTGAGCAACCGTCTATCCGCGGTGTTATTTGGAGTGCGTGTAAGAAAGAATGAATTCACAACAGATTCGACCGGACTAGATCTTTATTGGGTACCGATGGATCAAATATATGTGGCCACATCCTCTCCATCGTCCACGGGCATACTAAACACCCGTTTAGACCACCCTTGTCAAACTCGATCATGACTTCACGAATGGTGGCGTAGAATGACTTGGGCCTACATAGAATGTTCTGTTTGGGAACGACATACTGTGCGCCGAGGGAGAATGCAAACGTGTTTGGTGGTTCCGATGAGAATAACGCCCGGAATGAGGCTGTTGTTCGAAGACCATGTGCGTTGACTCCTTCGGTATATACTCCTCCCAGGAACCGAACCTCCGAATTCCGCTGGTCGAGAGATTCATTTAAAAACTCTATTGTCTCAACCGCTAGATGGTCGAATGGCTTTCCTTGGAGAAACATCACGTGATCTGGAAGGCTGTCATAATTTTCCAGTATAAATCGCAGGTATGTCTCTGCTTCCCGTCCTACATTTGGCACATCCTTGCTTTTGTCATAGATCGTGGTGGGGCATTTCAGCTCATCAACCCAGGAGATATCCTCCTTGTATTTTGCGACTACCGCTACAACAGAGACCATAACGCGTTACCTATACTGGATATTAGTCTTCGGAGCTATAAATGGACGAGCTCGGTTTCATTCTTACTCGTCATGTTACATCAGAGGACACAAATCGGTATTGGCTCGAGTGTTGTCGGTGTATTCGGCTGTTTTACCCTACCACTCCGATTGTCGTGATTGACGATGCAAGTGATCCGGCATTTGTACGGGGCGACATCCCGACGAACTGCACCGTGGTTGCGTCCGAGTACCCCAAACGAGGCGAGCTGCTTCCGTATCTCTATCTGAAGAAGCACCGGTGCTTCAAGAAGGCAGTTATTCTTCACGACTCGGTGTTTATCACTGCGCCGATTCCCACGGATACAGTTACGGATGTGAAGTTTCTGTGGCATTTCCATCCTGGCTGGCACAGCCCAGCTATTCCCGAGCTCGCTGTGGTTTTCCCGGAGGTTAACTTGATTGCGGATCTCTTTCATGCTGGACGTTGGTTTGGATGTTTCGGAGTGCAGAGTGTGATTACTCTTGCGTTTTTGGATACTCTTCCGTTGGAGCTCCTGGTAGATCACGTTTTTAACCGTGATCGTCGGTGCGGACTTGAGAGGGTCTTTGCCTTGCTCTGCCATCTGAGACGCCCCAGCATCGCTGATGATCCTTCGCTGTTCGGGGATATTCATTCGCAGGTTCGGGGGTGGGGATATACATTCCAAGAGTATCAGCGGCATCCGCCGGGTGTGCCTGTGAAGGTATGGACAGGTCGTTAAATATATGGAAATCTTCAGGGCCCTATCAACAAGAATGCTGTCTCTTATCAATAACGCTCTCACCGACAAGAATACCGACCATTCCTACATTGAAACCTATGAGACTCTGTTCGGCCGCCTTCGGACCTCCGCCACGCGTGTCATGGAGATCGGCATCTACGACGGAGGCAGCATTGCTCTGTGGTCTGACTACTTCACCAATGCATCAATCTACGGACTTGATCTTGCTCCTCTCCGCCCAGCTTCTACATTTCTGAACGGATACCCTCGGGTCAATCTCAAGACGCAGGTGGATGCATATTCTCCCACCACGCTTTCCTGGTGGAAGGGCATGCAGTTTGATGTAATTGTAGATGATGGTCCGCATACGCTGGAGAGCATGAAGGTATGTGTCTCCTCGTATTCCAAGTTCCTGACGGAGACAGGTGTTCTGGTCGTGGAAGATATTCAGAACATCAGCTGGATTGAGGAGCTTCGGGCGGCAACACCAGATGAACTGAAGCCTTTCATCAAGGTCTTTGATCTTCGGTCTGTGAAGGGTCGGTATGATGACATTCTTTTTGTCATTGACAAGCATCCGCGTCTGTCATCCGAGTAACCAGCTCGCGGAAGGAGATCTTCGGCCGCCAACCAAGAACAGTCCGCGACTTTGTCGGGTCACCCACTAGGACATCCACCTCAGCCGGACGGTAAAACTTTGGGTTGATCCGCACAACAATTCGCCCCGTTTCATCCCTTCCAACCTCATCCGCGCCGGTCCCGGACCACGTAATGTTGTGACCTGCAATCGTGAATGCAAGCTCCACAAACTCGCGGACAGAGTGCGTCTCTCCCGTGGCCAATACAAAATCATCCGGAACGTCTTGCTGAAGCATCAGCCACATTCCGTATACATAATCCTTTGCATGTCCCCAGTCGCGCTTAGCATCCATGTTCCCAATCTCTAGCGTGAAGGTGGGATCCGAATAGATCTTGGCGATGGACGTTGTCACCTTGCGAGTGAGAAAGTCCTCGCCTCGGCGCTCAGACTCGTGATTGAACAGAATTCCACTGCAGGCAAACAGTCCGTAGCTCTCCCGGTAGTTCTTGACAATCCAGTGAGCGTACAGCTTGGCCACTCCGTAGGGGCTCCGGGGATAGAAAGGCGTGGTCTCGGTCTGCGGTGTCTCCTGAACCTTGCCAAAGAGCTCCGACGTGGATGCCTGATAGAACCGCGTCTTGTCAGTCAACTTTTGCTGACGGATCACCTCTAGAATGCGCAGAGGCCCAATCCCATCCACATTTGCCGTATACTCGGGCTGAGAGAATGAGGTTCCCACATGGGACTGAGCAGCAAGATTGTAGACCTCAATGCGTTCTGCGGAGTGGAGCCCAGCAAAGACGTTAGCAATGGATGCGGAATCGGTGAGATCGGCCTGCTCGAGCGTGAGATTGGGGTGAGACAGAAGATGACCGATGCGACTAGTGTTCGGCGTGGAGGATCTGCGTGTAAGACCGACGATTGTATAGTTCTTTTCAAGAAGGAGCTCGGCAAGGTAAGATCCATCTTGACCTGTGATGCCGGTGATTACGGCGGTGCGGTTCATTATCCGATATTGCTGCCATTATGAAGATAGGTTTCTTGACTGAACAAACATAATGTCGTATTTATGCAGTGTTTTTCCAATACTGTACCCGCGTTCGCTCATGAAGGAGACCAATTCGTCCTTGTCAAGGTGAAGGAATTCAATTTGGAGGTTTGCTATAGAATACCGCTGGAAATCAATGCTTTTTAGAACTTCAAAATCTATACCTTCTACATCTAGAAATAGGTAGTCAATGTGCTTGATCCCATACGTATCAAACAGCTGCGTCAGTGTTTTGCAGGGGACGACGAATGAACGCAATTCGTCGGGAGTATATCCGTGCTTTATGAGATGATCTTGTACGATTGAAGTCACTTCATAGCTGCGCGTGGGCCCTGTCATAGGTCCATCACGATCGGCAAAGTAAAGCGTTGCTGTTTCCATTGGCATTGGCGTGATTGCCACATTTTCAAACGCAACATTCGCAATTCCAGCATAGCTCTTCTTGATCTCCGCATTGTGAATTGTAAACGGTTCCACGAGCAATACGAATGATGGTCTGATTCGCATGCACAAGTCGCGTACATGATCATTGCCGGTATTGGTTCCTATCTGAATAACAATGGTCATTTGTAGTAGTTGCGGATGTTAAATGACATTCCTTTTACGATTGGCTCATAGTATGGATCTGTCCAATTTGTGACAATGCAGACAGGAAGGGTCTGATAAAAGTGGTTGAGGGGGCCACTCAGAACAACTGGAATAGCACCGCACAGAATAGATTCGTAGAGCCGATGCGTATCATGACCGGTTCCTTCTGGACATACTACAAATTTGGAACGGCATAGGTCGTCAAAGTACTCGGGCATGCTACGGTTAGACGCGATGAATACGCGAGGATCATCTGCAAGTGCGCGAATGCATTCTGTACGCAACGTATGCCTTCGCTGGCCTGGAGTTCCAAGCGTTAGGTTTAGATAGACTTCAATGGTTCGTTCCATCGTGGGCGGCGAGAATGACGATGCGAATTTAACTGCGCCGTCGCCGAAGCCCAGTGGAATCGTGGTCAATTGCTGATGGCGAATAGATGTATTGATCGCATAAATATGAAGTGCATGGGGGAGAAGCAGACGAAGCCTCCGTGCATCAAAACTCAAATCCGAGTTATGAACGATGAACACAAACCGTCTATGCTTTGCAAGGATAGAGGATGTCTTTTGTTTCACAAACTGATCAAGTAGATCCCCGTTTATGAATACACAATCGCCAGTTGTGGATTTACTTGATGAAAATGGCTTATCGGAATACCTGTTATCGTATATCCACGTTGCAGCATCTGCAAATGCCCGACCAGATATCATTGTTACTTTAGGAGAGTTTGCGTTGCTGCACTCTGGCGATCTATGTGAATTTGACGCACATCTGCGGCGGGGTACAGAATACTATCCCGGTTTCTCGTCATGAATCCATTCTTGCATTTTGCCTCGCGACTTGTGAGATATCTACGAACCTCAGAAGGCATCGCCTTCCTCGTGGATCCCCAGTGCTGAGGAGAATACACCTCTACAGGAACAAACCCCGTTCTCCATTGTTTTTGAACCCAGGCGCGTGAGAATAGGTCATGCTCGTCATTACCAAGGACATAGTGTTCTTCGTCAAGATATCCAAGCGATTCCACCATGCTACGCCGTAGAACAAGCGGTCCTCTGTTCACGGTGTGTGACAAGACAACGCGATTGAAGCATTCAAATGAATCGAGCGTGTGGGGATTGTCGGTTGCCGTGCCCAGCTTTCCGATATTGTGCGAAGGTGACCTACTATTTAGTCCATGGCAACAGCGGCCACTTACCGCAATCAAGTCCTCAAATATCACAAGCGGAGTCGCCAGCGCTATGTTATACCCTAGTGTTATGATCTGCATATCGGCTTGAATTTCAACAATGAACTCTCCGCGAGACAGAACAAATCCTTGATTATCACAGGAAGTCTCAAATATACCAACTGGGTTCTCATGAGCATAGATCTTCACAAGAGATCTCGGTCTACTGACGGAGCCTATCCAGTCAAGGACCTCTTGCTTTGAAGAATCGGTGCAGCCGTCAAGAATGAGGATCATTTCGTAGGTGCCAAGCGTATTCGTGAGAATACTTGAAAGGACGCGCGAGATGACACCTGCTTGGTTATGAATGGGCACAACAATGCTGAAGGTTGGATTGGTGTCAGAAAAGCTCTGATTATACAGTATTATCGGATCACTATTCCATTGGCGCTCGGGACGATGAATAAGTTTGTCGCGGTATGTTTCGTATACACTCATTGTATATAATAAGGAAATGGAATGAGTAGGCCCGACGCAGTTGTCTTTCAACTGAACAGCGGACTGAACAATGGCGGGGGGTTCTTCTCTGTCTTCTTTTTCATGTGCAATGCATACCTACACGCAGCATCGCTAGGTATACCGTTTTACATTGAACACGTAGGATGGCCCTACACGTTCCGCGATGGATGGCATGACTACTTTACATCCCTGAAGCTCCGGCCTGGATTTCCGATGTATAGAAATATTCTTCGATCGACACACATGGCCAATGGTATTCATCCGCACTTTAGAATGCTTGACTACTCATTGTGTATTCAGAGTATATTCGCTCTGCGTCCCGAGCTCAAGGAACGAATCAACGCCGTAAAACGCCAAATCGGGTCCGAGTATACAGCGGTTTTTGTTCGTCGGGGCGATAAAAGTAGAGAAGTAGAGCATACGCCGTTTTCTAGCATTCTTGCCATAATTCCGTACGAACCTTCAACTGTCTTTTTTATTCAGTCGGATGACTATACTGTCGTGGAAGAAGCAAGGGCGTCCTTACCTGCAAATCGAATCGTCTCAACGGTTTCTGCAAATAAGAGAGGGTCTTATCACTCTCGTCAATTTTTACACGAGGACGCACAAAACAAGCACAAGAACTCTATTGTTCCGCTGGAGTCAAAGACGAAGCAACAGGTATATGATGAGACGACCGAAATGCTCGTTGGGTTAGGAGTGTGTATCACTGCGTCGTCGTGTTGGACAGACGTTACGTCAAATGTTGGTCGTTTTCTGAAGCTAGCGAATCCGTCTATCCATACGTATCCCATTGACAGTCCACTAGATCTCAACAAAAAAGCCCACCCCGCATTTGGGATCTAAGGATGATCCCATGTGGTAAAATAACGCGGCCTATTTTGATCGTCGTGGGCGATTATAGGTCCCTTGACAATAGACAAGTGGTAGGAAATTAACTCTGCGCATGTCTGATCGTGGCGATGCCCTCTAACGCGCGGGTCCTTGCTCTCGGTCTGATTGTCATTTTTCCAATTACCCTTGAATATACCAGCCTGTGCCGCGCCGATCCACATGGACAAGAAATCGTGTGCGATCTTTGATCTAAAGTCAAACCCTATACACTGTGCATATATAGATTCAATGTGCATGGATTGCTCGCGAGTCACGTTAAAGTATTCAAGTGCTCTATCATTCGCCCATTCTCCGCACATCCACCCATCCTTCTGCAGGTAGACTCCCCTTGATACAATTTCATCTACGAACGCATCCAATGACCTGACGGCACGCAAACAGCTATCGCACCAAATGACAATGTCGTATCCCTTCATGCGGACGGCATTTATCGCATACGATTTGAATGCGTACGGTGCGTCCCTATGTTTGGGTGCGCCAACCTCCGACTCATCGTGAAAGACAAACATTGGTATAAACGGATTGAACCTCTCCATGCTCTTGACAAGCTTCCTTTCAATTCCCATGTAAGGCCCGCTTGCAAATGTAACTAGAGCGACCCTGCCGCGCCGGATGGATTTCACGACCGACATTATATATTCCCTGCGAATAACAAATGAAGATTGGATCTCGCGCCCAAGTCATGCATGGAACGGCTCACCACACGAGCGGCGGACTGACAAAGGCGGACCTGAAGATGAACAAGTGGGGCCGCATTGTCTCGCGCAAGAAGTCGGCTCGCATGGCGCACGGAAAAACCCGCCGCAATAAGTAATGCGGTTGCTTTCCTTGCTAGCGGCGGCGACATGGGTGGATTTTGTGGTCATGGTGATCACCAAGGTCGCCCCTGGTCAGCACCTCTCCTTTCTCCCGCCCACAGGTTCCTTGAAGCTTTGGTATGACAAGTTTGGAGTGGCCGCTGTAGCCGCAGATGTCTTTAGTCTGATGCTGGGCGTGTTGCTGGCCACTCTGCTGTTTCCGGGTGCCTACGGCGTGGCCCTGGTGTTTGGAGCTATCTTTGTCCAGCTTCTTCACGACCTCTTTTTTTACTTTGCCGTGATCCGCGCTCTGCCACAGGGGCAGAACAGTATGATTGATGTCTTCAAGACCTACGCGGATGAAGGCGGATGGACCATTCTGCTGGCCGATGCGCTCATGATCACGTCCACTGTTCTGCTGGCGGAGCTTTATGACTTGATCATGCCTTACCGCGTGATTGCGCTCAAGGCGATCTTGGGCATGTATGCGCTAATTTATATCACTTACACTAAGTAATGGGCGGCGGATTATTTGGAACACACCTCACACTTAACCCAAAGTGTCTCGTGTTTTCCCTGTTTGTCTTGGTGGTCTACTGGATGCCGCATTTTAAGGCTTGGGAGCACCGAGTATTGATGGCCTTTCTGCTGGCGTGTGTTGCCTATGTACTGCTCGCTTGGTATGACATGATCTTTGATTGCAAGGATCGTCTCAAGCCCACCTTTTTGGGATGGATGTGGGGCTGGGCTAAGCCACCAGAGTACATGAAGGCTTTTATGGATCTTCCTGAACGGGAACAGAAGCTAGTACGCACAGTGGACATTGTCGTTCTGATTGGAGTGCTGGTCTTGTTCGTGCTTCCTTTTCTTGCGAGGAAGTAATGGCAAAGGGGGGCGACTTTGTTGATGTCTTGATCAAGTCGGTGAATTGGAAATGGGGTAGCTTTGATATGCTTCCGGTTGCCTTTGGAACTGTGATGGCAATGATGGACATCTTCATGATGGGTGCTCTGAAGATGGTGAGCACAAAGACCCTCCCCTATTCTGTAGGATTCCCTGCTGCGACAGTTGTATATGCCTTCCAGCCGTTTCTGTTCCTGAAGGCGCTCACTCATGCAGACATGACGGTCGTGAACCTGATCTGGAACTTGATGAGTGACATTATCGTGACCCTGAGCGGCGTGTTCATCTTTGGTGAGAGCATCAAGGGTCTTCGCTGGCTGGCCATTGGTATGAGCGTATTCTCTCTGTGCTTGCTGGCCTACACAGATGAATAATCTAGGCAAAACATAATGAGTGTCTACGTGGTTGAGGAGGGAGAGGACCTTGCCTCCGTTGCATACCGGACGTTTGATCAAGCCAAGGCATATATCACTGCACGGGCCGGAGAGGAAGGATGGGAGATCATTGATGACTATGATAAGCCGGAGCCCGATTTTACGGAAGACAATGCCAACCGCTACGGACCTCGGCGTGCGAGACCCGCAGAGCGACCCATCGGGAAGACCTTCATTTGGGGCCGCGGAGACGAGGGCGAGGTCCATATCATCATTCACAAGTTGACACTGAAGGAGGATGCCGAGGATCCGGCGGGACCTGATGGAGGACGTCGCGGTGGTCGTCGCAAGACCCTCAAGCAGCGTCTTGCAGCTGCCAAGAAGAAGTGTTACCCTGGATACGAGGTCTATGATTACAGGATGAACAGCAAGGGGGAGTTCTTTAACTGCCTTCCGGCTGGACTGAAACGTCGCCGCACACGTCGCCGCGCGTAGAAGAACTTAGACACCGAGCCTCAATCATACATAAATGAGCTCCGACGACCTTGTGATTGCCAAGACAGTCCAGACGTCGCCCATCCGCACCCTCGCCGAGGGCCTGAAGTCCATGCTGGTGGAAATGAGCCTTGTTTTTGATAAGGATGGTATCCGCATGATTGCCATGGACAATTCGCGGACCGTGCTGACGCATATGCGGCTGTACGCGAATAAGTTTGAGCAATACGAGTACAACAACAAGGCCCCCAAGCTCAGTGTGGGACTGAACACGGATCACTTTTATCGTATTGTGAAGACGGTCACCAACGACGACACGATCACGTTTTCCGTGTCCAAGGCCGAGTCCAATCACCTGACCATCACGATTGAGAATGGCGAAAAGGGGCGTCGTATCAAGTATCGCCTGAATCTGCTGGATTGTGATGAGTCGGACATCACAATGCCGGAGACGGTGTTCTCGGCGCGCGTTACAATGCCCTCGCTGGACTTTCAGAAGATCTGTCGCGACATGACCCTGCTGTCGGCCAAGACGGTGGACATCAAGAATGTGGGCAATACGCTGACCTTTTCTTGCAAGGGCCCGTTTGCTTCGCAGACCGTGACGATGGGCGATGCAGCGTCGGAAATGTCGGTGAGCAAGAATGAGTCCACGGAAATTGTGAGTGGATCCTTCTCTCTGCCGCACCTGGTTCTCTTTACCAAGTGCTCCAACCTCTCCAACAACCTGGAGGTGCATATGAAAAATGATTGGTTCATCATGATCCGCTATGTGATTGCCAATCTGGGTGATATCAAGCTGTGCCTGATGCCGCTGCCGGCGTCGACTACTTAGGCCTCGTATTATGCGCCTTGTAGACAATATCGTCGGTGGTCTTCATCTTGAGGGTCGGAGCAAAGAGCTTCTTGTCCGTAATATTGGTCGTGGTATTCCAGATCTTAATGATATGAAACTGTCCCTTGGGTGACACGGAGACACCCACGATCGCTTCCTTGTAATTGACTAGAAAGTCACTCACAAAGCAGTGAGCCATGGCGTCAATGAACACCTCGCAGGTGTCCTTGGCATCCACCTTCTTTGACCAAGCACCTCCGCGGATGTGCTCGGGTGCCTCCCACAGAGGGCGGTATCCCTCTCGCATGAGAAAGAACATGCCTGACTCCCAAGCATCCTTGGAAATGGCATCAATCACGGTCCAGAAATCTGCAGGAGTGGAGAGAGTGGCGATATTGGTGTAGGATGCCTCCGAGTAGTTGTTGTCGTTGGGATCATGGTACCAGAGGATCCACGTCATGGGCATAGGTGTTGTGTCGGACATCTTCGCCACTCTATCTTTATTGCGGGGTGTTAATCCGTTTTGTCGTACGCGCTACTTGCCATACAACTTTCGGATGGGGAGCGTGACCTTTTTGTAGCGAACAGCATCCGCAAACTGAAACTTTGTGTAGGCAGGTGCAAAGATAATCACCTCATTCCGAAAGATGGTCAGGCTCTCGTCCTCTGGCACAATGTGGCCGGCCAACCGGAGGGCATCCTGGTAGGTCTTGATGTTCTTGAATTTGGAGGCCGGAATTGTCTTGATGCCGATCGTCATCATGGGTTGGTCTACACTAAAACAGGTCCCCATTGGTAGAAAACGGATACGATTGTCTAAACAGAATAGAAGAGCAGAATGGACGTCGCCACTCTCTATTCTCTTCGCACGAGCTCCCGTCCTCCTCTCGCAGATGCCATTCGCACCATCATCTCCACCCTCAAGATCTCCTTCAAGCCGTCCTTCCGGCGCCAGGTCATTCGCCGGGCACCGGCAGAGGAAGCCTCTAACTGGCGTGAGTTGGCGCTTCTTGCTGTTCATCGCAAGGTTCGGGAGAAGGATGACGCGGACTACGATGCAGTCAATGCCTTCCTGAACAAGCTGACCAAGCAGACCTATGACAAGATGATGGTCTCCATAATGGAGAAGCTGGATAGTCGCGATTCCATGTTCCGCCTGCGGGTCACGACGCTGCTGTTTGACCGAGGCATTCAGCAGACCTTCTATGCGCCGCTGATGGCCGATGCCTACAAGGACATTGCGTCGGCCTATCCGGATGCGCGGCAGGATCTCATGGTACAGGTCATGATGTTTGATACGCTGTATGCAGATACGAATGTGACCATTGTTCCCCACCACACGGATGCGGGATATACGGATGCGATTATTGCTTGGACCAAGCAGAAGGAGAAGAAGAGAACCTTTGCGGTGTATGTGTCTGAGCTCTTTGCTCGGGGACTGCTTCCGCCGGAGGTGATGTCGGCCTTTGTCAAGACCATTGTGGATGATCTCAAGGAGTGCGTTCGTCACCAAAAGACACCGGCAGGCGAGGAGCACGTGGATGCTCTGGTTCGGTTCGTGTTTGCAGTGGCAGCCAAGGTTCCGGAGGTGAAGGATCCCGTGCGACGCATCCTTGCCATTCCGAAGGCCGAGACACCGTGCCTGAACATGAAGTCACGGTTCAAGCTTGATGATTCTCTCAAGCTATAACCCGTGAAAAATGGATTATCTTCCTCACTTTGTTTTATAAAGTGTATACAATGGCCGACTTCCCCGACGTAGGCTTCTGTTATGCGACGGAGAATGGGTATCTTGGGCGACTGCAATCAAAGAGACTTGAGACAAATATGCTCATTGGAACATTTCAACTGGGAACCGAGACAAAGGAGGTTGAGTTGGGCGCATTCCCCTATCTGGGTGTTACTCAAGTCTTGTGTCAGGATGCATATGTTCCCGAGCCTGAGCCGGCGCCAGTTGCAATGGATACGGACGAGTTTGGCGGCAAGCGTCGGCGTCGTCGGACACCTCGCGGTAGAAAGAGTCGCAGGAAGTCCTTGCGTCAAAGAAAATGAGTGCCGTCCCCTCTGCCACTGTTATGGCCGCTGCTGCCAAGATTGCGATTGAGAATGACAAGCCCATCTACCTTGACTACTACAATGACAGCGTGGAGAAGAAGTGCTGCATCGGCGTGCAGGACACCACCAAATTTTTAGTCAAGTCGGACACGGAGTACACCTCGCCCATTGAGAGCATCGCCCGTATCAAGGAGGAGAAGGTGTTCATCGTGGCCACGGAGAACAGCATCTACATCGTCTCTGCCGATATCCCTGTTAAACGGATCGTGGGATCTAGTGACAAGGCCGAGTAATGTCAGCACCCCTTTCTCCACAGTCGCCGGTTGGCTCCTTTTCTCCACAGTCGCCGGTTGGCTCCTTTCCTCCGCCCCACCGTATATTGTATGAATGCTTGAATGACCGAGAGACCAAGACACTTTGGGATGCGTATAAGACCAAATACGGAGACCAGTGTGAGTTTGAAGAAGTAGACGCCGCCGTTTCCAATTCAATTGACGATTTTGCCAAGTGGTTCGCCCAGTGGATTGCCTTTGCTCCTGCGCAGAGATCCACGCGTGTCCGCATTCTGCTGATTTGGCACGCCCATTTTTTGAGCTTGGCCTGTCAGCAGATGCTTCGTCGTTCCCTGGAACAGCGCTCATTCCGCTGTCGCGTGTGGTTTCATATTGAGGAGGCTCTTTTGCAATCGGCCATTGTCAGCCGCTGCATTGTGACCACATTGCCTCGGTATGTTCATTACCCAAAGATTGATGGCGTGGTGGATTCGGCCTTGTGGGACGACCCGCGGGCGCTTGAAATGGAATTAGAACGGAGGAACAAGTAAGAGGCATGCGCGTATTCACAGATGGATCTTGTACGGGAAATGGTCGCAAGGGTGCAAAGGCAGGATACGCGGCTTGGTTTCCGGATCACCCTTCTTGGTCATCGGCCCACCGAGTTCCTGACGACCAGGATCAAACAAACAACCGCGCCGAGCTCTCGGCCATTCTTCTTGCCGTCAAGACCCTTGAGGACCGTGGCGAGATTGACTGCGACCTCGTGATCTATTCCGATTCCGAGTATTCCATTAATTGCCTGACCTCCTGGCTTACGGGCTGGATGAACCGGGGTTGGAAGACGGCGGCTGGCAAGGATGTTCTTCACCAGGATCTTATCAAGGAAACGACGGCTATCCTGTCCAAGTTCAAGTCGCATCGGTTCGTTCACGTCAAGGCACACACGGGTGGTCTGGATGAGCTGTCCAAGCAGAATGCGGTGGTGGATAAGATGGCGCAGGATATTGTGAATGGCGTTGTGTCCAAGCCTGAGATCCCGGTGGTGGTGGATGAACTGTTTCCCGGCTGCCCTCTGCGGATCATGGGTGGTCCTACGCAGCAGAAGGATATTGTGGCCTGGGTTCGGTCTTCAATTGACACATTGGACAAGGAGTTGATTGACAAGCACTTGTACAAGGCGTTTGTGGAACTGTGTAAGGCCCGTGACGTAAACTTGACCAAACAGATCATCTCCAAGACCCCGGTGATCCGCGCCGAGCGGGGTCATTTACAAATAGATGTTGTAGATAAAGTAGAATGAGTGTTGAAGCGTTTCATTTCTGGTCTCCGACTTGTACCCCGTGTACCGTGATCAAGCCTGCACTTGAGGACCTGAAGGAGGAGTTTCCAGATGTCAAGTGGACGTCTGTGAATACCCACGTTGACCTGAAGGGACTGGGGAAGAAGATGGGCATTGAGGTTGTGCCGACAATCGTGGTTTTCAAGAATGGTGCCGAGGTGGGTCGTCACTCGGGAACGAACATGATCATGTACTATACGCTGATCAGGAAGGCGCGGTCGTAGCAGCCTGAATGAAGGACATCGGGATCGGGCGCCCATCCGGTCCAACAATGTACGCCTTGCCAGACGCATCCGTGTAGCTGCCATCGGCCTGCTTCGTCAGCGAGGTCAGGCTGGGACCCTGCGGGAGAATGGCCGACGGCAGGCGGGTCGGGATGCTGGACTGCACAATGCCGTATCCAGTTCCTCCGATGATAAATCCTTCTGCGAGGGCAATGAAGGTCTTGACAAAGAAGCTATTTTGCATATTGTCACACGATGCCAGCTGCATGGCCTGAAGACCAAAGAACAGAATGAAGGAGATCCAGGTCAGGATAGTGTCCATCGGATCACGGTTGATCATGAGATCCAGAAGGTAATACCAAAAGACAGTTGCGGTGACAACAAGCCCCTGAGGAGCGTACTCGCTCTTGAGGAGTTCAAATCCCTTGACTTCGCATCCATCCCACTGGCTCATGCCGCCTCCTTTGGCGACAGCAGCCACAGCACGACGCGTATTGTAGATTGCAAGCAGGTCCGTAAAGACAACATTCAGTCCATCCAGTCCCTTGCCCAGGGCCCAGTTGATAGGAATGGAGCAGATACCCACGAGACTGGGAATAGAGTACGCACCCTGCATCGTGAAAATGTCGGCAAGGACGCCGAATAAGATGAGAATGTGGGGAAGGAACGTGATTGAGTCTGTGAGCAGACTGCTAAACCCAGCAGGCATTCCGGGTGTGCCGGTGCTCGGTTTCAGTGCGTACAGCGTGCCCACGACAGAGATGATGGAGACAAGCAATGCCACGATGAGCACACCCCACCACGGGACATCCTTCGACGGTGGCAGTTGTGTTGTTGGCGGAGGAGCGATTGTTGGCGGCGGCGTCGGCATCTTGTTACTTCGTGATACTTGTTTTGTTTGCTAGAGACAATGGGGGCCGAAGACTTGGAACTAAGCGTTGCAAAGGCCCGTACTGCAGGGGCAGTTACGATCGCACTAGCCGACAACACATCAACTGCAGCAACCATGACGAAGAAGGGATTTGATACAAAGACAGTATGGGATCCATCAAACGACGAAAGTCAGCGTCTCAATCGGGCTACGCATGGTGGATTAACAAGGGTATTTTTGAAGCCATCTATCCCGTTTTCATTGGGCCTCACATTGCCGATAGGAAAACCTCCGTTCCCATATCCAATTGCAAATGGTGGTATCAACCGCATGAGTATCTACTATCCTTTTCCACTTCGGATAGACGGACAGCAATACGATGCGTGTTTTCAAATTGGGGAGTTTGCTGGTGAGGGGATTAATGGAACCGGGGTTGTTGTCCTGGTTCCCCTCGTTTCTGGGACAAATGCAACCGGTCCTGGTTCAGACTTTATTGATAAGTTTGCAGGTCTCATGCCCGGAGTTACTGCAGGTGATGTTACGGTCTCCAGTCTGAATATACGGGACATTGTGGATGTGAACGCACCATTTTATGTGTCAGGAGGAGGAAACAGTTGGGTGATTATCATGGCGGAACCCGTGACAATCTCGGTAGCCGACATGACAAGCATTCAAATGAGTGGCCCTATGACGGCTCCGGAAACTGCAATCAGCAGCAGTGTTCTCGCAAATCTTGTATATAAATCCGTACCCCCTCCAGCCAAGCCGCCCGTTCGGGTTGTTCAGCCCCCGGTTGATCTCACTGTAGGAGAAACCCATCACGATAAAATTGTTGAGGTCTTGAAGGGAGTTGGGTATGCAGTTGTGACTTTCTTTGTAGTCTGGCTTGCAATCAAGTTTGCAAAGAGCGACGCAGGGGCCAGTGTTATGAATAGCATTGGAGGGGGTCTTTCGTGGATGTACAGGGGATTGACCGGTGCATCTGCTAGAGCCGCACAGGGGGTTCGTTCTGGAGTTGGTGCTGCTGGTCAGGGGATCCAATCTGGTGTTAGCGCCGTAGGAAACGCCGCGAGTTCCGCCGCGCAGGGGATCCGATCCGGCATTGGTGCCATTGGGGTCGGACCGAAGCCGCTGCGTCCGGCGCTTCCAACCTCGGCAGATCAGATAGCAAAGAGGGCTCAGAAGGAGAAGGATTTGGCGGAAGGCGTGGTTCGCAGGAACAAGATCTTGGCCCAGAACAAGACCCGGAGAAACGGCACATTCTCAGTCGCAAATCCTCTTCTTGCAAAGAAGCCGACCCCGGCACCGGCACCCACGGCGAAGGAACAGGAAGCCGCTGCGGGAGTTGGACCCCTTAAGCCTGCGCCGACAAAGGTGAACCCGCCGGCAGCCCTCAAGGTGGCCAAGAAACAAGTCGGAGAGGACTTTTCTCAAGAAAACCCCATGCAAAAGGCACTGCGAAAGAAGAGGGCAGCTGACAAGGCGGCTGTCCCACCACCGAAGGTCCCGAAGAGGAGGAACATTGGGCCGATAGAGGAGGAAGATGAAGAAGATCGTCTTGAACGTCGGGCAAGGGAGACTGCACTTGCCCCTTTCCGTCCCAATCTCAAGACACAGTACCTACGCAAGACCGGGGCCGTTGCAGGTGGTCGTCGGCGTCGGCGCATGAGGACTGGGCGCAGAGTTTAAAGAAAACGAAACCCCGAATGTCTAAGGCATCCACTTCACAATGGTCGTAGCTATTCTCATTGCAGTGACTGGCACTCTTTCTGAGGCATCCATCCCTACAAAGACGGCAGATGTGCTGGAGTGGCTTCGCAAGAAGCTGAAGCAGCCAACTCTTCAGTTCCAAGGCAAGTGCGTGCAGGAAGAGCATTCCTTTGCGTTCTTTGCTGTTCCCTCTGAGGTTGAGGATGAGCACACGAACCAACATATGCTACCTCCGCCCTTCCATGACGATTCCTTTCAGGGATCCATTGCGGTGCTCAAGTCGGCCAATCCCAATCCAGATGATTATGATCGGCAGGCATCCAAGTATCTGGATCTGAAGTCGTCTGAGTATGACGAGTTCTACCAGACCTGTACCTTTAACGAAGAGGAGGAAGATGACGAAGAAGGTGAATACGAGGAGGATGATGGAAATGGCGATCCCGTCCAAGATGAACCGGATGACACGGAGGAGGGTGAGGCCCGTCCGCATGTGACGGTCCATATGCTCCACGCATCCAACGTCTTTGTGGAGCACCCCATGCGGGACCGAGTGCGGGAAAAGTTTGAGAGCGAGGAGATTGAGACGGCTATTCTGAACCGCTGTATTCACGATGCACAGCGATGGTTCGTGGATATTGACTGGACAAATACGGTGTTTGTGGACATGTATCGCAGCCGTGCAGTTAGTTTGTATCCCTATCGCGAGATGGCGGCCGGGATGGAGGCCACGAAGTTTGTGGACTCAACGCTGGTGGATCTGAACCCAAAGCGATGGAAGGAGATGATCCAGAGTATCATTGACAAGAAGAAGGCAATGTACTCAAAGAAGTCCACGGCGTCAATCTTCCTGCACTGCTCGTCTTGCAAGAAGAAGACCCGGTGTGACTTCTACCAGCTCCAGACACGCTCGGCGGATGAGCCGATGACGACCTTCGTCACTTGCCTGGAGTGCGATAAGAAGTGGAAATTCTAAGCCTATAGTAATGGGCCTTCGCGACATTCTAAACAAATATAAACTCAACTCAGAAACCACAGACGAGCGCATTGACCTTCTGCTAAAGGCGCTGCGTCGTGAGCGGGGATATGCGGAGGAGCTCAAGCGGTATGGAAAGCAGAGTGGAGGTTCCGACTCAGGTGACTTTCTTGGCCCTCAGGTTAGCTCGTTCGTAGATGCCGTCAAGGGCAATCCCGAGGTCTTTCGCACGATGCTGGCTGGTCTTTTTTCAGCTGTGTTTATCTTGGACAGCGCGGAACACCTTCCTGCAATTGGCAGTATTTTGGGTGCCTCGCTTGATCTCATGCTGATGGGGGGCAAGATCCTGACGAAATCAATTCAGGCTGCACTCCCTCCGATGGTCGGTCTTTTGCCCATTCCGTATGCCAGTATGGCCGGGTTGGCAATGGCGGCTGTTTTCGGCATGATCGCCTGGCCCATGATTGCCCTGATCTCTCTCAGCCGGCAGGACTTTGCGGCCGCCACCGATGCATATGTTCGGGCCATTCCTCCTCCGTTTGGCGACATGCTTGCCAATGTGTTCACAGAGGGGAACCGCGCAGTTGCCAAGATAAATGTGCGTCGTGAGCAGCTCGGTGAGGACCTGGCAAGTGCATTCAAGATGATATCGGAGTCTCTTGCGGGATCGTCAGACAAGGCGCGGGAAGGACTGAGTGCTCTTCGCGAGAAGACACTGGAGGCTGCAAAGACGCCTCCTCCAACTGCAGGTGGCTTTCACAGGCGCACGAGGAAAAGGGCATGGAGACACCGGAGAGTGACACAACGCACATTCGCGAGACACTGAGGGAGTGGATTGGACTTGATGATCAGGTTCGTGCTCTGCAGGCACAGATTAAGACGCTGAAGGATCGCAAGACGCAGCTGGGTGCCGGTGTGCTAGAGTTCATGCAGGGCAACAACCTTGACAATTTTGTCATTGAGGGCGGTGCAGGCACGATTGCTCGCTCGACACGCACTCTTCGCCCCCCTCTTCGTCGTACAGCAATTCGCACGCAGCTCCTTCTTCAGTTTGCCGATCAGCCCCAGCGGGTCGCCGAGGCACTGCGCGCGATTGAGGGCATCCAGGAGGGCGACGATATGTCTGTGGGTGGCACGCAGCGGGTCGTGCTGTCGCGTAGGCTTCCGAGGACGCAAAACATTAACATTCAGTAATGCAGGAAACGATCTTTGTAGTGCTGACTGTGGTCATTACCTACATCCATCTGTTCAACAAGATTGCCGGTCTCTACTTTGACACGGATCGGACGCTGAGCTTGGAGGATCTCTATCGCAGAGTGGTGCCCCCAACTGATTTTCATATTCAACTTTAATAACATTATGTTTGAGGATTGCAAAGTAGAGCTCCTTGAGACCTTTGGAGATGACCTGACCGTTGTGAATGCCGCGCGGGTCTCTCTGGGGAAACACGTTGATGAATTTGGCGAAAAAGACGCCAAGCTCATCAAGTATCTTGCGGATCACGAGCACACGTCACCCTTCTTCCATCCCCAGGCTCGGTTTCGCCTGAAGATGCCGATTTGGATGGCCCGTGAGTGGTTCCGTCACACGATTGGATTTGCTCGCAATGAGGTCAGTCGCCGTTATGTGGATGATCCGCCGACCTTTCATGTTCCTCATCTTCGGACCCGTGCTCCGGGTAAGAAGCAGGGCAGCAACGACGACGTTCATCCGGAGGACGAGCGGTTCATGCAGTATCTGAAGATGCACTGCTGCCACTCAATGGACGAGTACAAGCACTTGCTGGCGAACAACGTCCCTCCCGAACAGGCCCGTATGGTCCTTCCGCAGAATATGATGACGGAATTCATTGAGACGGGATCTCTTGCGGCGTATGCTCGTCTGTGCCACCTTCGGTTGGGTCCGGATGCGCAAAAGGAGATCAGGATTGTCGCCCAGCAGGTCAGCGATCAGTTAAAAAGTAAGTTTCCTGTGAGTTGGGCGGTCCTTATTCCACCAACACCTTCCGAATAACCTTCCTCGGCTTAGGCTTGCATTGCTTTAGCCAGTCTGCCTTGCTCTTGAAGAGACCCTGCTCAAGTCCCGCGAGGAGGCAGGTGCGATGGGCCGTTGTATCGCCAAGAGCCACTTTGCAGATAATACACGTTCCAGAGAGGGGCTGCGTTGGTTGCTCCATTTGCTGTAGGGATCGTTACTGACTGACGAGTTTCCGTTTTGTAGTTCCTCAGATACGTTAGAGCCCAGGCGGCAGATCTCTCGGATTGATTGAACTTTCCACGCTGATTGAGTTCAGCCGCGGTCTTTGCCTCCCACTCCCGAGTTCGCCGCGGAGTATAGGCAAGGAACCGATGAAGACGCTCAAGGCGCCTGGCGTAGGAACCGGACGTGTGGGCGCCGAGCTTGAGAAGCTTTGAGTTGAGACGCTGATCTGCTGCGGTATTGGTGGGCTGCATTTTGATTACTGTATACTTCTCCGTGCAAAAAAGAGCATTCGTTTTACGCCTAGAGGTGGAACCGCCTACGGAAGTCCCGCAGACTCGCCCGCAGAGTGGGCTTATTCCAAAGGATCCATCTCGATAAACTACCCGGCGTGTCCGGCTTACTCCAGTGCTCACCCATACCCGAATGACGCTTAATATACCGTGCTCTACGAGTCACATCCTTGTGCTTTGTAAAGTCACTGTAGCCCTTGGCTCCAAAGGGAACGATCTTCTCCTTCCCATCCTTCTCAAACACTGCATCCCACTTCTTGTCAGCCTTGTGCGACTTGCGCAGTGTCTTCAGTCTCATTATAGTGTAAAAAGGTTTTTTGTCCGTTGTGCGTCTATGCACTCAGATCCCGCATGGCAGCCTTCTTTGCTAGGATGTGTTCAACGTGGGCGTGTAGTCGTTCTCCGAGTGAGGGAGGTGGTTCCTTGTAGGGCGGAAGGTTGCGATAGCAGTACCGAGTTCTGAAGTCATACTTGATCATGTCCTCAAGAGTTGCCCCGTTTGGACCGTATGTCCAACAGATCTTGTTCCTCCTTGGTCCAAATCCGTAGGGATACTCGCAGAAGCAGGCATGTCCCCTGCAGGACGGGCGCGGCGGGTTTCCAAATACAAGTGTGCGAAGTGACATTCTGACGAGACCACTCTCATCTTGCAGTAGTGGGATCCATTTTAAGGTGATCGTCCAAAACGGATTTGATGATGCCAAGAAAACAGATAGTAGGTCTATCAACAATACATACTACTCTACTCAACTCAGAATGGCAACTCCTCAGCGCAAGAAGCCCGTGTGGATGGACGACAAGGATTGGGAGGCAATGAAGCCCGCGCTTGATACGGCGCGGGAAGAGGCCGCAAAGGTCGCAGCAGAGAAGGCCGCACGCGAGGCGGAGACCAAGGCAAAGTGCGTGGCCTGGCACGCATCCAAGCCGAAGTGGGTGCGTCAGGAGGTGGTCACACATCCCGGAGTTCGCGGGAACGAGCGGGAGTGGGAGGTTCCCCCCAAGACAGGGTTCGCCAATGTTCCGAACCGAGCCAAGTGCCCGTTCTGCGGGAAGGACTAGACGTAACGCCAAGAGACCAAATCATACAACCCTTTTTACATGTCGGCCAAAACGGAAACGTTTCAGTCAAAATTTTGGCAGTCAGGGACAAGACACACATACACGCCAAAATGCCTACCTGCACTGCCTTCACCAAGAACGCCTCACCCTGCACCCACAACGGACACACCAATGGCCTCTGCGGCTACCATGCCCCCATGGTGGCCACGCCTGAACTTCAACTCAAATTTACCCGCACACAAGCTCGCCTTCGGGCGCAATGGCAAGCGACCCTAGGAACCGTGCCCGTTCCTGTGGTCGCAGCGCCCGTGGCCCCGCCGCCTCCGGCCCCGCGTCGGATGTGCGGGCACCTCAAGAGGGATGGCCGTCCGTGCGAGGCACTGGCACAGCATCCGGATGGGAAGTGCGGAATGCATCACGCCGTGCTTCTCCGCCGTGGGCATCAGCTCATGTTGGCCAATGCTATTGCGGAACTGCGCCACATGCGCACACGCGGACGCACGCCAGCCGAGTTGGACGTGTATGTCCGCCAGCAGGAGGCTAACTTGCCCCCGGAGTATCGGGTTGTCTTATTGCGCCACGCGGATCAGATGATCCTGGCGAACTACTTTGCACAACTCCGCATCATCGTCCTGGACGAGGGCGACGTTGCCATTGCCACTGCGCTCATTGCGGCGTGGGGGACAGACCCAGGGATCAACCCGCGCCGACAGGGGTTGCTTGCCGGATTTGCGGGCGCACTCGCTCAGCAGATTAGGCCTCACGTGCCGGCACCGATCCCCGCCAACCGCCGGGAGGCACAGTTGGCCGCGGACTCGCAGAACGTTCACACAACCGAGATTTCCAAGCAGATGAAGGAGGCCATCGACATGTTGTGCGCGGTTGAGGTTCCGAACACACAGAAGGCCACCGTCCATGAGATGCGCGAGTCGTGGCGCCGGATGGGAAAGACGGAAGCGGAGATTGCCGTTGTCTACCGCGACGTGAGCACGTGGTGGAACAAGAACACGGTGTATACTCTTGACGACCGGCTGTACCGCCGTTGCATGCGCGGCCTGTGGTACACCATCAAGGGGTACAAGGGGGAAGTGCGTGAGGAGTTGGAGAAGCGCATGTGGGACGAGTGCCGGGATGCGTGCGTTCCGTACTCTGTCTGCACGCAGGGGCACCTGGCACGCCTGAGCAACGTCATGGTTGGATTTGACGACGCCTTTGCCCAGCCGGTTCCCGTGGGAGAGATCCTTCAGCAGAAGATGGCCGCCATTGCGGGGATGGACATTGAGTCTGAGAAGCAGGTTGAACTTGCCAAGGCCCTTCTCGCGGAACTCAAGATCCCCGAGGAGAAGCACGCGGACTGGCTCGCGGCCTTCTGAACAGTGTGACACATGTCACAAGCAAATCATCTTTTTACATCGTCCAAAACGGATTTGATTGGTCCAGAGAATACAACATTGGGGTCTATCACACACAACGATAAACCTAACGCCTTTAACATTCATCTACAAAACGAATTCTTCTGCACTTCACCCACTGCCAACATGCCTTCTGTCATCACATTCCTTGCTGCAATGACGGCTGTGTGCGCGTCAATCAACGATGCTGGTTTCAAGACCGACCTTTGGGTGCCGGAGTTTGGATGGCACCAGGACGAGAAGCGACGCGACGAAGATGACGAAGCGTCTGCGTCCGACAAACCATTTGATCTCCAGCTACTGGCTGCAAAGGAAATCTTCAAATGGATGTACTGTAACTCACTTGCTGCCGAAGACCGGCGAGTGTGGGTACATCTAGCCGCAGAGATGCAGGCGGGTAAGACGGGTGTGATTAACGCACTCGTCCGTTTGGTCTTGTCTAACAGGGGACTGGGTATCACGCCTAGTCACATCTTTACACTCACTGGCATGTCCGATGACGACTGGCAGGTGCAGACAATGAGACGACTTCCTCGCGTCCTCCGTGAGAACGTTCATCATTCGGGAACGCTCGGCATGGTCGCAGCCCGACTTGAATCCCTCGCTCAAACATCCCCAGACGGTTATCTGCGAAATGTGCTCATCATCCTTGACGAGTCGCATCATGCATCTTCGTCGGGGAACCGTCCGAATGCTTTGATCTACAAGGCAGTAGAGCGCCTCTGCCCCCGGGCACATTGGGCAGAGAACGGCATTCGGTTCCTCACGGTGAGCGCAACTGATCCGGCAAAGGTTCTCGCGATGCAGGGTTCTAACGTTCCGACGGCCGTCGTGCGCCTTCAAACGGACGAGAAATATCAATCGGTTGAGTCGCTTCTCGTGTCTGGCCGCCTAATCTATGCGGAACATCCGCTTCACAGTGCCGAGGGCGCCGATATCTTATGCGCCAAGATGCGAACTCTTGAGGCAGTACATGGTCCGCTCTACCATATTCTTCGCCCAAACATGGCCCGGAATAAGGACATGAATGCCGATGTAGAGGCGATGCTCACCGAGCGCATGCCGGGGTGCAGGGTCATTCCCTGGGATTTGGAGTCCAAGAAGCGTCGCGCTAAGGAGGCGCGCGACAATAACACAGAAGTGAGCACGGACATTAACGACCATCTTGCCGAAAAGCCCGCCCAGACCACCTTCATCCTTCTCAAGGGTATGTTCCGGGCAGCAAAGACACTCAAGGACATCCACATTGGAGTTCTTTATGATCGTGTTGGTAGCGGTGCGGATTCAACGAACCTGCAGTCTCTGCTTGGACGTGCATGTGGTTACGGCAAGAGTCCACACACTGTGATCTTTGCAAGCAAGTCTACAGTGTCAAACTATCTTCGCCTCTGGCGCGACCTATGCGCCAACCCGCGCTTTCCGCCCGAAGTGGTGGGTGTGCCGAAGAATGCGCTCCGAAACATGATGCCTGGTGTAGATTCGAAGACTTCCAACGGTGTCACCGTCGTCGGTCTGAAGCCAACGGCGGCATGCCCGCTTAGCGCGGGGGATGCCATCAATGTAGTGCTTGTGCCGCACCGGCCCCGGGCGCCTCCACCCGACGAGAATGCGTTTGATGTCGCGTGGAGCGTTGAGTTTCGCACGGAGGCTGAGGCACACGATGCTGCTGGCGGGAGGGCGATGAAGAGGAATGATGCCGGTTTCTTTAGGAACCGCATGGGAGGAAAGGGACCAATGACACGCGAGCAACTTGCGAGGGTCAAGGCGGGTCCAAAGCTAGCACATTCTCGGATTCACTTGCGTCCCAATCAGCCGGTAGATCACACGACGTTTGCTTTCTACGAGGACCCATTGGACTCCACGACGGTGCGCTTCGTTGTGCGCACGCTGACACGGCGCGCTGACCGTCAGGATGGCACGATCCCGACCGCATAAGACAACCCCACAAACAACCCCATAAATCTTTTTACATTCACCCCCACGGATCGTCCAAAATGGATTTGAACCCATCAAGAAACAACATCTTAGGCGCCAACAGAC
>Ga0208872_1000603_pt1 | contig 25230 bp, 19 predicted proteins | sample CryBogCBH12Aug08_FD_185508 | JGI IMG/M metagenome (GOLD analysis project Ga0208872, IMG submission 185508) | Freshwater microbial communities from Crystal Bog, Wisconsin, USA - CBH12Aug08 (SPAdes) | ecosystem: Environmental > Aquatic > Freshwater > Lake | place: Crystal Bog, Wisconsin, USA...
TGATGGTAATGTAGTTAAAATTTCTTATATTTCCACAAAAGGGACTGTTGGTGGTTTAGCAAATTCATTCACATTGATGACTAAATTTGCCAACTATTCCACTGTAACAGTAACTCCTTATTTGGCCGCAACTACTGGTGAAGATAAAGAAACTATTGATTCTATCAAGTACCAAGCACCTAAGGCATTTGCAGCTCAAGGTCGTGCAGTCACTAAGAACGATTATATCACATTGTTACAACAGAACAATCTAGGTATTTCGTTTGATGCAGTTTCTATTTGGGGTGGAGAAGAAAATGATCCTCCTGCATATGGACAAGTCTTCATTTCTTTGAAACCAACTGGTGCATATGACTTAACGGATGTGCAAAAACAATTGATTGTTAATCAAGTCATTGCACCTTATAGTGTTTTGACTGTGAAGCCAACGATTGTAAATCCTGATTACACATATATCCGTCTATCTTCTAATGTATTGTTCAATCAATCACAGACAACATTGACGCCATCTGGAATACAAAGTTTGGTTCAACAGGCTGTATATGGTTATGCAGCCAATAACCTAAACACATTCAACTCTACGTTCAGTTCATATGACGTATTGAGTGCAATCAATAGTGCAGACAAGTCAATCATTACAAGTGATTTTGGTATCAACTTACAGAAGAAGTTCTATCCAACACTAGGTGCTTCACAAACATACACATTATATTACAACACATCGTTGAATCGTGGTATGTTCCAAAGTGGCGTGACAAGTTCTCCTGCCATGAGTTTTGTCGATCCTGCTAATAACATCAATACGATTCAAGGTGTTTTCATTGAAGAAATACCAACATCAACTGGCGGTGTTGATTCAATATCCATCTTAAATCCAGGTTTCAATTACTCAATCACACCAATAATAACAATTCAAGGTGATGGCACTGGTGCTACAGCAGTTGCTACAATCGTTAATGGAAGTATATCGGCCGTGACCGTGGCAAACACAGGTTCAGGTTATACAAGTGCTATTGCTACTGTTACTCCTGCATATGGCGACACAACAGGTACGAATGGTGCATTGATTGTTAATTTGCAAAACAAGTTTGGAACATTGAGAACATATTATAATGATACATTGAATGTTAAAACAGTATTGAATGCTAATGCAGGTACGATTGATTACAACAATGGTATTATAACACTGACCAATTTTAGTCCATTAGATATAAATAATAGCCTAGGTCAATTGACAATATCAACGACACCTACGACAACAATCATTTCTTCGTCATACAACAGAATTATAACAATTGATCCATACGATCCAGCAGCAATCAGCGTTACTGTCAATGCAAAAAGTTAAGTAAATGATACAGAGTAATCAAAAAACCTCGCTACTGGTACCATATCAGCTACCAAAATTTATAGCTGAAGATCCAAATTATTCTGTTTTTGTACTCTTCTTGCAGGCTTATTATGAGTGGATGGAGCAAGAGAATAATGTCCTAGACTATACGAAAAGTCTATTGACATACATGGACGTGGACACAACCACGCAAGAGTTTCTAAATTACTTTATCAATGACTTCATGTCATATTTTCCGCCAGATATTCTTGCGGATCAAACCAAAGTATTGAAAATTGCAAAACAGTTGTATCAATCAAAAGGTACACCTGCATCATATAAGTTTTTGTTCCGTGTTCTGTTTGATTCCGATTTTGACTATTTCGTTACTGGTGATACAGTACTGAAGGCTTCTGCCGGTACTTGGTATGTACCTAAAAGTGTTAGGTTGGAAACAATCGATCCAAACTTCTTGTACATCAACAATCTACGTTTGTTTGGCCAAACATCCAAATCAATTGCAACGGTAGAAAATTCAATTAGGTCTGGTACAAAAACAGAAGTTTTCATTTCTAACATTGAACGCCTTTTCCAATCTGGTGAGACTATTACTGTTGTAGATTCCGCAAATCAACCAATATATTTCCTAAATGGTCAACAAGTACCTGCAGGAACATTGAATGCTGAGACACTAAGTGCAAAGATTGTTGGCCAGATTAGTCAAATCAATATCAATCCAATATATCGTGGCACATTGTATCAACCTGGCGATCCAGTAATTGTATACAATGGATTAAATTCAAATACACCAAATCCAATTGGTGCTACTGCTGTTGTGGGAACTACAACAACTGGTTCAATTCAAAACATTAATGTGTTGAATGGTGGTTACGGTTATACTTTTTCACCCAACACAAAAATTAATATTGCAAATGCACCAGGCGCCAATGCAATTATTGGTAACTTGAATCCTGCTGCAAACGGAGTATCTAACGTCACATACTTTGCAATTGATTCTATTGCAAACAAACATAGTATCACAATTGGCGCTACTGCATACAATTTTGCAAATCTTACTTCTGCCAATGCAAACACTTCATTAGCAAATGCATTGACATTCTTGTCATTCACGACCTATCCAATTTCTTCAGTAACTCTATTGAATGGTGGCGGTGGAATTTCTACTCCACCTTTAGTAACAGCAATTGCAGGACAACCATCAGATAGCTTAGACACTTCTAATAATGGTCCTGCTCTCTTAGCATCTGCAGGTATACTTGCACCAATTCAAATTATATCAGGTGGTGTTGGTTATCAAAACAATGACACCATTTTAATTAAAGGTGGCGGTGGTTATGGTGCCCATGCAAATGTGTTGAGTGTCAATGCAACAGGTGCAATTCAGACTGTTGGTTATGTTTATCCTAATCCAGATAGTCCTCATCATTATCCATTGGGTGGATTAGGTTATAGTGCATCTGTAACACCAAATGTAACAGTAGTTTCAGCAAACAATCAGGCGTCAAATGCTGTTCTTTACATTCCTGGCATTCTAGGATCAGGCGCCACGTTCACTACTGTTACAAGTAGAGTCGGTTCTATATCTACAATCAACATCATTAATCCTGGTGAAGATTATGTTTCTGCACCTAATGTTTCTTTGTCTGTACAAGACATCGTGGTGTCAAATGTATCGATTGCTAACTTACCTAAGACTGGTGACATAGCATTCCAAGGTTCTAATGTTTCTACTGCATTGTATAAGGCTACAGTCAACAACATTACACTATTAGTTCCTAATGCAGACCCAACACAATCATTATACAACCTAAGAGTATTCAATTACACTAGCAGTCCAGGTCCAGGTAAAACAATCAATATCCTTGGCAAGAACATTCATTTGGCTTCACAGAACGTAGCATACAATCCGTATTACAACTCCCATGGCGTAAGAACATATGGTGACGGACTTGCACAAGCTACAACTAAATTCTTGAATGGTTTGGTTGTTGGTGCAGGCCAATACTTGAATACAAGTGGTCAGGCCAGTTCTTATGATGTGTTGCAAAGTTCAAAATACAACAATTTCACATATGAAATCACAGTCGAAAAAGAGATTGCAAAATATCGTGACGTATTGTTGAACTTATTGCATCCTGCCGGTATGCAAGTACTTGGACGTTTTGCTATTAAATCTAATGCAAACTTCAATACAACAGCAACTGAAGCTTTGTATCATGGTTATCCATTGCCACACTACACTGGAACAAATGGTTCTGGTGCAACAATGAGTGCTAATTTTACGTCATTGAGTTCAAATACTGTTACATTTACAAATTTGGCTGGTGCAGATATCTCTACATTTATCTTTAGTAACCAAGTTGGATACGCAAACAGTATCATACAGATTGAAACACCACATGGTCCAAATGTCAGGTCAGAAGTTTGGAGTATTAATTTAGCTAAAGATGATTTGTTGACCGAATCTGGTTCAGAAGATTTGAAAATAGAATTTGGTGCTGAAGATTTGTTGACAGAAACCACATCATTGAATTTGAAAGAAAGTTACTGGTTGACATTCCCAAATGTTGCAACAGTCACCGCAAATTATGGTTCAAACACAATAAATATAGTGACACTAACTGGTTCGTATGACATTGTTAACGATGGCGCATACAGCAATACAATGTATCCTTTGATGGACATTGTGTATTCTGGTGATTTGGTACAAGTCAACAACACAGTTTATACTGTATCGAGTGTGAACTACATCAATGGAACAATTACAGTTGCAAACAATTTCACATCAAATGCAAATGGTTTCTTGTCAGTCAATAGAACTTTGACAGCAACCGATGGCCAAGTAGTGATTTATGGACCAATAGGTTTGGCCTATACTCCAGAATTGACAACAGAAAATGACCAAATATTAACCACAGAAACCGGAACGATACTCATATTAAACTAGGATAAAAGATGTCAACGATAAAGATTTCACAATTACCTTTAATAACGCAGTTAAATGCGAACACATCAAACACTTTGTTTGTTGCTGTTGATGTTCCTTCTGATACGACAGGTAAGTTTACTGCAACCACATTAGCTACAGGATTGTATTCAAATAATTCACTTGTAGTTGGTGTAAATCCAATCACATTCTCAAATACGATTGCTCAATTTTCTGGTGTTGATCCTTCTTTTACACAGGTAAATCTACAAAACTTTAGTAATACTGGTGCAGGTGATATGATTATCACTGCCGACACAGGTACAAACGCAAATGCATATATCGACTTAGGATTAAACAATTCACAATGGAATTCTGCGGCTTATGGCCAAACATCACAATTTGCATATGATGGTTACTTGGTGGTTCAAGGACCTGGACCAGTAAATCAAGGTAATTTAGTTGTTGGTACTGCTGTTGCTGGTGCGAATGTTGTATTTGCAGTTGGTGGTCAATATGCAAACAATATTGTAGCTAAAATGACTGCAAATGGGTTGGTGTTGAATACACAATCATATATTGTTTTTGGTGACGGAACATCTCAAACTACTGCGGTGTCTAATACATTTGTTAGTGCAAATGACTATGCAACATTGGTTGCAGCTAAAAATTATGCCAATTCTGTTGTTTCTGTACAGACTGGAACACTATCAAACACAGTTAACGTTGTATTCAATCAGGCGAATGCAGCCTTTGTACAGGCTAATGCAGCTTATGCAGCAGGCAACACACTTAGTGGTACAGTAACAATCGTATCTGGAGTTGCCAATGTGGCGGCATATAACGCAAGTTCTGGTTGGCTTGTTGCAAATTCTGCCTCATCTAATACAGTTGTTACTCAAGGTGTTGATGCAACACAGAACACAAGTATCACGGCTGCATTTATACAGGCAAACTCAGCGTACAATCAGGCTAATTCTGCTACATCTAACTCATCTGCAGCAGGTGCATATGCCAACTCGGCATTCGTACAAGCCAATAGTGCAACAAGTAATTCTGCAACTGTTGGTTCTTATGCTAACTCAGCGTTTATTGCGGCTAATTCTTCTGGTGCATATGCAAACTCTGCCTTCACGGTAGCAAATAATGCTATTGCTAATTCAGCTGCAGCCTCTGCATATGCAAATTCAGCATACACACAAGCAAATACTGCAACCAGTAATGCTGCGGCAGGTAGTGCATATGCTAACTCAGCATTTATAGTAGCAAATAATGCCACAAGCAATGCAGCCGCAGCTTCAGCGTATGCTAACTCCGCTTTTATAGTGGCCAACAATGCAACAAGTAACGCTGCAGCTGCAAGTGCCTACGCTAACTCAGCATATGCACAGGCCAACACAGCCACAAATAATGCAATTGCAGGAAGTTCTTATGCCAACTCGGCATTTACAGCAGCCAACAGTGCTTCTAGTAATGCAAATTCGGCAGGTTCATATGCTAACTCAGCATTTAGTTATGCAAATACACAAATTGCAATAATATTTGGTATCGACACAACACAAAATACAACTATATCAAATAACATCATTCAAACAAGTTTGGCTTATAATCAGGCAAATCTTGCAAACTCTATTGCAAATACAGCAGTACAGAATACTGCAAACATTTTACTGCCAGGTAATGTAACGTTCAATGGTGCAAATACATTCTTTAATGGTAATATTGTCACTTATGGTACGATGACCACCACCGGTAATGTAGTGACTACTGGTAACTTAACTGCAAATACTGTTGTTGCTAATGTTTTCCAATACAATGCAAATGTTAATAATTCAACAGTAACTCAATCAACTAGTAAATCTACTGCTGTCACAGCAAATGGTAGAACAGGCCAAATCACAACATCAAATGCAGCATTAAATAAAGGCGTTGCAGTTCAATTTACTGTTAATAATAGTTACATAGTTTCCGCAAAAGATGTTGTTATTGTAAATATTGCATCTGGAGCTTCTGTTGGTTATGACATATCTGTAAACTCAGTAACACCAGGAAGTTTTGTGGTTAATTTGCATAACTCTGATAGTACTCCTTCAGGTTCAAATGCCTCAGATACACTAGTAATCAACTTTGCAATCATCCGAGTAGCATAATAAATAAATCATGGCAAATCAAAACATCCTCACTTACGGTGCAGCAATCACCAACATAGAACAAACGTACTATGCTCCGGTTGCTGTTATTCCACCAGCATATAATATTCCTTTAGGAACATCGTATGTCTTTCTTTCTAAAGTAGACCCATGGCCAGTTGATGCTACGCCGCCTCTTCCAACACAAGACCAACAATACATCAAATCTGTATTTAAAAATATGTTTGTGGCCAAAAAGGTCACATCAAACGATTTGAGTCCTGTAATACGAAGAATCGATTGGACAGCCAATACTGTTTACGACTACTATCAAGATAACGTGAACATGTTTGCAAAAGACGTAGATGGTTATCCCATTTACGAATTCTATGTAAAAAACACTTACGACCAAGTATTCAAATGTCTATGGAATAACAATGGTGCACCATCAACTGTGATGCCATTCTTCCAACCTGGTACTTACGGAAACAACCCAGCAACAGCAAACATATTTCAAGGTGCAGACAATTACAAATGGGTGTACATGTATACTGTGAGTTCTGGCCTAAAGATCCAGTTTATGGATTCTTCATGGATTCCAGTACCAGTAGGTGCAAATACACCAAATCCACTTTTGACTAATGCTGGATCTGGAGACATTGAGGTTATTAACGTAACAAATGGCGGCTCTGGATATGATCCTGCAAATGCCATCATTACTGTTACTGTAACAGGTGATGGTTCAGGTGCATCTGGAACAGCCGAGGTAACAGATGGTGTAATCACCGATATCGTGGTGACAAGTTCAGGTTCCAACTATTCCTACGCAAACGTGATGATAACCTCATCATTAGGATCCAATGCAACGGCAATTGCTTCTGCTTCTCCAGTTGGTGGTCACTCATATGATCCAATTTCAGAATTAGGTTGTACGAACTTGATGGTGTCAGTTGAGTTCAATGGTTCTGAAGGTGGTTATATTCCAACAGATGTCATTTACCATCAACTAGGTATTCTTGTTGATCCAACGACCACACAACTCTCACCATATCCTGCCAACGGAACAATTTATTCAACATCCACAAAATTGGTTGTCGCTCCAGGTTTTGGTTCTTATTTGAGTGATGAGACAGTATTTCAAGGTACTAGTTTAGAAGCAGCCACATTCACCGCAACAGTATTGAGTTTTGATGTTGGAAACAACGTTGTAAGCGTCATAAATACAAACGGTACTCCCACATTAAACGGCCCATTGTTTGCGGCATCATCTGGAACAACAAGAACTCTGTTAAATTACAGTCCACCAAACTTCACCTTGTTCTCAGGTTATATGTCTTTTATCGAAAATAGAAGCGCAATTCAACGAAGCACAGACGGAATAGAACAATTTAAGATTGTATTAGGTTACTAAAGGAAAAAAATGGCACTCAATTTTGATGTATCACCATATTATGATGATTTTGATCCTACGAAGAATTACTATCGTATTCTTTACAAGCCAGGATATGCCGTTCAAGCGAGAGAATTAACACAATCTCAAACAATACTACAAGACCAAATCTCCAAGTTTGGATTGGGTGTTTTTCAAGATGGTTCTAAAGTTTCTGGTGGTAATATTACTGTTGACACCAACATTGTTACATGTAAATTAACATCTGGATCAAATTCTGTTCTTTCCAGTTTTATTGGAATGTATGCGGTAGGTCAAACTTCTGGTTTCGTTTCACAAGTTACTGGTGTTGACACATTAAACAATTATATTAAAACTAAAGCATTAAATACCTCCAACGGAAAGGCCTTTGCATCTGGAGAAACCATAAATTTATACACATCAAAAATTGATGCCTTAAATTCTATCGTACTAGCAGTATCTCCACAGTTCTCAACGACAGCTTTAACAACTAACACACTAACAAGAACATCATCTGGAACATATTTGAGCAATAACCTTGCCATCTCCAGTGCAGGTATTAGTGTCGGTGATACCATCAGTATTTCTTCTATCCAATTTACTGCTACTGTAGCTGCAATTGTTGATGCATTAAATGTGACATTGAGTGTGTACTTACCACAAGATGTCAGCAATATTTCAACAACAGTAACAAACAACATCTCTGTAAATGCATTGGAAGTTAACGTAGACAATGGTGTCTGGTTTACTAATGGTGTGTTTGTTGAAAATTATGCATCTTCAATCGTACCTGATCCACTTAACGCTTATCCATCATGTGTTGTTGGTTTTGAAGTTGATGAGATTATTGTAGATTCTTACTCTGACCCATCATTGTTGGATCCAGCAGTTGGTGCATCAAACTATCAAGCACCTGGTGCAGACAGATATTCAATACAATTGAATTTGGTGTTCAAACCATATATTAGTGACCAAGTTGTCGCTAATTTGACTACAGCCAAATTTATTGAATTGGCCAGAATCAATGCTGGTAATGTAGAGAATCTTAGTAACGTTCCTATTTTCTCCGATGTTTCTACTGCAATTGCTACTGCGGTTTCAGACATATCTGGAGACTTTATTGTCAATCCATACAGTCTATTGATTGGAAGTACATCTAACACTACATCCAATACAGTCATTTCTTCTATCTCCGCAGGTAAAGCATACATTAGTGGTTATCCTGTTGAGCATATTGCACAGACACCATACACATTGCAGAAGGCTAGAAATACAAATGTATTATTGAGTCAAGACATTGAAACATATTATGGTGACTACACAAAAGTACAGAACTTGAATGGTTCTATTGCTAATTTCCAAACAGGCACAGTAGTCGAATTGCATAATGTTGCATTTGGTGCAGCTAATACAAACACAAAGATTGGTACTGCTCGTGTTCGTAACTTCTCATATGACTCAGGCAATCTAAACACAACAGAATACAAAACATTCTTGTTTGATATCAAATTAGCAAACAACACATTTGCTAGTGTGAATTCAATGATTATTCCTGGTGCAGCAAACAGTTATACATCTGTTTCATTCTCAGCCAATACAGTTTCACCTGTAACTTTGATTGATAACACATATAATTCATTGGTGTTCCCGATGCCACAGAAGAACATCTCGAATGTTTCATCTGTCAATTATGTTACTACAAGGTTGTTTACAGTACCAACATTTTCTGCTGGTGTTGCAACAATTACAACAAACGGAACATTTGAAACATTCGTTGGTGGTTCTGGTGCAATATCATCCGCAGCGAGACAAATCAATTACTTTATCGTAACAACGTCCGCATCTGGAAGCTATGCAAACGGTCAGTTCATTCCTATGGACCAGTCCAACGTGTCAATTACCATCACAAATTCTCCAGGTACACCACAAGCTGTGGTGAATATCGGTGGTGGATTTAATGGCTCTGGTCAAATCTATGCAACCATTTCCGTTGTTAATGATAATGCAAAAACAAAAACTTTGAATCAAAAATATGTTGTTCAAGTTTCTGCAAACACATATGGTCAACCAATCGACTTAGGTATATCTGACATATACCAATTTGATGGCATCTATGAGATGTCAAACACATACACTTACGTTGGTGCATATTCAAACACAACAAACTATTCTGCTAATAGTGCTGTTCTAGATCCAAATGGTAATGTCTATGTTGCTCTCACAAGCACGACTGGACATTATCCAAATACATTTGTCTCTATTTGGTCTCCATTAACCAACAATGTTGCATACTATACAACAGATAATGGTCAAAGAGATACTTACTATGACCACGGTAAAATTACAAACATATCTGGTGCACCAAGAGGTAATGTTGTTGTAGTATTTGATTACTTCACACATTCTGGTGGTACAGGATTCTTTGATGTAAATTCTTATCCTGTGGCCTACGCAAACATTCCATCATTTACATCACCACAATATGGTACAACATATCCATTGACAGATGTAATTGACTTCAGACCACGTAGAGCAGACGGTGGCACAGCATTGAATTCATTCCAATTGCCTGCACCATTTAACAATGTGTTCTTGAACTATGGTTACTATCTAAGTCGTATCGACAAGATTGTTTTGTATCCAAATGGACAGTTCCAAACAATCACTGGTGTTCCAGCATACACAAATCCTGTTGCACCATCTGATGTGCCAGGTGCTTTGACTATATTTACAATTTACTATCCTGCATACACATACACAAAACAGTCTATTCAGGTGACACCAACAAATCTCCGTAGATATACGATGAGAGATATTGGTGTGCTAGACAAGCGTATTTCTACTATCGAGGCATACACATCATTGTCCGTTTTGGAAAATCGTGTGACTGGTTCTGATGTTACAGATTCTACTGGTTCAAATCTATTGTTTAAGAATGGTTATCTGGTAGATGGTTTCACAGGTCAAAGTGTTGCTGACGTTCAGAATGCTGACTATATTGCTTCTATCGATTCAATTGACCAATATTGTACAAACTCTTTCTTGTCAAATGTTGCTTCATACTATGTTGATACAACACAAGGTACATTTGTAACATCACCAGGCAACAAGACAAATAACCAATTGTCAATCAAAGACAATGTTATTACCTTCTCTTATAACGAAGCATCTTTGGTGTTCCAAAATACTGCTACAGAAGTCATCAACGTTAATCCTTTCAACGTGATTAACTTTACTGGTACAGTAGCACTAACACCATCAAGTGACGTTTGGTATTCTACAACAACACAACCAAATATCAATATTGTAACTGATGACCAAGCTGCATGGCTTGCGGCCGTTGGCGGTACAGGTAATGGTTCACAATGGAATGATTGGCAACTAAACTGGACAGGTCAATCGACTGATACTGTTGTTACTTCTTCCGACCAAACATCGATTACAAGAGATACGACTGCAATCACAAATGCAATCACGACTCAAGGATTAAGTTCTGCTGTAAAAGGTGGTCCAATCCAAGTAAGTTCTACGACTAAAGTTCTTTCTAGTGCAATTATTCCTTTCGCAAGGTCTATTCCTATACAATTCAAAGTGAATGGTGTTGCACCATACACACAACTACACACATTCATGGACGGCATTTGTATTGATACATATGTTACTCCTGATGTAGGTTATACTGATTCTGTCAATTACATTAACATTGTAAATGCAGGTGCAGGATATACAAACGGAAATAACCAGTCAATCATCCAAGTTGTTGGTGCAAATACATCACCAGCAGTATTTACTGCCAACGTATCTGGTGGACAAATTGTTGCAATCAATTATGTTCAATTAGGCTCAGGATATCGTTCAATTCCAACAATTCAAGTTACTGGTTCCAACACTTCTACTGCCGTATTGACTGCAAATGGTGCTGGTTATTTGGGTGGCAGATTGATATCTGATGTTAATGGTACTGCAACAGGTACAATACAAATACCTAATGATAACTTTGCAAAGATACCAACAGGAACAATCATAATTGAATTTGGTGATAACTTCCTTTCACCTGCTGTAAGTACTGTGTATGCAAAGGCAACATTTACTGCACAAGGTACATTACAGACAACACAAACAACTGTAATCTCTACAAGACCACCAATTACTACACCAAAACCACAAGTTGTTACAGCAACAGTAACACCAGCTGCACCTGTTGCAACACCTGTTACGACTGGTGGTAATTCTTCACCTCCAGTTTACATTGGTGATTCTTCTGTAGCAGTCAGCAGTCAGGCTGCCTATAATATTGCCGCAACAATTGCAGGTAATTATGGTATCCAAGTTACTGGCCAAAATGCGGCCTTACAACAAGCAGTTAACAGTATCGATACAACATTACAAACCACTTTAAATGGTGGTGCATACGGTAATATTCCTGGTCCAGTTGCAGCTGCAGCTGCGGCCGCAATCGCTCAAGACGTTGCTAACGGACAAGATGTAACAACTGCTACTAATACAGTAGATATGTTCTTAGCAAATAATAAGAACAATTTGGATCAAGCTGCAAAAGATTTTGCGACTGGTGGTTTTGCTGCCATTCAGGCTGGTGTCAATGCAGGAACATATACTGACCCATTATCACAAAACTTCCTTGTTGATTCTGGAAAGTATCCAAATGGTGTCTTCTTGTCATCATTAGATTTGTTCTTTGCAACTGCTGATGCAACAATACCTGTGTCTGTTCGTATTAGACCAACAGTCAATGGTTATCCTGATGCAGTCAATGATATTCCAGGTTCTATTGTTTGGTTGAATCCTTCTTCTATCAATCTACCTGCAGCGAGTGCAATCACAAACTCAATTGGACCTGCAACAACATTTACATTTGCTCATCCAGTTTACTTGCAACCAGGCCAGTATTCAATTATGGTCTCATCTAATTCAAATGCATACACACTCTATGCTTCAAAATTAGGTCAAGTGCAATACGGTACAACCAATGTAGTGAATGCATTGAATTATGCTGGTTCACTATTCAAATCACAAAACTCTTCTACATGGGTTGCTGCACCAAGTGAAACAATGTGTTTCAACTTAAAGATTTGTGACTTTGCTGGTGGTACACAAACATTTAATGTAACATCAAATAATTCACCGACTCCTGCCAAGTTTGATTACTTGCAACTAATGACATCTGACTTGTCGTTTACATCGTTAGACTCTATCAATTACAATGTACAAACAAAAGACTATGTGACATCTGCAACATTGTTGTCTAATGTTCTTGAAGGCCAAACACATCAGTTTGCAACAAGACAAGTACAAAGTTCTTCTGGTGATATTGTAATTAAACCAACAGTATCTAACGTTGACCGTTGGACATCTCCAGTGATTGACTTAGAACGTTTGAATACAATTTTGATACAAAACGTTATTACTCCTTACTATTCTGCTAATACAGTATCAGAATCTTTAGGTGGTTTCAATAACGGTGGTGCATCTGCAAGATACATTACACGCCGTGTCACATTGAATAATAACTTTGTGTCCACAGGATTGACTGTGTATTTGGATGTCAATCGTCAACCAGGAACATCAATTGAAGTATACTATAAAGTATTGAATCAAAATGATCCAAACAATTTTGACCTAAATCCATATGTGAAGATGAGTCCAATTTTGGCACCAGGCGCTGGTCTTGGAGTAACAGGTGCAACAGACTATACATCAGATACATATCAGGCATTGAACATTCAGTACCATGATTTGACAACTGGTGCATTGTACACCAACTTCAACGTGTTTGCAATTAAGGTAGTATTCTACTCAAGCAATCCGGCCATCGCACCAAGAATTAAAAACTTTAGGGCAATCGCAACAGCATGATGAACTTATATAAAGTAAAAGACCATCCTGATTTGGTTAAAGATATGAACAGCAAGGCTATATTGAATACAAACTATGCAGCCTTGTTGGAATATAAAAAGAAAAAACAGATGGAAGAAGAATTCAATTCATTGAAATCTGATGTTGAAGATATTAAGAAGATGCTTCAGGCATTGTTGAATAAATAAAACAGGCAATAGAAAAAGGCAAAAATGGCTAATTATTCTCAAGCGCAAGTATTTCCAATATTAAGTTACGCCAATACGTTCTCTGACATGATGCAGAGTATCAACTCATTGGTACAAGACAACAACGACCTTGCAGCTAACAACTTTACAAAGCCATCTGGAACATTATTTTTAGGTGATAGTACACTAGGTTTACAGGTTAATACTGCCGCCATTATTGCAGGTGCTTTCCAAGTTCAAGGTACTGGCTCTTCTGCATATGTACAAAACACATTACGTGTGGATGGTCAAACTAGTTTTACTAATACATCAATCAGTTTGTTGGCCAATGGTGCAATTCAGGCTTATGGTTCAAATCTAGGTCTTTATGTTGCCAATACTGCAACTATATCCGGCACTTTGAATCTAGGTACACTGGCAGTATCAGGAAATGCCAACGTGACAAGCAATCTTGTTGTATCTGGAATAACTACGGCTGCAAATGTAACTGCAAATAATATTTCTGTTGTTGCGGCATTGAATTCCGCTACACTAGGTGTATCAGGTCCATCGACTTTAGCCAATGCAATCATATCAGTTGAAACAGTTGGTACAAGTTCCATCACGACAGCAACAATTGGTTCTGAAACTGTTACCAATTCAAGCATCAACTATCTGGCTTCAGGTAATGTTGTGGTGTCTAATACGATAACTGCCAACGTGGTTACAGCCAACTCACAAATAACAGCAGGCAATTTAACTGTTAGTGGTACAACAACAGTCAATAACATCAGCGCAACAGGACAATTCTCTGTTGGTGGTAACTTTGTCATCAATGGCACAACGGTATACAATAGCAATGTTTTTACTATCAATGCAGGTAGTTCGACTGCTGCTAATAGTATCTTCTCTGTCAATCGTGGCACTACAGGAACAAATGCAGTTCTCCGTTGGAATGAAAGTGGTAAATATTTTGATGTACTAGATGTTACAAGTAACACATACTATCAGATTACTACAGCTAAAACACCTACAAACATTACAATCAACGGAACAACTGGTACATCCACATCACTCAACGCAATATTTACTTTTGCAAGTAACAATGGTGTGGTTATTTCTGGTACATCTGCAAATACAATTTATATTAACTCTGCACAAGATTTAAGAACATCTGGTTCTCCAACACTTGCTGGTCTAACCTTGACTTCACCTTTGGCCATTGCAAGTGGTGGTACAGGTGGCACAACAGGTAATACTGCACTTGCAAGTTTGACACCAACAAATACTGTATCTGGTTATGTGCTGACATCAAATGGTAATAGTGGTTTCTATTGGTCTTCTGTGTATGCAAACTCAATTACATATACAGTCAACTCAAATCTACCTGCATCAGCAAGTAATGTACAGTCTGCTATTGATAGTACAGTCTCTAAGTTAGTGACATACTATGCTAATACACAATTAGCAACCGTGTTTGTAAACAATGTGAATGCAACCACACCAGCAACAAACACATCTAATACTCAGGTTGCAACAACAGCATTTGTACAAAACCAGATTAACAATGGTAATACATACACGATGAGTGTGTCCGGTAATGCCGGTACAGTTACCAACGGAGTATATACGAATGGATCCTATGCGAATCCTAGTTGGATTACATCACTATCCAATAGTAAGATAACAGGTCTTGCATCCTCAGCGACCACGGATACAACCAATGCATCCAATATATCATCTGGAACATTAAATGTAGGTAGATTACCAACGATTCCTGCATCCTATATTAGTGGACTTGCCACATCGGCAACCACGGATACTACTAACGCATCAAATATTACCGCAGGAACTTTAGCTGCAGCGAGATTGCCTTATACCGTCAATCAAAGTCTTGGCACAAGTAGTGATGTACAACACAATTCATTAGGTGTTGGTACTGCTGGTTCAGGAACTACTGGTGAGATTCGTGCAACAAATAACATTACTGCATACTATTCTTCTGACAAGAAACTTAAAGAGAATATACAAGATATTACGAATGCTCTTGATGCAGTTGTTGCAATTGGTGGTAAGACATTCGATTGGACAGATGAGTACATTGAAGACCATGGCGGTGAAGACGGTTACTTTGTACAGAAAAAAGATTTTGGTGTTGTGGCGCAAGATGTACAACAAGTATTCCCATTGGCAGTACGTCAAAGAGATGATGGTATTCTTGCAGTAGACTATGAGAAGTTATGTGCTCTCGCATTTGCAGCCATCAAAGAACTCAAGGCAGAAATTGATTTGTTAAAAGGTAAATAATGGCATTAACACAGGCATCATCTGGTCTTATAGCGAACACTGGCGTAACTGCCGGTGTTTATGGTGGTGCAAGTGCAGTTCCTGTTATTACAATCAATGCATCTGGTCAAGTAACAAGTGCAACTAATACTGCATTTACTCCTGCAACAGTCGCAAATGGTACAATTTCTTTGTACTCAAACACAGTCAGTACAGCATACACAATTGGTACCAATAGCAATGCTCTTTCTGTTTCACCACTAACAGTCGCAAATGGTGCCTCAGTAACTATTCCAACAGGACAGGCCTGGATCATTTTATAAATATTCGAAACACACAGAGGTATTCTCATGGCATTAACAATACTAGGCAGTAACCTTCCAAATGCAGGCGGTGTAGCCTATGGTGACGGTACTAATTTGGTTTTTACACCTACAGGTAACACAAACCAAATCCTAGTATCTAATGGAACTGGTGCACCTTCATGGATAAATCAGGCGAATGTTAGTTCTGGTATAGCACAGACTAAAGTAACAGCAATCTCATTAATTTTTGGTTCATAAGGAAACAAATGGCAAATCCTAATATAGCTGCACTAGCAACAATCAAAGGTCAAACAGGTTATTTGAAACCTGCGGCCGCAGCAACATCTAATACAAACTGGACTTATGATGGTGTAACTGCGTTGACTGGCTTGACACCTGCAGCCAACTCTGTGAATAGGGTCAATACTGTTGTTGCATCCAATCTTACTGCAAACGCTGCATCAATTACTTTGTCTGTGTCTGATAATCCAACATTTGCAAGTGGTAATGCATATCCAATCGTGTACAACGTTTCTGTACCAGCAAATGCATCATTGGTTGTTTCTGACAAATCTACAATCTTTTATATCACAGAAAATCAATCACTAGCAGCCAACGTCACAGTCGCTAGTGCAATCTCTGTTCTAGTATCATACGAAACAATTTCTTAATATGCGTACTCTTGGTGGCATTGTTAGTAGTAAGCTAAATGGCTTAAACTATCCTGTAACCACAGTAGAATATTTGGTGGTTGCTGGAGGTGCTGGAGGCGGTGGTACTGCTGGCAATAATTCAAATGGCTCTGGAGGAGGTGGAGCAGGTGGATTATTAACCGCAACAGGATATTCCATAACACTTGGGTCTACCATTACTGTAACTGTCGGGGCTGGAGGGACTGCAAATGGATATGGAGCTAATTCAGTATTTGGCTCTATAACTGCAACTGGTGGCGGTCCAGGAGGCAATGGAGGAGTACAAAATAATGGTAAAAATGGTGGTTCTGGTGGTGGAAGCACAAGGAGCGATACAGTAGGATCGGCTTCTCCTTCTGGTCAAGGTAATAATGGTGGAAGCAGTGCAACAGCAGGAATATATGGCACTGGCGGTGGTGGTGGAGCTGGGTCAGTAGGTGGCGCTGGTTCTTCTGGTGCTTTAGGTAATGGAGGAGCTGGAATTGTTTCTTCTATAACTGGATCACCAATTCAATACGCAGGAGGCGGGGGTGGTGGCGCACTTATAAATAACGCTTTTTATGCATCACCTGGCCTTGGTGCTGGAGGTGGAGGCAATGGAGGCGGTGGTTTATCGTCTTCAACTATTATAGAACCTACAACAGGATTAGTTAATACAGGAGGCGGTGGCGGTGGCGGTGGATGGATTTCTGGAGGAGATGCAGGAGGAGCAGGAGGTTCAGGCATCGTAGTCCTAAGATACCCAGCATATCTAGCACCAGCCGCCAGTACAACAGGTTCACCGACAACTTACATAGCGGGTCCATACCGAGTTTACATCTTTTACGCCTCTGGCACAATTACATTCTAATCATGGCAAACGGACTATTTACACTTAAACAGCAATTACAAGGCTTGATCCAGAAGGCTTGGGCAGGTTCACAAACAACCCCCGCAGTTGAATACCTTGTTGTAGCAGGGGGTGGGGCAGGTGGCGGTCTTGTTGGTGGAGGAGGTGGAGCAGGTGGTTTATTGCAAGGCATTACTGCAATAACTGCTGGCACTTCAATAACTGTGACTGTAGGTTCTGGAGGATCAAGTTCAATTAGCGATGGGACAAGTGGACAAAATTCAGTATTTGGAAATATAACTGCAATTGGTGGTGGTTTTGGATCAGGTTATGGAAATAGTGCGCCACCTAGACTTGCTGGTAATGGTGGTTCTGGAGGAGGTGGAGGAGGATATACAACTGCTGGCTCTCCTAATGGCGGTTCTGGCGTAGTAGGACAAGGCAATTCAGGTGGAGCTGGAATACTAACTTCTGGTGGTAATTTTGGTGGTAGTGGAGGTGGTGGAGCTGGTACAACTGGTTTAACTTCAACAACGACTTTGGGTGGCAATGGTGGCGCTGGTATTGCATCTGCAATTAATGGAACTGTAACCACTTATGCTGGTGGAGGGGGTGGTGCTAATGGAACAACTGGCGGTTCTGGTGGTGTAGGTGGTGGTGGAGCGGCTATTCCGGGTGGAAGTACATACCCAGCTACTGGAACAGCAGGAACTGTTAACACGGGAGGTGGGGGCGGTGGTGGTAATGGTGATGGTAGAAATAGTGGTGGCTCAGGCGGTTCAGGCATCGTCATCATTTCATACCCTGACATCTATAACGCACCTGCATCTTTTGGTGGAGCTAACAGTCCTACTGCTTCTACAAGTGGTAGTGGTAGTTTTAGTTTAAATGGTTCTAATCAATATGTAACTTACCCACAAAATTCAGCTTTTGCTTTTGGTTCTAGTGCTTTTACTGTTGAATTTTGGATATATCCAACTTCAAATTTACCTGCTTTTGCATCGCCTTTTACAACGGGAAGCACTAGTGGTGATTTTGTAATTGATGTGCAGTCTACAGGTTTATACCTTGATGTAAATAACAATGCAACTGTAACTGCAACTTCGTCAATTGCCTTGACATTAAATGCTTGGAACCATGTGGCTGTTTCAAGAGGAGCTTCTGGTTCAACACTATACATATTTATTAATGGACAAATAGGAGCAAGTGTTACAAATTCGGCCTCTTGGACAAATACAGGTGTTGTTACAATTGGTAAACAGTCAAATATTTATGTTCCAGGATACATTTCAAATTTAAGGGTGGTTAAAGGAACACAAGTTTATTCCTCTGCATTTACACCGCCTACAGCACCACTAACAGCAATAACAAACACTTCATTGTTATTGAATACTGTTTCACCAAGCGCATTTAATGATTCTTCAACAAATGGATTTGCACCAACTGTGTATAACAGTTCGACTTGGAACCAAGCATCCCCATTTGCAACAGGACTAGGATACAAGAATCGTGTGTACACTTGGACAGGTTCTGGCACAGTCACATTCTAGGAATAACAAATGAATAGTTCATATCCAGGTAGTATCATCACAGGCTCATTGAATCCGCTGACAAGTTTACCTACATCATCAGTAGAGTATTTGGTTGTGGCTGGAGGTGGTTCAGGCGGTTTGGAAAATCAACGTGGTGCTGGTGGCGGAGGTGCAGGCGGTTTATTAACTGCAACAGGTTATGCCGTCACTCAAGGCTCAAGTATTACTATTACTGTTGGAGCTGGAGGTTCTTCAACTACTACATCATGTACTCGTGGAAATAATGGAAGCAATTCAGTATTTGGATCAATAACGACTATTGGTGGTGGCGCTGGCGGAGTCGGTGTTGCTTCTGGAGGTTCTTACAACCCAACCACTGGAGGTTCTGGTGGAGGTACTGGAGGTGATGGCAATGGTACTGGAACAGTAGCTTCAGGAACAAGTGGTCAAGGTAACGCTGGTGGGTTGGGATTTGCTGTTGGTGGTTCTGTTAATTCTTCTGGTGGCGGTGGCGGTGGTGCAGGTTCAGCAGGAACGTGTGCTGTTCAATCGTCCACTGGAGTACCTGGCAATGGTGGCGCTGGTTTTTTATCTTCTATTACAGGATCAAGAGTCTTCTACGCTGGTGGTGGAGGAGGAGGATCTAATTATGCAGGTTTAGGATCCGCTGGCGGCGGTAATGGCGGAGCTTACTCATCTACAACTATTGCACAAAGTGCAATAGCTAATACTGGAAGCGGTGGTGGTGGAGGTAGTGTAGGCTCATTTTCAGGAGCTGGCAGTTCAGGTATAGTCATTATTCGTTACCCAGCCAATCTAGCACCACCAGCATCAGTTACAGGCGGACCACAAGTTTTATATAACAATGGTTATCAGATATATGTTTGGACCAGTTCTGGTACAATTACATTCTAGGAATAAACAATGGCTCAATTCTCTGGTAGATGGAATCTAAATCAAGTCTTTCAGGCTGTAGGTAACCAAAACTGGACTGGCATTGCACCGCCAGTAATTGAGTATTTAGTGGTTGCTGGGGGTGGATCAGGAGGTGCAGGTTCTTATGGTGGAGGCGGTGGAGCAGGTGGTTTATTGCAAGGTATTGTTTCTGTTCCTACAGGTACACCATTAACAGTTACTATTGGCGCTGGTGGAACTGGTGTGGCTAGTGGTAGCGGTGCTGGAAACAATGGGATAACATCTGTTTTTAATAACATCAATGCAATAGGTGGTGGAGGTGGAGGTGGACTTTCATCTTCTGGTAAATCTGGAAGTTCAGGTGGTGGAGGTAATGGTGGAGACCCTACCCGTGGCGGACAAGGTACATCAGGTCAAGGAAATGCTGGAGGCAATGGTGCAAGCAGTGTTGGTGGAGGTGGTGGAGGCGCAGGTACTGTAGGACTTAATGCACCAAGTGGTAACGGCGGAGCAGGTATTGCAAGTTCAATCAGTGGAACTGTCACAAATTACGCTGGCGGTGGTGGTTCTTATCCATCTGCTATTGGTGGAGTGGGTGGTGGTGGCAGTACAGGTAATGCAGGAACCGCCAACACTGGAGGTGGAGGAGGAGCAGATGCAGGTGCAGGCAGTGGCGCAGGCGGCAGTGGAATAGTAATCATTCGTTACCCATCCATTTACAAAAATGCACAGTCAGCATCAGTATCACCGACATATGCAAATGGTTATACCATCTATTCATTCTTATCATCTGGTTCTATAACCTTCTAACATAAATATATAAAAAAGGTTGTGAATGGCTCTTACAAGAATCAGTAGTTATATACTTGCAAACACCAGTGTATCATCAGGTACATACGGTGGTTCTTCTGCTATTCCAATCATCACCGTCAATTCAGAAGGTCAGATTACTTCTGCATCGAACACATCAATTGTTTCTGTTGGTGTTGCAAACGGTGCTATCATTATTAACTCAACAACCATTTCACAGAACTATACCTTCACGACAGGCACAAATGGAAACTCAGTTGGGCCAGTAAATATATCACCTACATACAACATAGCAATTGCACCAGGTCAACGCTGGGTAATCACTTAAAGGTATAAAATGAGTGTAATAACTGCAGGCACAACTGGTGGTATACAATTCACAAATGATCCTACAGGTAATTTGTATCTTCAGTATAGCACAGGCACTAATGGTATAACACTATCAACGACTGGTGCTATTGGAATTGGTGCTTCACCATCATATGGCACAGCAGGTCAAGCATTAGTGTCAAATGGTTCTGGTTCTCCGCCATCATGGGGTTCAGCTGGAACAACAGCAGGTAAAGCAATCGCTTTAGATTTAACTTTTGGATTTTTAAAATGAGTACAATCGTAGCAGGCACATCAAGTGGTATACAATTAAATTCTGACAACACAGGTGTTCTTTATCTTCAGTACGGAACAGGAACAAACGGACTTGTAATTAATACTTCTGGTGCAATTGGTGTTGGTTCATCTCCTTCTTATGGTACATCAGGCCAAGCGTTAGTATCTGGAGGTTCAGGTTCAGCACCAACTTGGGCTTATGCTGGAGTATCAGTAGGTAAAGCCGCAGCGTTTGCAGTTGTTCTATAAATAAAAGAGTCACCCCCTAAGGAGAATTATTTTGGCAAATCCAAATATCGTCAACGTACAAGGCATCAATGGCAATACAAGTGCCATCATACCTGCATCCGCATATACACCAACTGTTCTATTAGCAAATGCAGCAGGTAGCGCCAACGTATATAAAGTTGGTTTAGTTTCTATATCAAATCTATCTACATCTGCACAGACAGCAACAGTAGCATACTATACCAATGGTGCTGTGTCTGCAAACTCGACTGCATCTGGTGGTGTATCATTTCCAATTGCAAACAGTGTTTCTATTCCAGCAAATGCATCATTGGTTGTAACAGATAAAGTAAGTAACTTCTATATCACAGAGAACACATCAATCGTAGTGACAGCTGCATATGCAAATCAATTAGCATTCATTGCAGCATACGAACAAATCTATTGATAGGATAATCACATGGGTTACCGATATAGTGGTGGTGCTCTATCATCTTCACTAATAAATGGATATAATCCTGTAACACAGGTGGAGTATCTTGTTGTTGCTGGCGGGGGTGGCGGAGGCAGCGCTGGAGGGGGTGCTGGTGGGTTGTTATCTGCTACGAGATACGCTGTAACTATTGGTTCATCAATAACAATAACTATTGGTGCAGGTGGAACAGCTGGTAATGTATGTACAACTGGCGGTACTGGAGCAAATTCTGTATTTGGTTCTATTACTGTTTCAGGTGGAGGTGGCGGTGCTGGTGGCGGAACTTATGTTGCTGGGGCTTCTGGTGGTTCTGGCGGTGGTGGAACAAATACAGGTGCTGGAGGTGCTGGTACTTCTGGGCAAGGTAACGCTGGTGGTGCTGGCTATACTGATTTTGCATCTTATGGAACAGGCGGCGGAGGCGGTGGCTCTGGGTCAATAGGAGGAAATTCGGCTTCTGGAACTTCAGGTGGTAGCGGTGGAACTGGACAAGTTTCTACTATTTCAGGCACAGCAATTTTTTATGCTGGTGGCGGTGGAGGTGCCGGTTCAGTGATTACCTGCTACAGTACCGGTCATGCTGGAGGACTTGGAGGCGCCGGTGGCGGCGGAAAAGGAAACAACAATGGTCCCGGACTTGGCGGGGCCACTAACACGGGTGGTGGTGGTGGTGGAGGATCTGGTTCAAGCGTAACAAGCGGCGGAGCAGGTGGTTCAGGTATTGTAGTCATCCGTTATCCTGCATATCAATCACCAGCTGCTAATACAACAGGCTCACCGACAACATATATTGCAGGACCATATAGAGTATATGTGTTCTATGCATCAGGTACAATTACATTCTAAGGTGACTCATGCCAACAGGTATATTTAATCTCAAACAACAAATTCAAGAGATAGCTCAAGGTGCATGGTCGGGCCAAAAAACGCCAGCAGTTGAATACCTTGTTGTAGCAGGTGGAGGTGGAGGTGGAGGAAGTTTTAGTAATCAAGATACTCCCGGTGGCGGCGGCGCAGGCGGATTGCTTCAAGGAGTTACCCTTGTAACTCCGGGTTCTCCTATTACAGTTACAGTTGGCAGTGGAGGTGCAGGCGCAAATGGTGCTGGAAATGGTGGAAATGGTTGCAATTCTATTTTTGGAAACATAAAAGCTATTGGTGGTGGTGGCGGAGGTGGTTATGGTAACGGCAGTAGCACCTATCTTTTAGGGCAACCTGGTGGTTCTGGCGGCGGAGGTGGTGGTTACAATTCTGGCAATGGCGTTGCTGGTCAAGGTGTTGCTGGCCAAGGAAATATTGGCGGTTATGGAGGATCCATTTCTTATGGTGGCAATGGCGGTGGTGGTGCCGGTACTTCAGGTTTATCTGGAACAAGTGCTAGCACACCTATTGGCGGTAATGGAGGTGCAGGAATCGCATCTGCAATTTCAGGAACTATAACTGCGTATGCTGGAGGCGGTGGTGGAGGGGTCAATAATGTTAGTGTATCAGCGGGAGTTGGTGGGTCAGGTGGGGCTGGAGGAGGAGGAGGATCGCCAAGCGGGTCAAGTGGAAATGGATCTAATGGCACTGCTAATACAGGAGGAGGAGGCGGCGCATCTAGTTTCTCAAGTAGCTCTTACGTAGCTGGTGGTTCTGGCGGCTCAGGTGTTGTCATCATTTCATACCCTGACATCTATAGCGCACCATCAGCATTAACAGGAACATATACTGCTAGTACAAGTGGTAGTGGTAGTTTTTATAATGCAGGTGCCGGTGCTTTGGGATTTTCAGGAACGACTCCTTATAATTTAAGTGGTAATTTTACCATTGAAGGCTGGTATAATTTAGCAAACTTTAGTAATGCGGCAGCTGGTGGAAATCCAGGTCTTATTGGATATGGTACTGGTAATTGGGTATTGGTTATTCCAGGCGGTGCCTATTATTTTTATGCTGGGGGATCTGTGATTGCTAGTTCATCAGCAGTGGCAAGTGCAAATACATGGACTCATTTTGCTGTAGTAAGAAGTGGATCAACAGTTACAATTTATCATAATGGCTCTTCTGTTGGTACAGGAACAAGTTCCGCAACATTTTCAATAGGTAGTAATGGTCTTACAGTTGGCGCTAATGGCAATAGTGGTATTGGATCAATTACTGGTTATATGTCAAATGTTCGTATTGTTAATGGTACGGCTGTATATACATCAAACTTTACGCCTCTCACAAGTCCATTGACAGCGATTACAAACACATCTTTGTTAGTAAGTGCAGTTTCAGGTGCATATACTGCTGATAGTTCATCCTATGGAACTCCGGCAAATTCAAATACTCTTGGTATTTCATGGAACCAACTATCCCCATTTGCAACAGGACTAGGATACAAGAATCGTGTGTACACTTGGACTGGTTCTGGAACAGTAACATTTTAAGGCCAACATATGAGTTTTACTAATTTAGGTGGAATATTATCAGGATCAATCAGTCCTATCAATGGATTGCCAACAAGTACAGTTGAATACTTAGTCGTTGCTGGTGGTGGAGGAGGTGGAAGTTATCTTGGTGGAGGTGGAGGTGCGGGTGGACTTTTAACTTCTACTGGTTACAGCATAACAGCTGGCTCATTAATTACAGTCACGGTGGGTGCAGGTGGTTCAGGGCAAGCAGGTCAAAGCACTACAGCATCAACTAATGGTGGTAATTCTGTATTTGGAT
>Ga0208872_1000605_pt1 | contig 25219 bp, 22 predicted proteins | sample CryBogCBH12Aug08_FD_185508 | JGI IMG/M metagenome (GOLD analysis project Ga0208872, IMG submission 185508) | Freshwater microbial communities from Crystal Bog, Wisconsin, USA - CBH12Aug08 (SPAdes) | ecosystem: Environmental > Aquatic > Freshwater > Lake | place: Crystal Bog, Wisconsin, USA...
CCAACGCGACTATTAATCAGTATATAGATACCGCTTTACAGGCCGAAAATATGCTGGGTGCCGACCGATTGCCATTGACGGTATTGGTGGATGGCAAGGGGCGGGTGCTGGGCAAATACTACGGGGCTTTGGACTGGAATGGCGCCCAGGCAGCCCGGTGGATAGACGCCCGTTTGCGTCAGGCCCGGTAATCAGGTTTTTACCATGCAAATCAAACCAGTTCGTTCAGTTGCACTGTTTGCTGTGCTGACCATTCTCGCGCTGGCAATGTCGGTTGGGTTTTTGTTGTGGAGCTTGCATGAGCGGGAAATTCGCCATGCGGAAATTGAAACCGTCAATCTCACGCGGATGATGATGGAGCAGACGCAACATAACTTTGAAGGTGCAGATCTTGCCCTTCGGGGTATTCAGGAGCGTCTGAATACTTCGTTCGGCCGCTCATTGCAGTTGGATAGCCCGACCGTGCATTTGTTGCTGGCGGCCCGCCTCGCGGGGTTGCGACAGGTTTCATCGATGTTTGTCGTCAATGCGCAAGGGCATGTTGCATCGACCTCGCTCAATATTTCGATACCTATTCAGTCAGTAGCTGATCGTGCCTATTTCAAAGCCTTTTCTGACGGGCAACCGGACTCCCTGTTTGTCGGACGCCCAGTGCGCAATCGCATAGATTCGACATGGACGCTGTACCTTGCGCGTCCTTTGCTGACTCCGGAAGGTCAATTTAGGGGTGTGGTAGTCGCTGCCGTTCATATCAGTGATCTCGAGCAACTATACGGGGGTATACAGCTAGACTACACCCGTCCCATGGCCATTTATCTGACGGACGGGACGCTGATTGCAAGTCTGCCGCACCGTGAAAGCATGGTTGGTGAGTCCGCACCTGAATTGCATGGTGAAGACTTGCCAACGCATGCCAATCAATTGCGCATCATTCGCCATCTGAGCGGCGACGGTGGGCGGTTGACCTACGCCATTGGCAAGCTAGCAGCGTACCCTGTTTTGCTAAGTGTTGCAGACGATGAATCCCTGAGTCTCGCGTCGTGGCGGGAAACCGCTATTCCTATCGGCATGGGCGCCTTTTTGCTTATGGTGTTTACCGTACTGATAGCGGTATATCTGTCTGGAAAATTGCAGCACCGGGAGATCCTGAGCAGGGCGTTGTCGGCGGCGGACGAGCGCTATCAGCATACAGTCAATGCCGTGATAGATGCGATTGTCGCGGTGGATTCAGACATGTGCATGGTTTTGTTCAATCCATCTGCCGAAGCTATGTTCGGCTATAAAGCCGCTGATGTGCTCGGGAAACATTTGGATGTCCTGTTGCCGCAGCGCTTCCGTGGACCGCATCGGGGCCACATGATGCGCTTTTCCAGGGCTGTGGAGGGGTCGCGGGCCATGGCACCGCAGATGGATATTTATGGTTTGCGTGCTGATGGATCCGAGTTTCCGGTGGAGTCAACTATTTCCCACTCGATTATTGGCGGGCAAATGCAATTGACGGCGGTTTTACGTGACGTGACGGAGCGGCGCAAAGTGGAATACGAACTGCGAATGGTCAATGGTCAGTTGCGGGCGCTTTCCATGTCGCTGCAAAGTGTGCGCGAGGAAGAGCGTAAGCGTATTTCGCGCGAACTGCACGATGATCTGGGTCAGCAGATGACGGGCCTCAAGTTAAGCCTGTCCTGGTTGGGCAATCGTATCAGGGACAGCAAAGAGATAGCGGTTGAGCAGGTTGATGAAATGCGCCGTCAGCTTGATGGCGCCATCAGTTCGGTACGTCGAATAGCGGCGGAAATGCGCCCGCGCCTTTTGGATGATCTGGATTTTCGCGAAGCTCTAACCTGGCAGACCCGAGAATTCTTCAAACACAGCAACCTCCAATTTAGTCTGGATATTCCGGGTGCTGATTTGGTTCATGACGAGGAGGTGTCGACCGCTTTATTTCGTATTGCGCAGGAAGCGCTGACCAATGTGGTGCGCCATGCCAATGCCACGCAGGTCCACATGAGCCTGCTGGAAGAGAAAGGTTGCCTGTGCCTTTGCATCACGGACAATGGTCAGGGATTCGCCGCTGATGCGGGGGCTAGTGGAATAGGGGTGGTCAGTATGCGGGAGCGGTGCGTTGGAATAGGCGCCGATTTCCAGATAATCAGCTCTGAAAGCAAAGGAACCACCGTGCAGGTCATAGTTCCGCTTGAGCAGATGCAAGCCTGAGGGTGCCTTTATGAAGCTTGAAGTATTGATTGCAGATGACCACGCCATTATCCGGGACGGACTGAAGAAAATTCTTGCCGACACCGATGACATGACCGTCTCGGGTGAGGCTGCAAACGGAACCGCAGTGATGGATCTGGTGCGTCAGCGTGACTGGAATTTGTTGGTGCTGGATATTTCCATGCCGGGACGCAACGGGCTGGAACTGATCAAGCTGATTAAAGCCGAGCGTGCGCGTTTGCCTATTCTGATCTTCAGCATGCATCCCGAAGAGCAATATGCCGTGCGCGCCATACGTGCCGGCGCGTCGGGATACGTGTCCAAGGAAGGTGATATGGACATGCTCATTCCGGCCATGCGCAGGGTGGCTGCGGGCGGTATGTATATAAACCCCAAAGTGGCTGAGCTATTGGCATCTGATATGCATGTGCATTCCGAGTCGCTTCCACACACCGCGCTGACCGACCGCGAATATGAAATTTTCACGCGAATAGTCAGGGGAACCAGTCTGACCGCCATAGCGAATGAGCTTTCCCTCAGTGTCAAGACCGTGAGCACCCATAAGTCTCATATTCTGGACAAGATGGGCTTGCAAACCCAGGTTGATCTGGTGCGATACGCGATGGAGCACAAACTCCTGGATTCTGGCGAACACTGATATTGAAGTTGGGGAATTCCCTGGTTAGCCGCGGTCCGGGTCGGGCTAAATCTTAACTTGTTACAGATTTTACCGATTCGTATAGGAATATTCCTATGCCGACTTTCATCTTCCGCCTATAGCGGTGAGTTGGCCACATACGGACAATCCACCGTCATAACTTAACCCTTGTAGGTGGAACCCATGATCAATTCTTCCCGTATTTCCCTAGTAACCGTATTGGCTGGCTTTGCCATAGCTCTGGTCGCTACATCTGCGCAGGCATTTGATGCAGAAGCTGCCAAAGCGCTGGCCCGGCAGAACAACTGCCTGAAGTGCCACGGTATTGATAAGGACAAAGATGGTCCGGCCTATACCAAGGTAGCAGCCAAGTACAAGGGCAATCCAAAAGCGGAAGAAAAGCTCATCAACCACGTGACTTCTGGTGAAAAGGCCAAGTTCCCGGATGGCCATGAAGAGGAACACAAAATTGTCAAGACTTCGCCACCGAATGACAAAGAGCAGATCAAGAACCTGGTCGAGTGGATTCTGGCGCAATAAGTAGCGCAACCCACAACCACTACTTGATTTCATTGGGAACAACAGAAATGAAAACACTCACACTTACGTCGGTTTGCGCTGCAGTAGCGCTGACCTTGAGCGCCTGCGGCGGCGGTAGCTCGTCTTCCGGGCCAACTTATGTCAATGCCGGTATCTTCACCGAGAACGCCTACGTAACCGGGGCTGCCGGCGCTATTAATCAGTACAGTATTAATGCATCGGGCGGCCTGGTGCCACTGACTACACCGACGGTTACTACAGGCGGCGGTGTATCCGTCAGCAGCATAGTGATAACGCCGAATAAGCAGTTTGCGTATGCCACCAGCACCGGCGACAACAAGATTTATCAATTCACCATTGGCAGCGACGGTAGCCTGACCGCAAATGGGTCGGTTCCCACCAATGCCCCGGTACATGCAGTGGTAGATAGCGGTAGCAGTTTCCTCTATGTATCCAATGGCGGCACCAATGCAACCGTAAGCGAATTTTCGATCAATCCGTCCACCGGTGTGTTGACTTCAGTTGGTTCATCATCGACAACGGGTTGCGGTGCCTCAGCCTATCCGGCGGGTCTTGCGATCAATGCATCGGCCCTCTATTTTGTTACCCCAAGCGCAGTCTGCGCGTTCGCACTGGGATCCCTCACCACGCTTGGTACCGTTGGTACTCCGGTGGCTTTAAGTGTCGCGCACGGCCTCAAGGCAGTTGGCTCGGGCAACAACAAGTGGATTACGCTGGGCAGCAAGGGTCTGTACATAAGCGACGGCAGCAATATCTATGAAGTAAGTAAATCCAATGCGGTGCCAGTGCCGACTATTACTACGGCCTCCGCAACTACCAATGGCACTTTCGATACCGCGACAGTTACGACCTATGCACTCGCTGGTGTGGGCAACGTGCCTGTGTCGTCGGTTGATCTCTATGCGCCTGCAGCCAGCACCGTTGCGCAATACACGTTGAATACCACTACGGGCGTTCCCTCAGCTTTGCCAACTCCGACGGTTGCCAGTGCTACGGGTGCCCTGAGTTTTGTGGCAATCGATACTACATCTAGCTATTTGTATGCAGCCGGTGCTACCGGTATTTCGCAATACACCATTGGCTCCGGTCTGACGGCAAACACCAACGGCCTCCTGACGCCGAATGCAACGCCATCGGTTACAGGTCCGGCCACGCCAACCTATATCGCTTTCCGCTGATTGCCAGGCCTCAGTTATTGAAAACCATTCAGATGGGATTAAAAATGAAAACGCTACGAAAAATACTGACTGCCGCCGCCTTCATGGGAAGCGTGCTGGCTGGCGTGCAGGTTTGGGCTGCTGACAGCAATCTGCCCAATCTTGACGAACCTTCTGCCAAGGTCATTGCAGAAGAAGCATTGCGCAAAGACGCGCTTTGTACCAAGTGCCACGACGAAACAGAAACGGCACCTATTCTTTCCCTTTATCAGACAAAGCATGGTGTACGCGGCGATGCACGTACACCCACTTGCCAGTCCTGCCACGGTGCGAGCGAAAACCACCTAAAGGGAAATACCGATGGCAAGGGTCGCCCGTCGCCCGACTATGTATTTAAGAAGGGTGTGTATCAGCCAAGCGACGACAAGGAGCGTGCGGCCCAATGTCTGGCCTGCCACAAGGGTGGCAAGCGCACGCTGTGGGAAGGTGCCCAGCACCAGAACAATGGCGTAGCCTGCAACGACTGCCACAAGGTTCACCGCGCAGCTGATCCGGTTCTGTCCAAGAAGACACAGACCGAGGTTTGCTATGCATGCCACAAGGACCAGCGTTCAGATAGCAAGAAGATTTCCCACCACCCGATTGAAGAAGGCAAGGTGGTCTGCGCAGATTGCCACAATCCACACGGATCAGCAGGCCCCAAGCTGCTGAAGAAAAATACCGTGACTGAAACCTGCTTCATGTGCCATGCAGAAAAACGCGGTCCCCTGTTGTGGGAACACCAACCGGTGGCTGAAGACTGCACCAATTGCCACACGCCACACGGCTCTAATATTTCGCCGCTGCTCAAGTCGCGTGCTCCATTCCTGTGTGATGAATGCCACAACGGCCCGCACAACAGCAAGTCGCCCTATGCGGCTGCCGTTGGTGGAATCCAGTCGGGTCTTACTGCGGCTGCCGGCAGCCCGATCAATCCAAGTAGTTCTGCTGCTGGTCGTGCCTGCATGAATTGCCACGTGATGGTGCACGGATCGAATAGCCCCGCTGGTGCATTGCTGCAACGGTAATTACAAAATTTGGAGTTAGCTATGAAAACACGCAACGAAATGATGCGACTCAGTGTTCTCGCTCTGGCGATCCAGAGTGCCCTCGGAGTAATGTGTCTGCTACCCGCAAACGCTCTGGCCGACGATGACGTGGCCACTCTGGTCAATCCGACCAATACGGTGAGCTTTGGAGCCAAGTCGGTATCTGAAACTTCGTCCAAGTTTGGCGAATATAACGGCCTTACCCAATTGGGAACCTACGGCCTGCTTGACTTCAATGTGCGCGGCGGAGACAGCTATGGCCAAGGTACCGGCCTTACGCGCTGGAGCCTGCTGGGTGACTCGCTGGGTTCGAAGTCGGGTAGTGCGCAGGCCACTTATAGCCGGCAGGGGCAGTGGAGTGTGGGTCTGGGCTATGACCAGCTCGAGCACGATATAACGAATACCTTCCAGAGCCCGTTTACGGGTACCATGGGTGGTAATTCGTTCACGCTGCCAACTTCGTTTGGTGTGATCAACACCACAGCCCTTACCGGTAGTGCTTCGCAGTTGGTGGGTACCCGCAATCTGACACCGGCGCAGCTGGCTGCATTCCAGACGTTTGACGTTAATACCCAGCGCAATACGTCCAGTCTGACTGCCGGTTTGACGCTCAGCCCGCACTGGAATGTGCAGTTTGAGTTTAACCACCTGCAACAGAATGGTGCCAAGCTAATAGGCGCTGCATCAAGCGGCGCTTATACGCCTGCTGCCTGGTCCAAAGAAGCGCCGGTCACGTTGATGAATCCCACCAACTACCGTACCGACACGCTGAACCTTTCTGCCAGCTGGCAGGATGCGGATAGCTTCATGACGGCCGCCTATTACATGTCGTTCTTCCGCAATGCGGACAATATGCTGTTCTGGAATAACCCGATGGTGGGCGGTAACGCTACCACCGGTGCACCCCTGACAACGTCAGCATTTGGCTATCAGGGCAATGCACTGAGCGTGATGCCGGATAACTCCTTCACGCAGCTCAACTTGACGGGTGGAACACGCCTGTCTCCAACCATGCGTCTGGCGGGTGGCTTTTCTTATGGCATCAATACGCAGGACACTGGCTATCTGATTGACCCAAGCGTGTTGCAAGGGGGCGCTGCCGGATCGCCACAGACTTCATTGGGTGGCAACGTGGTTAATACCCACGCCGACCTGAAGCTGACGGACCAGTACAGCAAGGATCTAACATTGACTGCTGGCGCCAAATACAACCAGCGGCTAAACAATACCGGATCTGCGGTCTATAAGATGTTTGACCTTGGTGGTGGCGCAGGTACCGCTTACCAGGGGCCTGGCGCTAGTAGCACCGCACGTACAGAAATCAATACGCCCTACAGCTATACAAAAACCAACCTCGAACTGGCTGGTGACTTCCGCCTGAGCCCTCACAACAACATGCGCGTGTCCTATGAGCATGAAGACCTGAGCCGCTTTTGCAAGAATATTGCCGGTGCTTCGGCTCCACTATTGTTGAATCAGACTGGAAATGTGGCCAGTCCTGCCGGTGCAAATTGTGTAGTGGTAACGGGTAGTTCGGAAGACCGCTATGGAATTAATTTCCGTGGCAAGGCTGGCGATTCGGTCAACTACAACCTTGGTTATACCTATGGATTGCGCCAGTCCAACTATGACCACAATGCGCTGACTCCCCTCAATGATTCTGCGGGTTCCAATGGAACTGGCCTGGTCAACGCCAGTGACTACAAGGGTTACCTGGCTGCGTTTGAGGCATCGCGTACTCAGAGTGTCATCAAGGCTGGCATCAACTGGCAGCAAAACGACCGACTGTCCTACGGCGTGAGCGGGCGTTACACCTCAGACCAATATCCGGATTCGACACTGGGTATTCAGACCGGACAATCGTGGGGCGTCAATTTTGATGCCGCTTATAGTTATTCGGATACTGGCGTGCTGACGGGCTATGTTTCGTCGCAGGCACGTAACCGCATCCTGTTGTCCGGCGCTAACGGTACAGACAACTCCGTGAGTTATGCAACCATGGTGGCCCCGACCAACCTGTGGCGCAATGTGCTCAATGATTCGGATTTGTCGCTTGGCCTGAATCTGAAGCAAAAGGGCCTCATGGGCGGCAAGCTCGAACTGAACGGTGATGTGTCGTTGTCTATCGGGGAGTCGTACTACAACACGCAGATCTTCTATTCGCCCAATTCTGGCACCTGTGCCCTTAGTACCAGCCTGACCTGCGGAAATACACCCACTATTTCCAACAATACGTTCGTATTCAAGCTGACCGGTACCTACGAAGTTGACAAGAAGAGCAAGGTTCTGGTTGGCTATCAGTATCAGCAACTCGTCAGCAGCGACTACTACTACAACGGTCTGCAATACGGCTATACGCCAAGCACCGTCCTGTCGACCAATCAACAACCGCCTGACTACACCGTCATGGCAGTTTCGGTTGCCTACATTTATAGCTTCTGACCAGTCACTGGCAGCAATCAGTAACTTTTACACGGAGTTATCTAATGACAACTGAAAATACAGGTCTCCTCAAACGTCTGTGGACTACTCTGCGTACGCCCAGTACCAAATATTCACTGTTGGCGATTTCATCGGTTGCCTTCGTGCTGGGCATTATTTTCTGGGGCGGTTTCCATACGGCCCTGGAAATGACCAATACGCTGGAGTTCTGCACCACTTGCCATGAGATGCGGGACAACGTATATCAGGAATACAAGCAGACCATTCACTACAGCAACCGCAGTGGTGTTCGTGCTGTTTGTTCTGACTGTCACGTGCCACGTGAGTGGGGCCCCAAGATGCTGCGCAAAGCCAAGGCATCGCTGGAAGTATGGGGCAAGCTTACAGGCGTGATTGATACCCGTGAAAAGTTTGAAGCCAAGCGCATTGAACTGGCTACGCACGAGTGGGATCGCATGAAGAATAACAATTCACGCGAATGCCGCAATTGCCACAACTGGGATGCCATGAGCTCTGAGTTGCAGAAGCAGACGCCCTATAAGAAGCACATGAAGGCCAAGGAAGAAGGCAAAACCTGTATCGACTGCCACAAGGGAATAGCGCACCAGCTGCCCAAGGAATATGTCGATCCGGATGAGTGATAGCTGACACTGACTTTAGGTAAAATTACAATGGCGATCCGGACGGGTCGCCATTTTTTGTTGGTTGGGACACACCGAGGGAGGGTATTCATGCCAGCAAGCGAGCCGGCCCGATCTGGATTTTCCGGCCCCAACCAAGTGCGACCCCGGTGTATTCGTGGTTCAGGGCGCTGGTACTATGGTGTTACGCTGATGTTGTGCTTGCTGATTGGCTGCTGGCAGGACACCTTTGCCTCGGATTTGGCCGTGTTGACCCCAATCTGGAGTGCGCCCAAAGGGCCGGCACAGTCGGTGCAAGGACGTTCCTGGCTTGAAACGCTACGGCGGGACCTGGCATCGGCTCCACCAGAATGCGCTCACGTGCCGGAACCTCCGATCGACCAAAACAGAGCTGCGCAGGCGTTTCGTTTAGAACTTGTGGAGGGCGTACAGAGCGAGCCTTTAATTGTCACTTTGAAAGATCCGGTTGCCAGTACTTTCGTCGTGGTAGCGAGCGATGTCCACGGCTGTCCGCTGGTCTATTTCGGGGGGCGCTGGTTCCCGTTTTCGCAGCGGGAATACCTAAGTCCATTTCCAAATACTTTGCTGCCTGCTTTAGAAAATAGCACAGCGCTTACAGTTGTCATTCAAGATGACCGCGTGCTCCGGCCATGGGTGCAGGTGCTTACACAAACGGAGTTTCGCCGCGATCATCTGATATTGTGGATGGCCTTGGCCGCAGTGTTGGCTGCATTGCTGGTGGTTCTGTCGGTGATGCGTGGTTTTGTCGGGCGCAACTCTACGGTTACTGCCTATGTCACTTATGTGGCTTCGTTCATGTGGTGGATTGCCGAGGAGTATGGTGTTAACTCGGCATGGTTTCCAGACTATTTCCCTGCCAGTACGTTTCTTCCCATTCAGTGCGTCTCGGTTGCGCTGGTGACGCTCGGGGTGACCTGGACGGTGATCGAATTTCTGGCTTTGCAGGGCTTTTCGCGCGCACTGCTTGCTGGTGGTCAGGGTGGTTCGGCGCTCGCATTTGTGGCGGCTATCTGGTGGCCACCAGGATACCGCGTCGGGTCATTTATATTGGGCGTTAATGCGGTAGTAACGCTGGTTCTGCTGGTGCGATATTTGCGCCACTCCGATTTACCCGCCAAGCTGTTTGCCACCGGGTTTGTTGCCACCATGATAGGCGGTGGAATACAGTCTTTAAGCGTTGCATTACCCAGTTCGAATGCAAATCAGTTTGCGGTACACGCCTATGCGGTAGGTGGGTTGGTGCAGGTATTTTTCTGGTTAGGTGCTATTACGCTGCGCATGCAACGTGAGCGTGCAATACTTGTTCGTTGGCGGCGTCAGGAGCTTGAACTTCAGGTTAGGAAAGCGACTGCAGAGTTGGAGCTCAAAAAGCAGGTCGCTGAGGAAGCAACGCGTGCGAAGTCAGACTTTCTGGCAGCCGCCAGTCACGACCTGCGTCAGCCAACCCATGCGTTGGGGATGCTGATTGCACGGCTAGGACAGTTTCCAATGGCGGATTCCATGCGACAGGTGCAACGTAGTCTGGAAGCTGCCGCCCACGCCATGCAGGATTTGCTAGACGAGCTAATGGATTTTTCTCGCCTTGATATGGGCACCGAACACGTGGTTCCTTGCGCAGTTGATACTTCTGAATTACTGCAGGGCTTGCATGACACGCTGGAGCCTCTTGCAACAGCCAAAGGTCTGCGTTTGCGAATAAGACCCAGCGCTATTAGTGTCTGGAGTGAACCCGTTTTATTGCGACGCATGGTGATGAACCTCGCGCTCAATGCCATTCGCTATACGGCAAGCGGTACGGTACTTATCTCGGTCCGTTCTCTAAATGCTGGCCGCAGTGCAGCCATTCAGGTGTGGGACAGTGGAATAGGCATTGACCAGAGCGAACAGCAGCATATATTCAAGGAGTTCTATCAGGTTGCCAACCGGGCTCGCGAGCGTGATAAAGGTATAGGTCTGGGGTTGAGCATTGTTCAACGCAGCGCCGAATTATTGGGGCACACGGTCTTGGTACGCTCCAGTTTGGGTTGTGGGAGCCGGTTTACTTTAGTGTTGAAGCAGGCTTCGGAAGCTAGTAGGGTCACGCCTGCAGTAAATCAGTCTGAAACACAGGCGCATAGCGTCGACGAGTCCCTTAACTTTGATGGTCTGGTGGTGCTGGTGATAGAAAACGATCCGCTTTCGCGGATTGCCCTGCAGGAGTTACTGGTTTCCTGGGGCTGTGATGTTCTGGTTGCCGGCAACGCAGTTCAGGCGTTGGAACTGGCCTGTGGCGACAGTCAGCCTGGTTTGATAGTCACAGACTACCGTCTCGACGATGCAGGCAACGGAATAGAGGTGATCAGCAATATTCGGGCTAGCCTGGGCCGAGACATTCCTGCCTGTGTTGTCAGTGGCGACATGGATTCGACTCTCATGGATCAGATCAGGGGGCATGATATGAACCTGTTGCATAAACCGGTGCGCCCCGCCAAGCTTAGAAGTCTTATGCGACGTATGCTGCAAACGTCCTGATTTTTTGCGTTTTGCCTTGCGGTATCGATTGTGAATGCAGCAGATAATGGAGGCTGGTGTATTAAGGGTGCTCGCGCCGGCGGTATTCGCGTTCGCGGTGGCCTATCTATCAGGAAATTTTGCTATGGGTGCACAGTGGAAAGCCAAGGGCAAAGAACTTGCCGCAAACGCCAAGGGGCGCATGTTTGGCAAGTTGTCCAAAGACATCATGATCGCCGCCCGCAGTGGCGCGGACCCCGCATCCAATGCCAGGCTGCGATTATTGGTCGAGCAGGCCCGCAAGGTATCAATGCCCAAAGATACTCTGGAACGGGCAATTAAAAAAGGTGCAGGACTGACCGGGGAATCGGTTAGTTTCGAACATGTTATTTACGAAGGCTATGCGCCCCATCGGGTTCCGGTGATGGTGGAATGCCTGACTGACAACGTGAATCGTACTGCTCCGGAAATGCGGGTTCTTTTCCGAAAAGGACAACTCGGAACGTCGGGTTCTGTAGCGTGGGATTTCGACCACCTTGGAATGATAGAAGCCGAGCCGTCGACCGCTGGTGCGGATCCGGAACTGGCGGCAATAGAGGCAGGGGCGCAAGATCTGGAACCAGGCGATGAAGAAGGCAGCACGCTATTCCTGACCCTTCCGACCGAACTCGATCTGGTCAGTCGTGCATTACCTGCGCACGGGTATACAGTGCTGTCTGCAAAGCTTGGATATAAGCCCAAGAATCCTGTCAGTGCTGCGAGTCTGAGCGCGGAACAGCAGGAAGAAGTAGAGGCATTTCTGGCTGCGATTGATGAGAACGATGACGTTCAAAACGTCTATGCGGGGCTAGTCGAATAGGGCCCGAATGTTCTGGCCCCGCTTTTTGTTTGCTTGTAGATAGTCCCTCAGGCCGCGATGTGTACGCGGTGCAAGACCACATTATTGAAGTCTTCCACCAGATCCATGCCCAGTTCCTCAAGTGCATCGTCTTCCGGGTCGTGCGCCCAAAATACTTCAATGTCGGTGCCTGCAGAGCCGGCGTCGTTGAGGACTGAAATTATATTTTGAAGTCCTTTCGTGGAAGCGCTGTTTACGTATTGCAAACGCATGTGTGCCTGGAATTTGGATGGCTTTTCTTTTTCCAGATGGTTCTTCAATGCGCCCACGATAGGCGTAAAAAATGGCAATGGGTTTTCGGGATAGCACTCACCATTGATTTCCAACTTGTTGTCGAGCATGGACAGGACGACTTCGGGGGTAACTTGGGTTCGTTCAGCGCGAATAATGGACATGTTTTTTCCTTGGGTTGCAGTTTGTGGTTAGTTAAAAGTGTTTTTGGAACTAGAGGTTTCGGGGCTAGTGGATTCAGATAACGGCCTTGACGAGAAAATAAGCAAACCTGCCTTCGCCCACCGGGTCGGAGCTAAAGCTATATTCCAGCGGTTGCTTGGAGTCGCGCGCAACGGTTAACCAGCCAAGGCCAGCGCCTTTGCTTTCCTTATTTACTTCGTTGTGAGCAGCGTTGTGCAATTGCTCTTTGTAGGCCTTTTTAATTTCTTCGAGGCTCATTGAGCGAACCTCGTCCAGCTTCTCAGTGATGCGTGGGATGTGCGCGGTTTCTATACGGTTTACACAGATCACCCAATATTCGTCTGAACCCTTAATGACACTAATGGTTCCGGAGCCCGCCATATTTGCGCCCACAACGTCCGGTGCGCTCGATGCATAGTGGTGTATGTTTTGTGCCATCTCCACAAACGTAGAGAAGAGTTTGCGGGTGGCAGGTCCCGATGCACCGCTTTCTTGCATGCGATGCTTCAGCGCTTCAGCGGCAGCTGAGATGATTGGGCCGGTAAATTCACCTGTGTGATAGAACACGATGCCGGCGGTGCGAGCTTGTTGCTGGAATAGCTCGAAGTTGGAGAGGTTCATTTCATATTTCCTTTTTGTAGGAGGTTGGTTGGGATGGGTTTAGAGAGTAGATTCGGACTTACGTCTTCGTGCGCAAGGCCAGCATGGTCACGTCGTCACGGCGTTTCTGATTGCCTTGCCAGTTGGAAAACTGCTGGTCAAATTGGGGCATGAGCTGGATTGCCGCCTTGTTGCGGTTTTCCTGTACAAACTGCACTAGTCGTTTTTTGCCATGTGCAATACGTTTCACTTCACCGATCTGGTCTATCACGCCGTCGGTCGGGATGACAATCAGGCAGTCTGGGCCAAGGTCTAGTTGGAGGGTTGGCCATGTAGACGATAGCAACGTATCGGAATAGCCAATCGGATTCTTTTCGCCTTCCACCACTGTGATTTCTGAATCATCATTTTTTGCCAGAATCATGGTGAGCTTGGCAGACGCAAAACGCATGGATTGCTGATCTGATGCCAGAATAAACATGGCAGCATCAAGGCCGTCGTTCGACGCCTTTTCACTGCTTCCCGTGTCACTGGAGTGGCGGTCTTCCTGACGCAGCACGCGTTTCAGGTACACGTTTAGTTTGCCGATAATTTCGCCGGGATTGATGCCGCTGCTTTCTGGTTGTATTTGCTGTTCAAGGAATGACATGACGATAAGTGTCATAAAGGCGCCAGGCACGCCATGACCCGTGCAGTCAAATACGCAGCCAAATATGCCGTCCTGAACCTTGCGGAAGAAATAGGCATCGCCCCCGACTACATCTCGCGGAAGCCAAATCAGTCCGTAGTCAGAAATATCGTTTTGCAATACGTGGTCAGATTCGACCAGATGTGAGCGCTGAATAAGAGATGCGTAGCTGATGGAGGACATCAGTTGGCGGGTCTTTTCGGCTTCAATGTCGGACATGGCCTTCATCAAATCAAAGCCCGTGCCTACGCCGATATATTCGCCCTCACTAGTGGTGATAAAACCGTCGGCCAGAACTTTGCCGCCAGACTCGACAGCAGCCTTTACTAATGTTTCTATGGGCGTGCTGGCATCGACAACCAAGGGGGTCTTGTCCATGAACGCGATGCAACTCTTTCGGCCGTATAGCTCTCGGGCAAACGGGCGCGCGTATTGCTCCATGAAGATATTTCGGTTGACCATGCCGATAGGCCGACCGTTCTCGGTCACTGCCAAAGTCGGCACATTGCCCAACTCGGCAAATTTCAGCCGCATTTCCTCACTGGTCATTTCTGGCGTAAGAGCCAATTGCGGCTTTGACAACTGGCCGGCTCGGGTCAGCAGCGTCATGGTTCCCTTGCTGTCATCAGATACAGACGACGCCAGCGATTCATAAAGGCTTTCTACGTTTAACATGGTTGACATCCGTTGATTCAAATGTGATAAATGTAGAAAAAATGGTTTTTTGTTTTGTGACGGTTGTGAATAGCCCTAAATTTTTTATGACTATTTTGATTTAAATCAGATTAAAAAATAGGCAAATTTGTAGTGATGTCTTGTAAATAGAATCAAATATGTCATATATTGAGGGTATTTTGATTAAAAAACTGGTTTATTCGTTTAATATGTGAAATATTTGTATTAATGGTTAAATTTTTTATATTTGTCGTTTTATTTAAAGTCGCTTATGAATCCTCCGGACTCTCGCCCTTCCAAAATGCTCACCACACGTGAGGCTGCCGACTTGCTCGGCTTGTCTGTTTCATCGGTACAAAAGTTGGTGAATGCGGGCGAAATAGAAGCGTGGACAACGCCGGGTGGGCACCGCCGCATCAGTCGGGAAGCTATCGACCGTTTTACCGGCAATATAGATTTGCAATTGGCGCCGCCGGTGACGCCGCAAGGCACCATTCGTTTGCTTCTTGCAGAAGACGACCCGATCCAGGTGACGTTTTTTAAGACTATTCTTTCACGCGCAGGACACCCTCTGGAACTCACTGTAGCAACCGATGCTTCGGCGGCCTTGATTCAGTTGGAGCGCATCCGGCCGGACCTGGTTGTTACCGACCTTTTGATGAAGCCGTTTGACGGATACAGTCTTATAGATGCCATGCAAAATGACCCGGTTTACTTTGCGTTGGACGTGGTCGTTGTATCTGCGATGACGCGGGAAGAGGCCAATCAAAACGGGCACATTCCTGACTGGGTGGCCTACTATCAGAAGCCTCTTGATCCGGGTCGCCTGTTAGGCTATCTGGACTCTATGCGAACCCGTGTTTTCAAGCGGGCTGTCAAACTCCAGGCCGCTATCTAAATGAGAGCCAGTTGGCAGAATGAATGGCCGATTGGTACGTACGTTATTCGTAAGATTCGAGTTCTATGAGATACCTGCAAATTACTGGTTTCTGACAGCCGAAAACCGCTCGCCTGTATCAAAAACCAGTTCCTGCTCCGGCCAGCGCATCGCTCCCAACTTGAATAGCGATCCAACCACTTTTCCATCCTGACGTTCTCGCCAGCGCCCGCCCACAGAATAGTCCAGACAAAATACGTTGCTCCGCTTTCCGTGCCACTCCACCGGGCCAACGCCTGCAAAAAGATTCTTGTCGCCTTTGCCAACAGCGGTTCGGTCTGAATGTTTAAGCTGGCGCCAGTAATGACCAACCAAAACAGGTACTTCGTCAACGTATTCATTCCACCAGCCAACGCGCTCGACGAATCTCCATTTGTGGCTACTGAAGAATGGCGCACTGGCGCGGCGCTCGACCCCGGAGGTTAGTACCTTGACGAGGTTGCCTCTCTGACAGGCTTCGTCATAGTCGCAGATAGCGTCTAAAAATGGCATATTGCAGTGCTCGCTTTCCAACGTTTCAGCGTGCATAGCGAGGGCTTTCTGGTACTTCTGATAGCAGCCGTTGTCTTGCAAGTGAGCATGTAGCTCGGACTCAAGTTGGACGTATAGGCTATTTGCGGTTTGGCCAGAAATAGTGCGTAGGAAGTCAATGTCTTTCTGCACCCAGGCTGCGTGCACAATGCGCAGGTCTGAACGCTCCAGTACGAGTGGAAGCGTGTCCAGAAAAGTCACGATTTTCTTGCGTTGTTCCGCATTTGGGCGGACGAAGGGTTGGTAACGGGCATCGCGTTCCAGGCGACTATCGAAAAACCAGCCTGATCCGTCTTTAGCGTCTCCGCGAAGCAAGTTGAGTTCGTGATTGCCCAGAATAGCGTAAGCGTTGCCTGCTTCCACCAAGCTTTGCACTCGGGTTAACACCTCCGGGCTATTGGGGCCGCGGTCGCAAAGGTCGCCCAGAAAAACCAGTTTTCTGTCGTCTGGGTGGTGCCCTTGATCATCGTAGCCTAGTTGCCGCAATAGAGCGTCAAGTGCGTCCATTTCGCCGTGGACATCGCCTACGACGTCTAGCGGGTTTGCGGGTAAGGTTTGAATCAGCTTGGTTTGCATCCAAGCACCTTTTGCAGCAGGTAAATCATAAGTGGCATCATGCCCCAATTCTGGATTTATATAAGCTCATGGCGTGAGCTAGTTGACTGTCGCGATAGCATTTACATACCCGTTCTGGGCGGGTGGCCAAGGTGTTGTTGTGGGTTGTTTCGGTGCTAGAAACGAACTGTGAATAGTCAGATATTGCTTGACAAAAAGCCTCTATTCGCTTATAATTATCACCGCGCCGATTTATTAGTTTACTTGCAGGGCGCTTTATAAATAACTGCTAAAGCAACAAAGCCTGCTTTGGCAATTCTAGGGCCCGTCGTAGATAAAACTGCGAACTGTCCGGAACTTGATGAAGCGGGCTTTTTTGTTTTTTGCGTCAATGACAGATCGCCGGATTTGATCGAAAGATTGCCAGGGCGATTCACAAATGCTGGCTAAAGCAGCGGCTCTCCGACCTGTCGGAAAGCCATTTTTGATAGTGACTTTTGGAGAGCTTTTACATGACCTTTTTCAAATTGCCTCGAATGCGCTGACCGTCTGAACGGCAAAGTGGATTTTGTCGCGCGAATGTGCGTCAGGGAAAACTCACGCCCAAATTTCCTGAGAAGGGAATATAGGCTTGGGTTGGATTGGCGGCGTAAGCGCGGTGACGGGACTTTTGAAAAGGAGAAATCATGTCCAACACCATGTTGATTGAAGCCCAGTCGGGCGATCCGTATGTGCAAAAACTTGCACGCAATGCCATACGGATTCTCAATGACCCAACGCTGGAGCGTTGGCAGCGCGAGCGGCATATACGCCGATTGCAGGGGCTTCTAGTGAAGCATCAGGCAAAGGTGGAAGCCAAAGTGGCGCGTCTCGCAGAAAAGCAGGCGCGTAAGGCAGAGCAATCTGCTGGAGACAGGGACGGGGGCAGTGGGAGCGTTGTCGTCGCTAAGGTGGTTGCCAACCCAAGTCAGGTGGCTGCTCGGCGCCGCGAGTTGGAGGGGGGAAGGCAAAAAGGTGGGGAACTCAAGAGAGGCCATCTGAATCCCAGGGCAATTCTCACGCTTGTCTTGCCAGTAGTGGCCCCTAAGACGCAGTCAGCCAATGACGCGTCACAGATGATAGTAAAACGAGCATAGTGAGTTAGTTTCAATGGTTGGTCCACCAGCTGCGTAGTGCGGCAAACGGCCGGGGGGGATTTGGTCCGGATTGCTGCCCCCGACATGTGTCGAACGCAGCTAAATAGGAGAAATTGAATGGCATCCATTTGTAATGCAACAGTCCAATCGCATAAGGTCGGTGATTCGTCGGACTCATTTCCTCAGATAGCATTTCTGCGCCTTCTGGAAATAACTGCGAGGAGTTACGGGCTGTTGCCGGTCGTGCCTACACGCCAGCGGCGATATCCGGTTTGCCCGCGTAAGGAACAGGCGTCAGTGCGCGTAATAGCCGAATTTTCAGTATAAAAATGAGGTCAAAATCTGACTTGATTTATAGGTAAAAGTTTCATAAATTTATCGTTAAAAATCAACAACTTACGTCATTTGCATGACCAAGAAAATGCTTGCTTTTTTGAGGTAAAAATGGTACAATACTTACCTATAAACAGGAGGGCAATAACAGTGAAATTAAACACTATGCATAACGCATTTTTTGCGCCCTATTCCAGCACCCAAACAGGCTCTGGGCCTGTTTTATTCCCAGCTATTTTGTACCGGTTGGCATCCGTGCCGATAGCTTTCTAACCCCGCGCGTTAGCGATAGTCGAGTCATTTCGTTGGCGCTTTCCAATTGGAAAGCGTCGGGGTAGTGCTTTTTTTAAATATTTATAAATCAGGAGGATTCCTATGCTGAATGTGTTTTACCGGCCGGAGCAGTGTGCGCTCCAAAATTCACCTTCTCCATCTTCCAACAAGCCTCGGCATGTCGTGCGTGACTGGAAGAAGCATTTTTTGGGTCAGTTTCAAGTGAATAGTTTCGAGCCCGTTTCGCGTGCCGATTTCAAGCGTGTGCACGATGCGAAGGTAGTCGACGCGGTCCTCGATTGCCACGCCCCCAACGGCTTTGGTGAAATAAGCCACGTCGTGGCGCAGTCACTGCCCTATACCAGTGGCTCGTTGCTGGCAGCTTCTGAATACGCAGTGCTGAACCAAACGCAGACCTGCTCGCCAACGTCCGGATTTCACCATGCGACGTTTAATAAACCGCAAATGTATTGCACCTTCAATGGCTTGATGGTGGCTGCTGCTGCCTTGCACGCTTCGGGGCTGGTGCATAGCGTGGGGATCATCGATTGCGACGCGCACTACGGCAACGGCACCGACGACATCGTCCGTCGGTTTGAGCTGAACTGGGTTCGCCACCACACGATGGGCCAGCGTTTTCATAGCCACCGCGATGTAGTGAAGTCGTCTGAGGGGGGCACCACCTTCACCCGCTGGTTGAAGCGAGCCATTGACGATGTGCAGGGCTGCGACCTGGTGCTGTACCAGGCGGGTGCTGATCCCCATATCAACGACCCGTTGGGTGGTGTGCTCACTACCGCACAAATGCTTGAACGTGACCGCATGGTTTTTGAAGGGCTGCGTGGTAAGCCGCTGGTCTGGAATCTGGCAGGGGGCTATCAGACCCTATCTCTGCCGGAGGGCGACGACGCAGAGTCCGAAGCCGCGCGGCTGGAGCCTGTGCTGGCGTTGCATCGCAATACCTTGCAGACACATCTGGAGGTTCTGGAAGGTGCCTGAAAGTATTTTGGGGCTGGCTCACTTGTTGAGCCAGCAATAGCAGATAGTACAACTTAAGGAGTGGAACATGTCTAAAAAAATAGAAACTATCGAAGTCGACGCCACTGAAGTGGTGCGCGCCGATCAACCCAAGCTGTATGACCAGATAGTTACGTGGATTGATGCTAAAGAATGGGCCTATGAGGGGTCGGAAAAGGACGGACGCCTGTCTTTCGGGTTGCGCCTGAAAGACGCCGCAGTGCGGGTGTATTGCTGGATCTATGACAACCCGGAGTGGAAGCGCGTGACCGTGTTCACAGTCTATTACACGCGGGTTCCGGAACACCGGCGTGCAGAGGTCGCGATGGCACTTGCACGTATTAACTATTCCACCACCGTGGGTTGCATGGAGATGGATTTCGATGATGGGGAAATCCGCACGCGCACATGGCATGAGTCAGAGTTTGTCATGACGGAAGAAATGCTGGACCGGGTTATCAGGCGCAGCGTCGATCTGGCCGATCAGTACCAGGCGCCATTGCTGGCGATTGCTTTTGGTAATGCGGCAGCTTCTACGGTGATCGAGATGGGAGCACGCCCCGATCCGGCGCAACTGCAGTAATAGTTCATAAATCATAAATATGTGGGAGGAAAGTATGGAAGAACATTCCAAAATAAGGCGTGCCTTGGTTTGTGAAAAGGCCTTTCGGTTTTTTGAAACAATGACGCGTGCCACCGATAAAGGATGGCCGGATATTGATGGTGATGTGTTTTTGCAGGGGCTGGCCAAGGCCACCCACACATGGCTTGCATCGCGTTCGGATGGCTGGACCTTGCGTGCACAACTGGTGCATCAGCTGAGTGTGCATTGCAGATTGGTGCGCATGCAGCAGGAGTGCCCTGCGCAAGCCGATGAAGCTTTAAGCGGCGGGGTGATAGAGCCGGTTGACGCGCGCGTTTACGCGGCAATGGTGCATGAGTTTGAGAAGTTTCTCATGGAGGCCCAGCGCACGGGAAAGTCCGGGGAACTGGCTATTCCTGCACCCCTCATGGTGCGTATGCTGGCCGATAGCGTGGGGCTGTATGGACGCAAACGCAGAAACACGATCGGCTATCTGCGCACCTTTCAGTACAACCTTCTGGATGAGAACTTCAGTGTGACCCCGACCGAAAAGGGAGCTACACGCCAATGACAGATGTAAAACCCAACGTAAAAGCAGAGGTCTCATCTATCTCCCAGAGAGAACAGGCGCGTGGTAGCTTACTGGGTGCTCTGATTGGCGATTCGGTTGGTTCGTTGCTTGAATTTATAGGCTATCAGCCCTCTGCTCAGGAAGTGGATCAGGCACTCTCCATGCCCGGAGGCGGTGTGTGGCGAATAGCGCCGGGGCAGGTGACCGATGATGGTGAACTGACGCTGGCACTAGGCCAGGCGCTGGCGGGTGCCAAGCGTTTACCACAGGCCGAAATAGCCCGTAACTATGTGCGCTGGTATCGCAGCAAACCCTTTGATATAGGCAACACGACTGCCAGCGCGTTGGACCGCCTCATGCCCAGTGAGTCCGGTCTGCACGGCAAATTGCTGGCACAGGCAGCTGAAAATAACCAAGCGTCGAAGGCCAATGGCAGCCTGATGCGGCAAAGTGTATTGGGGATCTGGTCGTCACATTTATCGGTTGAGCAGGCGGTGGTTGCCGCCCAGACGGATAGTCGCTTCACGCATCCTAATCCAACGTGCCAATGGGCCGGCGCAGCGTATGTGGTGGCTATTCGAAATCTGGTTTTGTCACCCGGTAAGAGTGAAGAGGCATTTGAGGCTGCCCGCTCACAACTTCTGGAACATAACGGCGACAAAGACCGAGGGGGCAGGCTGGGTGATGGTGTGCAGGAAGTGCTGGGTTGGATGCAGGATGCGCGTGACGGAAAACTGCCTGCAGGGTATCCGCAGGTAGGCTTCGTGCGTATTGCATTCACTCACGCTTTCCATCACTTATTGCAACGAACGCCCTATAGGGATGCGCTGCACGATACGCTATCTCTAGGTGGTGATACAGACACCAACGCCTGTATCGTTGGCGGATTGTTGGGTGCCCTGCACGGCTATTCTGGTCTGCCCGCAGCAATGGTGAAGGCTCTGCTGAATTGCGATACGAATAAAGGGCGACCACGACCCTTGTGGTTACAGGCTAATGTGGCGCTGGAACTGGCGGATGCGCTGGTGAAAGGGACGAACAGCGAAGATTACAGTAACGGAGATGCCCTGTGATTCGCTTTATAAAAATCATTAAATTTGTGCTCGGGGCGATTGCCGTGTATTTGGTCGTTGGCGTGTTATTCGTGGCCTATGTCATGCATGGAGCGCCCGACCGCATGGCACAGACTTGCAGCCAAATCACGGTAGGAATGTCGCCGGATGATTTGACCAAGTTCAGCGCTGCGAATGATTTGTTCTATCCGCCCCAACAGACAGGCACATCCTACGTGGCAGATAAACGTTCATTTGGGCGATATACCTGCGCAGTGGAATGGGAGTCCGGCAAGGTGAAATCGGCCCGGGTCAATTTCGCTGACTAGGCACAAATATGCGTAGCAATCATCACTTTGCATTATGGACTTGAAGCTTTACTACAAGGACCCGACGTGGGATGCAGATTGCTGGGCCGTGGTGGATTCCACGGACCCTTCGGTGATTATTGCATCGGGACTTACGGCGCCAGAAGCTATGCGCCGATGCAACCGGATAAATCACAAAAATGAACGTTGGGGCGATCCAAAGCGCGTAGAAGTCAAGATGCTGGAGTACCCGGGGACACCGGTGCCGGAAGAGAAATAGAAACTATGACAAATAGCCGAAGTCACATAAGTGAGATCGCAGTAGCGTTAAATTTTCAGGTGCCTGCCCCCGTTTCCGTAACGCTCAAGGTTAAAGGCGTGAAGCAAAAAATAGATGCTGCTGAAATGCAGGTTCATGCAGAAGCTTTTGCAGCACTTTGTCGTGCGGTCCAATTTGGCGAGCGGATATACGAGGCATTGCTGTTGCTGCATCCGGGGCAAATAGCACGCTATATTTTCGTTAGACAGGCGAGCTTAGCCAGTAAATCGCTTGCCATTTACCCGCCATCCATACGATGGGAAGGTGCCCAACCCGACGCGCTAGGTGTTTCGTTGACTGAAGTGGATGCGGTTGCACGTAACTACGCGGCTGATATGGATGATGATGAATTTCCCGAGGTTTGGGAGTGGCTGCAGTGGCGAGACAACTCTGATGTCTGGGTATTTTTTATGAGAAATATGCAGACAGCCGCGCATGCTCTTGTGACGGCAATACGCGCAAGCACAGACCCGATAGTTCAATACGAGGTTCAAAAGTTTGATGATTTTCGGCATGCCTTTGATACCAGATATACGAATGAAAATCCACTTCGCAATGAGGCCATGTTGCGCCAGTGCAGTCAGGTCTTATTGGAGGATGAAGACAGGTGGTTGCTGCCGGCGTTGACGAATTTGATTTCATCGAATGCGGGTAGATCTGTATCCCTCACTGGGATAAAGTCTGTACAGGTGTGGCGTGGTCTGGCAGCACTCCAGGCCAAGTTGGCTGCAGAATTCAATCTATCCAAGAACGAGGCGCTTGCATTGCGTGTTAACGGTAAGTGTCCGAGGTTGCAGCTTGATTCGTGGGGTGCAGCGGTAACTTACCCCTATTCAGGGGAGCTCAGAGCGGAAGTTATTGTGCGGCAATTTGATCCGAAGATGTGCTGGTATCAGATTCCATTTGTAGAACATGAAGGCTACGTGGTTGATTTGTTTTACACGCCGTCAAAGCACCTGTTCATTAACAGGGATTTGGGGAATTTTCCCAACGCAAAGCGCACTGCAATAGGTGGGCCATGGCATTACTACGCGGCAGACGACGGGTATGCATTTTCGAAGCTATTGGTTACAGTCTCGCCGACTAATGATTGGGTGGCTGCGAGTCGGAGTTCCTGAACTTTTGTTCAAGTACTGTAGCCGTAGACTTTGAAATCACCCATTCCAGATGCATCCGCGCCCGTGTAAGGCCACAGAATAGCAGGCGCCTATTCAGTGCATCAAGCTCTGTGATGTCGCACTCGGTTAAAACAATTGCTGGCGCTGCTTGGCCCTTGAATCGACGTACCGAGTCTATTAGCACTTCCCCTTCGGTCCAGATAGAAGCGCTGCCAGGGTCATATTTTCCGGTAAAACGCTTGACGGTCCATTGGCCCAAGGTATCAAGCTTTTGTAGAACCGAGCGCTCCCGGCCCCGCATGCTGACAACGACTATGTCGGCTATTCCAAAACCACGCTGCAAGCAACGCGCTATAGCTTGGGAAGTCTGACTCACCAGTTCTTCGGTGGAGTCGTAAACCAGTGGATCAGAAAACTCCCCTGAGTGCGTTGCGCGGGCTTCGACTTCGGTGTCGGTCAGCCCAAGAGCATTTATGAGCTTCACCAATGCGCGAGGTGTGCGAAAGTTTTCGTGGGACGTTACCGTAATCGCGTCGGGCAAATCAAACGCTATTCGGTCCTTATACAGTTGCTGTTCAGGATCCTCCAGAAGGTAAGCTTTTGCGTCCACTTTGAGGCGTGACAACAGTGCCAGTACCCACTCCGGCTGCAGGTCCTGCATCTCGTCGAGTACCAGAAAATCGAGGTCGGGTGGGGCGACTTCCAACAACCGGATGCATTCGCCAGTGATCAAGTCGAATGTATCTGGCCGCTCGAAATCTATAACTTGACCGGCAGCCCGCACCACGCGTGCCGCATATTCGTGAAAGGTTTCTACCGGTGTTCGAACCGGAGCCAGTCGCGACAGGTGGTCCGCAAGTGGCCGGTTAAAACAAATATAGGCCGATTTAAGGCCATCGCGGTCAGCTTGGCGCAGTAGTTGCAACGCGAGCTGTGTTTTCCCCGAGCCTGCTGTCCCTATAACCCGGATCAGACCAGAGGGCGCCGATATACGTGGAACCCAGGTGGCCAGCCCTGCGGCCATGCGCGAGGCCGACTCCTGAATTCTTCCTGCCAGGGCAGATACGTCAAGCGCGACTTTGAATCTGTTTAGAAAAAATGCCATTACACGGGCATGAACATCCGGGGCCGGTAGTCCTGGTCCGAGTTGCGTAGCTATGCGGGATACCAGATGCTCGAGATCTTCGCTGTCAACTATTCGCTCGCGCGGCCACAGAACCGTCTCAGACTCCACCTTGTGGTTGGGAATAACCAGATAGTGCGACAGTTTTACCTGCAAATTCGTATCGCGCAGACGACCGCGCAGGGCACCGTATTGCAAGCCTATTTGCGCGGTTATGTTTTTTCTATCACCGTGGTAATCCTTGAAAATACCTGTCGGCGTAAACTCCAGATTGCCCGCCTTGACCTCGATGAGCAGCACGTCGCCGGCTTGGTTAATCACGATGATGTCGATCTCACCATGCTGCTCCGATGCGCCCTCGCCACGGGACCAGTCAACGCTATGGAAAAGTGAATAAATATCCGGCAACCCGCGCTCCAGCATTTCCAGTAACGCTAATTCGGCGTAATCACCGGCATTCAGGGCGGCTTTGGCGGGCAGGGTCGGGAATGTACGGGCCATATGAAATCAGGCGGACATGTCTTTGTTGAACCGCACCAGAATATCAGGAAATATTTTGCGCTCAGGCCCGGTTGGGCCAAGCGCTGGTATCGACCGTATTGCAACTAAAGCATTGCGCTTATCCGTGCCAGCAAATATACTGTATTTATGTACAGCAACCAACAAGCTTGCCAACAAAGCGGCCCCCTGTTAGCCACAGTAACACCTTTGTACGGCACGTTGGTTGTTGGGGCGGTGCAGGCCGGATTCCCGTCGCCGGCCGAAGATCTGGGCGCGCAGCGCATCGACCTGGCCCAACTGCTGGTCAAGCATTCG
>Ga0208872_1000606_pt1 | contig 25200 bp, 23 predicted proteins | sample CryBogCBH12Aug08_FD_185508 | JGI IMG/M metagenome (GOLD analysis project Ga0208872, IMG submission 185508) | Freshwater microbial communities from Crystal Bog, Wisconsin, USA - CBH12Aug08 (SPAdes) | ecosystem: Environmental > Aquatic > Freshwater > Lake | place: Crystal Bog, Wisconsin, USA...
CCGAAATCGAAGGATTGCGTGAGGCGCTCGGGGATCAAGGGGAGTAGGGGGTAAGGGGTAGGGAAGTCAAGCTGCGCTACTCGGTGTTAGCGTGCCTAGGCTTAATAAACAATCCATTTATATTCAATTAGGCGTTTTTAAAGTAGACATTAATAGATTAGATTGACACTAAAGTAGTGCAATCTAGTAGTGGCCCCAAAGTTCTGCCTTCATTGTTTAGGAATTGAGATCGTTTTTGGGGTGTTTTGGCTCTTTTGGGTGTGGGAGAAAAATGAGTCTTAAGTCGTGAACACGTAGTTACTAGCAAACGACCCACCAAAACAGTGATTTTCTCTTAGAGAGAAAGCCCGACCAAAAATAAATGACCCCTTTACACATCAAGCCATTTTTACATTGAGCCGTTCAAGCTTCCTTATTTAGTTCAAACCATTTTTCAAAATCATCAACAAATGAGTTATCCCAAAATCTACGTCGCCGGTCACCGCGGAATGGTCGGCTCTGCCATTGTTCGAAACCTCATTGCCAGTGGACATCATGCTGATCAGATGATTGGCCGCACTCACGCCGAGCTCGATTTAACTAACCAAGCCCAAGTACGCGCTTTCTTTGAAGCAGAAAAGCCCGATCAAGTCTATTTAGCCGCCGCCAAGGTAGGTGGTATTTATGCCAATAACACCTTTCCGGCGGACTTTATTTATCAGAATCTCATGATGGAGGCGAACATCATTGATGCCGCTTATCAAAACGGTGTGCAAAAACTCCTCTTTTTAGGATCAAGCTGTATTTATCCTAAGCTTGCTCCCCAGCCTATGACAGAAGATGCGCTGCTGACGGGCTATTTAGAGCCTACCAATGAACCCTATGCGATTGCCAAAATTGCGGGTATTAAGCTCTGTGAAAGTTATAACCGTCAATATGGCGAGCAGGGCATTGATTACCGTAGTGTGATGCCGACCAATTTGTATGGCCCGGGGGATAACTACCATCCCGAGAACTCGCATGTGATTCCAGCGCTGATTCGGCGTTTTCATGAGGCTAAATTAGCCAACGCACCCGTGGTCACAATCTGGGGTACCGGCACACCCATGCGCGAATTTTTATACGTAGACGATATGGCCGCTGCCAGCGTCTACGTGATGAATTTGCCTAAACCGATTTACGATACCCATACCAGCCCAATGCAAAGCCATATTAATGTGGGTTATGGATCAGACATCACCATTGGCGAAGTTGCTAAAACCATTGCCAAAGTCATTGGCTTTAGCGGCGTGATTGATTTTGATCCCAGCAAGCCCGATGGCTCCCCTAAAAAGCTCATGGATAGCGCTCGCCTCAATGCGCTGGGCTGGCGTGCCAAAGTTAATTTAGAAGCAGGGCTTAGCGCTGCTTATGCCGATTTTTTAGAACACAGTGTTTAATTGCACCCCCTTAAAATATGACGACCACCCCACAAAAAGTCGCCCTCATCACCGGCATCACCGGCCAGGATGGTTCTTACCTTGCTGAGTTCCTATTGGAAAAAGGCTATATCGTTCACGGCATTAAACGCCGCGCCTCCTCCTTTAATACCGAGCGGATTGACCACCTCTATCAAGACCCCCACGTTAATCATCCCGATCTGATCTTGCACTACGGTGATTTAACCGATACCAGTAACCTAGTGCGCATCATCCAAGAGTGCCAGCCTGATGAGATTTATAACTTAGGCGCCCAGTCTCATGTGGCTGTCTCCTTTGAGTCGCCTGAGTACACGGCGGACGTCGATGCCATGGGCCCCTTGAGAATGCTTGAAGCCATCCGCATCTTGGGCCTGGAGAAGAAAACCCGTTTCTACCAAGCCTCGACTTCCGAGCTCTATGGCCTAGTCCAAGAAATCCCGCAAAAAGAGACCACCCCGTTTTATCCGAGAAGCCCCTATGCCGTAGCGAAGATGTATGCCTACTGGATTACGGTCAACTACCGCGAAGCCTATGGCATCTATGCCTGTAATGGCATCCTCTTTAACCATGAATCTAAACGCCGTGGCGAGACCTTCGTCACCAGAAAAGTTACCCGTGGGCTAGCCAATATTGCTCAAGGCTTAGAAAAATGCCTCTTTATGGGCAATATCGATGCCCTGCGGGACTGGGGTCATGCCAAAGACTATGTCCGCATGCAATGGCTCATGCTCCAACAAGATAAACCCGATGACTTTGTGATTGCGACCGGCATGCAGTACACCGTCCGGGAATTTATTACCCGCAGTGCCAAAGAGCTGGGCATCACCCTCCAGTTTGAAGGCCAAGCCGAACATGAAAAAGCGATTGTCGCCGCCATTGAAGGGGATAAAGCTCCAGCCCTCAAAGTCGGTGATGTGATCGTGCAAATCGATCCACGCTACTACCGCCCGACTGAAGTAGAAACTCTTTTGGGCGATCCGACCAAGGCAAAAGAAAAACTGGGTTGGGTTCCAGAAATCACCCTAGATCAAATGATCGTGGAGATGGTAGCTAATGATCTTGATAAAGCACGCCAAAATGTATTGCTCAATAAACACGGGTTTTCTGTGGTAGTAGGTAGAGAAAATTAATTATTCAAGGAATTCTTAACCTAAGCAGAGCTCAATATTAGCAACCATTAATTTATAAAGAGTTAAAAATATGTATATTAAAAATAAATAAGATATATTTTATGTAATTTTTATTAAACTTTCGGATTAAAATCAAAAATAAAGATTTTTGCAAATAAATTTAAATATAAAATTCGAAAAGGCTCAGAAAAAAATACATTTTAGCGTCAATCTTTAATTTAGTAATGGAGTATTTACTGATGTCATCAAAGAAGCGGTTAAATTTTATACAAGTTGGCGCGAATGATGGAAAATATGAGGATTTACTGAAAAAATACACAATAGAGTATCCAATGAGGGGGGTACTGATTGAGCCGCAACCGGATATATATAAAAAGCTGGTATTAAATTACATTGGTTTTGAAGATAGAATTTCGTTTGAAAATATAGCCATATCAGGTAATAAAAAGCCAATCTCAATTTTTATACCGCACAACGTAAAAAATACCGATGATTCATATGAAAGATCAATAGCTTCTTCTGATCCAAAAATAACAGCGAGACAGCTTAGGGTTAAAAAATCATAACTGGAGTAATAACTGTTCAAAGTGCTACATTACAAAGTACGATATTAGATCAGATTGTAGATAAATATAAATTTGAACAAGTGGGTGTCTGGCAAATTGATACGGAGGGCTATGATTGGGAGGTATTAAAAATCTTAAATCTTGAAAAATCTAAACCATTACTTATACAATTTGAGGATGGACATTCATTACTAGAGAATATTAAATGCATGGTTAGCCATTTAAATTATAACGGTTATAGCATATATTTCGGTGGGCATGAATCGGATTGCTTGGCAATGTGTATTGATCTGTTGAAGAAATAATGTTTGCAAGTTAAAGCATAATTAGTTAGCTCTGGTTTCATAATTTAGCCAATAGAATATAATTACCTAGTACATCTCATCCAATATATTTAGCACGATTGCAAAAAATATAATAACCAAAATTTTGCTACTAGTTAAGAAAAATTGCTAAATTAACCTGTTTTTCTGACATACTGGCTATTTTAGCAACAAGCTAATTACAAGGTTGGTGAACGGAAATTTTACATTAAAGGCGTGGCGAGGCTACTGTAGTGTGGACTAATTCATTCAGCTGTATTTACACACCAAGAGAGGAATTATTTTTTAGTGTAAAAACGCACAAAAGCAGAAATTTAAATGTAGCCGCAAGTATACTTAGAAGAAATAATCAACAGTATAAAAGTATCTAGAGGCACCTTATAAATTTTTTTTGATACATTTATTAAATTAATTCAGTTTAAAAAAGAATTTTATTTTTCAGTAAAATTGGCTTAAATTTATCTATGCAGCTTAGTACATATTTATTGTGTATCGTTGGGGGGCAATGTATAGCTCGGAAAAAAGTAAAATTATCTGAGTGTAGATTCTTTAAATATCAAGAGCCGATACAGAAAATTTTTATTAGGTTATAGAAGTCAGCAGTTTTTTTAATTAAGTAGGTTGCATTAAATATTAATAAAAAATCATTCTTTTATTAATTAAAAAACATTGAGTGGTGATACTTAATTCGCTACCTTTGCAAAAAATTAAAATATACCCATAAATGAAGATAGTGTTTTAGTAAAAAAATATGAATATATCAACTAGCAGCAGAAGTATTTATCAATTAGGTATCCTTTTGCCCTCTAAAAGCCGAACCCACCTCGCTTTATTGGTTGGTCTAATGTTATTAGGCGCTATTGCTGAAATGGTAAGTGTTGGCGCTGTTGTGCCTTTTTTGGCCGCAATCTATGATCCATCAATTCTATTAAAAAATCCTATTGTATTGGAAGCCCAAAAGTATATTGGCATTAGTTTGGGAGTTAATATACGACTTCAGCTAACTATATTTTTTGTAGGTACAACTGTAATCGCTGCATTATTACGAGTTGGAATAATATATTTTTCTAGTAGGATCAATGCAAAAATTGGGCATGAAATGACCATAGAAATTTTCAAGCGGACTCTATATCAGCCTTATGCTGTTCATGTAGCTCGGAATAGTAGTGAAATTTTAGGTGGTCTTAATAAAGTAGAGCAGGTTATTGCAGTGTTTAATGCAATCCTGCTGACTTTAAGTGCTCTTCTAGTTTGTATTTTTATTATTTTCGCAATTTTTGTAATAAGTCCGCTTGGCGCAAGCATTGCTATTTTCGGTTTTGGAATTTGTTATACGATTGTCTCATTAATATACCGAAAAAAATTAGCTTTTTATAGCAAGATCGTTGGGGTGGCAATTAATAAAAGAATACAGGTTGCACAAGAAAGTTTAGGAGGTGTTCGAGATATATTATTGGATCATTCACAACCTATTTTCATTAAAAAATTTAGCGAAAAAGACCGAGAATATCGAGAAGCAAAGTCAGGTATTGAGTTTATAGGGTCGAGCCCCCGTTTTATTATTGAGAGTTTGGGCATGGGGATCATAGCGTTTCTTGGTTATATCTTGACGGAATCAGGCGAGAATATTGGTGCATCGATTCCAATATTGGGTGCGCTAGCACTAGGCGCTCAACGAATAATGCCTCCCATACAACAAATTTATAACGGATGGGTTACGGTAAAAAGTAATCGCTACGTATTAAATCAAGTAAGAGAATTGATGGAGCAACCAATAGAGCTGGAGAATGAAAATAGACTCGAGCGATATCCGTTTTTAAATAAAATTCAACTAAGTAATGTGTCATTTCGGTATGAAGGTGGTGCAAAAAACGTACTTAATGAAATTAATCTAACAATAAATAAGGGTGATCGGATTGGGCTTGTAGGAGAGACTGGAAGTGGGAAAAGCACTCTTGTAGATATGCTTATGGGGCTATTTAATCCATCTGTAGGAGAGATGAAGGTTGATGAAAAAAGTCTAAGGGGATCAGATCAGATGCGGTGGCAGCGAAATATCGCTCATGTCCCGCAAAATATTTATTTGAAAGATGCATCTTTTGCTGAAAATATCGCATTTGGATGTTTACCTGAGGATATTGACTTAAATCGAGTGCGTATTGCGGCTGAACAAGCGCAGATAGCAAGCTTTATTGATACCATCCCAGGGGGTTATATGGGGGGGGTGGGGGAGCATGGTGTTCGTCTGTCGGGTGGTCAGCGCCAGAGAATAGGGATTGCAAGAGCCCTATATAAAAATGCAAACCTTTTGGTATTCGATGAAGCTACTAGCGCACTCGATAATGAAATGGAAACTAGTGTGATGGCAGAGTTAAATAATATCAAAGGTGATACCACCATCATTATAATCGCTCATCGACTAACCACTTTGAGTATCTGTAACAAAATTTATAAATTGGAGCGGGGTAGTATTGGGTGGGCTGGAAGCTATCAACAATTAATGATTAAAAATACTTAAAACTATCCTGCGCGCTTCAAAAATAGGGGATATTTTAAATTGTTTATTTAAAAACACCAAAAAAGATTAGATAAAAAATTATAATATCGAAATATCTGTAAAAAATTAATTTAATCCAAAAATATAAAAATATTTTATATAATAAAATTAACAATAGGTTATATTTTCATCGAATACTAATAAAATAATATGTAAATATAATTTACAAAAATAATAAAAAAATTCTAAAAATAAATAATACATTATTAACAATTAAACTTAAAAGTAATTATTATATTTTAAAAACAATAAAGCACGCTTCTCATACAAATAGTTTTTAATTATGAATATTATATGGATATACGATAAGCCCATTAATCCGGAATCAGGAGGAACTGAACGCGCCACTCATTTAATTATGCAGGGTCTGGCTAATCGTGGGTATAAGTGCTTGGGCGTACTTATATTTGACCAGACTGACCGCGAAATTATTACATCTGACGGAGTAAGAATAACAAACTTATTAAAATTCCTTTTAGAAAAAAAAGTTAATATTGTTATCAATCAAATTGCATATGATTCTTGGTTGATCAAAGAATTTCTTGCTAAAGGGGGTGATGATTGGAGGCTTCAAGGGGGTAAGATAGTGTCGTTTATGCATTTCAATCCTAAATACCCGGTTATTAGTTTTTCTAGCCTATGTCTTAACTGGAGCCGGTTGAGTTTCTTCAGAAAAATAAAAAGAATACTGAGGATAACTTTACTACCATATCAATTTTTTAGGCACGAGATGTCTCGCAAAAAATCCTATAAATATGTGTATGAAAACTCAAATATTTACATTCTACTTTCAAACTCTTTTTTTAAGAGTTTTATTAAAATAGCTCGGCTCAAAGATTTATCTAAACTTGTTTCAATACCAAATCCTCTTACATTTAAAGAGTCATATCCGTTAGAAATGATTGAGAAAAAAGAAAAAATTCTATTGGTTGTGTCAAGGTTGAATGAGCCTCAAAAGAGAATATCAATTATTCTGAAGGCTTGGGAACTATTATCAGAATTTTGTATATTTCATGGATGGTCGTTAATTATTGTGGGGGATGGTGAGTGGTCAGATTTTTATAAATCAATAGTTAAAAAAAATAATCTTAAAAATATTACTTTTGAAGGACAGCAGCCACCACAGGAATATTACAATAGATCATCAATTTTTTTAATGACATCTAGTACTAATTTTGAAGGATGGGGCCTAACGCTAACCGAATCAATGCAATGTGGAGTGGTGCCGATTGTAATGGAAAGCTCATCAGTTTTTCACGACATTATAAGGAATTATGTTAATGGATTTATTACCCCAAATAATAATTTAATTTTTTTCTGCTCTGTTATTAAAAATCTAATTATTAATAACGAATTGCGTAATCAGGTTGCGAAAAATGCAATTATTGATTCTTCTATTTTTAATCTCGAGGCTGTAATAGATGAATGGGAATTAAAGATATTATTAAATTTGAAAAAATTTATTAAGTAATATTTATTTCATATAAATAACGTGAATAATTTCAAAAAAATATTATTTATTTGGATCCATCCACTAAAACCAAATTCAGGCGGCATTGAGCGTGTTACCTCTGTGGTCATGGATGGTCTGGAAAAAATTAACTATGACTGCCATTATTTGCAATTTATTGAGTGGAAAAATGAGTTTATATATCTTGGTAATGTTATATCAAATTTTAATTATTTTATATCTTCAAATAAATTTGATGTAATAGTAAACCAAGATGGTTACTCTTCTAGCGTTACGCAATATATTAATTCTTCTTTATGGTCTGGATCCTATATAGTCTTTTACCACAATGATCCAAAATTTTACCTTTCATTATATAACTTTGAAAGAAGTTTATTAGAAATTCTTGGCCCAGATAAATCAATCTTACATAGACTCGGTTGGATATTAAGAATATTGTTTTACCCAATTAGGAAATTTATATTGGTTAGAAAGTTAACATTGATAAATAATATTAATTATGAAAAATGCAATTACTATGTATTATTATCTGAAAGCTACTTTAAAAACTTTAAATGCCTTTCAAATAACTCGAATTTATTAAAACTTAAGGCAATAAATAATCCACTTTCATTTGATGTAAAGTATGGAATAGATGATATTCAAAAGAAGAATAAAGAAGTGTTAATCGTATCTCGGATGGATGAAGCGCAAAAAAGAATTTCATATTGTTTAGAAATTTGGAGACACATAGAGATGTGCGGATTTGAAGATTGGATACTAAACATAGTGGGTGATGGCCCAGATTTACCCTACTATAAAAACCTTGCCTTAAATCTTGGGCTTAAAAGAGTGATCTTCCATGGTAATTCCTCGCCAATAAATTTTTATAATTCTGCATCGATATTTATGATGACTTCTAGGACGGAAGGGTGGGGCTTGACCCTCACGGAGTCGCTTCAGACCGGTGTTGTGCCAATTGTCATGGATAGCTATTTATCTCTCCATGACATAATAATAAATCACTATAACGGTATAATTATAAAAAATAATAATATTTCTGCATTTGTTAAGGAGCTAATGAATCTAATGTTGAATAAAAATTTTAGAGAAAAAATAGCATTAAATTGTGTAAAGTCTAGTATTAAATTTTCTAAAGAAAACATATTAAGTAAGTGGCTAACTATTTTAAATGATTAGTCTATTATAAATTACTTAACTACAATAAATAAATTAATTACTATGAATATACTTGTAACTGGAGGCTTCGGGTTTATTGGAAGATCCCTTGTAAGCAGACTGCTAGAGGAGGGGCACGATGTGGTGGTGCTTTGCAGGATTAGCCCTGAGGGATATGATTGGAAAAATAGCCGATCAAAGTTTAAGGTGGTCGTTGGTGATTTATTGAATGAAGAGGCATTAGAAAAAGCTACAACTGGAATTGAACAAGTGTTCCATCTCGCCAGTAGTTCAATTCCAGGAACCTCCAATTATCACATTAAAGCAGATATTCAGTCAGATTTAATGGGAACTATAAATTTGCTTAATAAGTGCGTTAAAAATAAAATTAAAAAAATTTGCTATATTTCATCAGGAGGGTCTATATATGGAAATAGCAATAGCCCTCCTATTAATGAAAATGCTGAGTTAGCTCCACTTAATTCTTATGGAATATTAAAGCTAACTATTGAAAAATACCTTTTTTTATATTTTCATCTTTACGGACTTAATTATATTGTCTTGAGAATTTCAAATGTATATGGTAATGGTGGGATTTTAAAACCAGGCTTTAGTGCTGTGGATACATTTATTCAAAATTTTATTGCAAATAAAGAGATTAAAATTTTTGGTGATGGGTCAATTACCCGAGATTATATATATATTGATGATGTTGTTTCTGCGATAGTCAAGGCATTAAATTACAGCGGAAAAGAAAATATTTTTAACATAGGAACTGGAATTGGAACGAGTTTAAACGAATTATTAATTATAATACAATCAACACTATTCTCTACCTCCCCTATTAATTTTATCGAATCTAGGCCATCCGATAATCTCATTAACTTTTTAGATGTATCAAAAGCAAAAAATATCTTAAAGTGGGAGTCTAATATTGATCTAATTGATGGAATTAAAAAAACCATTGAACTTCGCCTATTGACCTAAATAAATATAAATTAATATTATGACCTTCTACTGCACTATTTTTGATTCTTTTTATATGTCGAGGGCTATATGCATGTATCAGTCACTTCATAGGCATAGTCCTGATGCAGTATTAATTGCTTTTTGTTTTGATGATAGAAGTGAAAATGCATTAAAAGCCATGAAATTAAAAAATGTATTTGTGGTGGGGTTGGCAGAATTCGAAAATAAGAAAATTTTGAATATTAAGTCAAGCCGAAGTCCAGGGGAGTATTGTTGGACCTGTAAGGCCAGCGCAATAAAATATGTTATGGATAGATTTAATGCTGAGTCATGTACTTATATTGATGCAGATTTATATTTTTTTTCATCCCCAAATGTTATCGAGGAAGAGCTAAAAAAATGCTCGGTTATTCTAACTCCACATGATTTTACCGAAAAGTATGATACATCCAGTTTAAATGGTGTTTATTGTGCTCAGTTTATCGGCTTCATGAATAATATAGAAGGTGTTTCTATATTAAACTGGTGGGAAGATTCATGCATAGACTGGTGTTTTGCAAGGCATGAAGACAATAAATATGGCGATCAAAAATATTTAGAAACTATGTCAGAAATTTCATCCGTAGGCATTACAAAACAAAAGGGCGTTTTGGGTCCGTGGAATATGCAGAAATATAGCTACACAGTTTCCAATGGCAAGCTTTGCGCGTCCAGTCTGGACGGTAAAAATCAGTACGAAGTTATTTTTTTTCATTTCCACGGATTTAAGTTCGAGAAATCATTAAAAAGACTTAATCTTGGAAATTATGATATTCCAAAATCAGCCATAAAAAATATTTATTTAGAATATGCAAGGCATTTAACTTTGGTAGAAAAAATGCTTTTTTCTCAATTTTCAATATCAGCTTTTGATATGAATAAGGAGAAATTTAATTTTAAAAATGTATTACGACGTATACGCCAAAAATTTACTGGTAAACCATTCTTAATATCTAATGATAATTCTATATTAAAGTAGCTTAATTTTTATACAACTTTCCAAATTTAACAAAGATAATAGTCTTAAAATATAAAATGAGAATTCTTTCAATCATTTCAACAATTAACCCGGAAGGTGGAGGGCCAATTGAAGTTATTGCCAAAATTGACAGGGAGCTTACACGACTTGGGCATGTACATGAAACTCTATCTTTGGATGATCCTAATGAGAATTTTATAAAGAATTACCCTGGAAAATTATATGCGTTAGGCCCATCTAATGCTGGTAATTATATGTATACTCCAAAATTGGTGCCTTGGTTACAACAAAATGCAAGCAAGTATGATGCATTGATAGTCAATGGTCTTTGGCAGTATCATAGTTTTGGGGTGTGGAGGGCTCTTGCTGGCTTTAAGATTCCCTATTTTATCTTCCCTCATGGAATGCTTGATCCATGGTTTAAGAGAAGATTTAGATTAAAGCATTTAAAAAAGTGGCTATATTGGCCTTGGGCTGAATATAGAGTTCTCCGTGATGCTACGGCTGTAATTTTTACTTGCGAGGAGGAGCGACTACTAGCAAGAGACTCATTCTGGATATATCGCTGTAAAGAGGTGGTCATGATGCTTGGAATTTCTTCTCCACCCGCTACATCCGATGAGCTATCATCACTTTTTTTGTCTAAATACCCCAGTCTGATCGGTAAGCGAATATTCCTCTTTCTTGGCAGAATTCATGAAAAGAAAGGCTGTAATTTACTTCTGGATGCATTTGCACAAGTGGCTAATAAAAATCAAGATTTCCATTTGGTGATGGCTGGACCTGATCAGGAGGGTCTAAAAAGTGAGCTTAAGAAACAAGCTGCAAAACTAGGTATCTCGAGTCGCATTACATGGCCGGGGATGCTGGTAGGGGATCAAAAATGGGGGGCTTTCTTTGCCTCTGAAGTATTCTGTCTTCCATCTCACCAGGAGAATTTTGGTATAGTAGTCGCAGAAGCTCTAGCATGTGGTAAGCCCGTCCTCATAAGCAACAAAGTTAATATTTGGCGAGAAATTGAGATCGATGGAGCGGGCATCGTAAGCGACGATACTTCAAGTGCCACCGCTAAATCACTCTTTGATTGGATCGCTCTAACTCCTACAACTAGACTTATTATGCAAGAGTCTGCTAAGCGATGTTTTAAAACACGGTTCCAAAGTGATGTGATGGTGCAGAATTTACTAAAAATTATTCAGCCCACATTAAATTAAAGATTTTTTTTAAAAAAGATACTCTATCAATGCCGCCACTCAAAGCTAGCATTAGTAAACCACTTCAAGGAGGCCCATCTTTTTCGTTTCAAAATCGCGTCTATCGCGCGGTCTGGAATATTTCATGGTGGTTATTAGCCTCCTGGACACCTCCGCCTTTGCATAGATGGCGCTGTCTATTGTTGAATTGTTTTGGAGCAAGAATTGATTATTCTTCACGAATATATGGGACTGCAAAAATATGGTATCCACCAAATTTGACAATGGGTAGACATGCCATTGTAGGGCCGGGTGCAATTATTTATTGCCAAGATAAGATTAATATCTGTGAGGGAGCCACCATTTCACAGGGGGCGCACCTGTGTACTGGTACGCATAATATTTCTGACATCGACTTTCAGTTAGTTACAAGTCCAATATTTATTGGTTTTAGGGCATGGATAGCTGCAGAGGTATTTATTGGCCCGGGCGTAGTGGTTGGCGAGTGTGCAGTAATAGGTGCACGAACAACTTTATTTAGAAATGCAGACCCCTATGGAGTCTATATTGGAAACCCAGCCATTAAAATTAAAAATCGCAAATTTATTTAATATAACTGAGTAGTTTGAATAAATTAAGCAACGTTTATTTGCTGCTTAATATACTAAAGCAATACTATATAATATTGATAATTTTAATACTATGAAGGCTATTAAGTACAAAAATAAATGAAAAATATAATATTAAACATTTTCCTCTGTATTGTACCTAATAATAAATTTTATAAATTAAAGTCTTTTATTTTAAATACTGCGGGCTTAAAAGTTGGAAAAAATACTAGAATCACTGGTAATATTAAAATCTATGGTAAGGGTAATGTTATCATAGGAGATAATGTATGGTTGGGAATTGGATGTAAATTTTATTTATCTGATAATGCGGAAATTAGAATCGGAAATAATTGCGACATAGCCCCTCAAGTAATTTTTCATACTGGCACTCATAAAACTGGAGGGAGCGAAAGAAGGGCAGGACTTGGAGTATCTAATTCTATTACGATAGAGAACGGAGTTTGGATTGGGCTTGGATCAATTATATTGGCAGGTTCATTTGTAGAGTCTGGAGTGATTATAGGAGCAGGATCCGTACTAATAAGCGATAGTTATAAATCGAATTCTTTATATGCGGGAAATCCAGCCATACAAAAGAAAATGTTAGAAGTATGACCAAAATTTATTATTTCGCACCATTTTGTTTTGAAAAATTTAATCAGATTTTTAATACAAGTGTGATTGTTGGGGCTGCGGCCAACAAAATCAAAGGTATAAGTTCGGCTATTATGAAGGCTGGAGGAAGCGTTATAATCGTAAGCTCACCTATAACAACCCGATCTAAGAAATTTAACACTACCTTAGCCTATTATTTTGAGTCTGGAATTAAAGTAATTAGCTTGCCAACTATTTCGATTAAATTTATAAACAGACTTTACGCCTCATATAGATATACAATTTTTTCTTTGTATAATATTAAAAGGACAGATCGTGTGATATTTTATAACTTTTTTATTGAATATATTTTTGCAATCATAATTCTAAGAATTAAAAGGGTGGAAATAATAATAGATATTGAAGATGCCCCTATATTTAAAGATTTTTCGTTAAGGGGGTTAACGAATATTGCAAGTTATTTTTTGATTAGATTATTAACCAAAAAAAAATATCTAGTCGCATCAAATTTCATAGCAGTTCTTCTAAATTTGAAAAGTTATATTTGCGTTTATGGAGTGGCTCAAATCTATGGCGGCTATGAAAAAAATAATAAATCTAGGCTAAGAATTTCATATGGTGGAGCGCTTATTCAAGAAACTGGCGTAGATATTTTTTGCGAAACAATAAAAGATATCTACTTTTCAGAGTTCCGAGATAGATATTGTTTTGTAGTTTCTGGATTTGGGGAAATATATAAAATTATTAAAATTGCACAAGAGATAAATGATCTAAATTTTATTGAGTTACATTTTAACGAAACTTTTACAAGTTATAAAAAGACACTAAATACATGTGAAGTAGGCCTTTGTTTAAAATTGCCAAATACTCAAATTGGGAAAACTACATTTCCATCAAAAGTAATAGAAATTGCAGCAAATGGACTATTACTTGTAACAACTAATGTTAGTGATGTGCCTTTGATATTTAATAATACAAATGCTGTAATTATTGAAAAATTAAATAAAATTGAGTTAGTTAATGCGCTAAATAAAATAACAAGCAATAGGGATGAATATAAAAAAGTAGCAAAGCTAGGGTCTGATTATGTAATAAATAATATGTCTGACATTATTATTGGTAAAAAAATACTTCGGTATTTAGAGGTTAATTAAACAGATGAATATTAATAGAATAATATTCTGGGAGCCAGTATTATCTCCTCATAAATTTGATTTTTTATCAGAGTTAGTCAAAATAAATCCAAGCATTGAAATTATCTGCTGCGCCAATGCTGATCTAGGAAGTGATAGGTTATCTCAGGGCTGGATTTTATCACCTAAGGATGAATTTAAATTTATAACTTTACATGAACAGATTGAAATTAAAAATTTAATTTTAGAAAATTTAGAAAATACATTTCATGTATTTTCTGGAATAAGATGGTTTGCTAACATTAAAATTGCATTATTTTATGTAAGGAAGTACCATTTAAAATTTTCTATTATGTCAGAGCCAAGGGTGGTAAATGATATATTGGGTCCAATAAGATATATTCATTCAATTATTACCGAAGGTTGGATAAGGAATAATGTTTCATTAGTTTTTGCGCAAGGAGCTAATGCACCAAGTTGGTTCCAGATGGCTTTGTATCCCAAGGAGATAATCATACCATTTGCATATTTTATTAAGCCACCTATTTTCATAAAACCTTTTTATACCGATTCTCGTATTCAAGTGGGCTATGTTGGTCGTTTAGTTAAAATGAAAGGAATTAATTATCTTATAGAGGGAGTCAATTTAATTAAAGATAAGGTTGATCTAAAAATTGCCGGTAATGGGCCAATATTGAATAATTTAAAATACTTCTGTAGGAGCTTGGGATTGAAGGCGGAGTTTAGCGGCGTTATTCCAATGAATACAATTGGAAGTTACATGTCAAGCCTTGATGTTCTTGTGTTGCCATCAATTTCCAATGATGATGGGTGGGGAGTGGTAGTAAGCGAAGCTTTAATGTGTGGAACAGCGGTTATTGCTACTGATGCAGTTGGGGCATCAGTAGTATTAGAGGATCCTATTTTTGGCATAAGAGTGCCTATAAAGGCACCAAATGATATTGCATCGGCTATTCTGAAACTTAAGAAGAGTGGTTTATTTTCAACTGAAATTAGATTGCGGAGAAAAGAACTCGCAATTTCGCGTTTAAGCGCTAGAGCTGGAGCTACGCACTTTTATTCTATACTAAAGTGGGCATTTAATGGCGAGCAAAAACCTACTGAATTTTATAGAAATTAGAATTATATTGGCCAGATAATAATTAAAAGTAAAATTACTCGAGATGACAGCATTTTATATAAAAATCTAAGTAATTGAAGGGTTTCAATAATTATAAATCTGAGATTTTTAAATTCTAATTTTTAAATATTTAGAATATTCGTATTGAATCATTGATAGTTTTCATCTATTTAGTCACCCCATTACCTTTACCTGAATTATTTTCTAAAAAGCCTTAAAAAAAGGATGAGTCAAGACAAGCATTAAATTTTTTTTAAATTCAAGAGTACAGTTTATCTTATTATAATAATTATAACTATACAAGAAAAAAATTTATTTTTAATTTTTACTATTAATCTATTAATCTATTGCCTATGTGTATTTCACACTTATGATCGTATATTTTTATTTTAAATTAGCATATAAAATAGGCTTGGCATATAAGTTATTATATAATTGTAATTATAATTTTTTTGTTATTTATAATAAACCGAGTATTATATTGCCATCTTATTTTTAGTAAGTACAAATTCATGAGGAAATTTAATTTATCACAAATTAAAAGGGATTTAATATGATATACGATGCAAATTTAAAATACTTGGATTTAGATAATATTCAAGCAGATATTGTCATTGTAGGTGCTGGAACTATTGGTATTTTTTTAGCTAGTTATCTTTTAAGTTTAAATGATAAGCTAAATTTAATTCTTGTAGAGGCGGGGGGCGAGATTGCATCGGCAGCTTTGGATGTTGGTGCTATTGAATGTAAAGGTAAAAAACATTCTGGGTACTCTATTGGCAGGGCTTCTGGTTTGGGCGGCACATCTACATTATGGGGTGGGCAACTTGCAGAATTTGATCGGCAGGATCTAGAGGGTCTTGATGCTAGTTGGCCAATTTCTTTCGAAGAATTAAAATCTTACTACGATTTGGTGTATGTTTTTCTTGACATTAAAAGGGAAAATCCCGAGCATACCAAGGCGCTTTTCGGTGGAGAATTAGCACCTAACCCTAAAATTGAAAGATTCTTCACGCATTGGTTAAAAGAGCCGAACTTTTCTAGACTTTATAAAAAAATAATTAACTCCAAGAATACTAAATTTTTGATTAATTTGACTGCTAACCGTATAAATTTCAATGAAAAAACTGCTAAATCTATCGGATGTAAAAATGCAAATGGAAATAATATCAACATTCATTTTAAAAAGATAATTTTTTCAGCTGGAACGATCTCAACTAATCGTTTTTTTCTATCGACAAAAGAATGCAAAAATGTCCCTTGGTCAAATAATGAGAATATTGGATGTTATTTTCAAGATCACTTAGGTGGAAAAATTGCAGATGTTGAAATATATAATGAAAAGCTTTTTAGAGAGTATTTTGAAAATGCGATTGTAAACGGGATAAAAATTCAACCTAAGTTGAAGTTTAGCGATATTGAAAGAGAGAATCTAGTAAGCGGAGCATGTGCATTTTTTGGATTTAATTCATCACTATCCGAAAGCATAGATAATATAAAACATTTAATCCGTATGTTTAGGGCAAATTTATTTTTATCTAGAAAAAAATCTATATTTCAAGATTTATTTACATTAAGTAAACTAATTTTACCTATTATTATCAGGTATTGTAAAGATCGAAGAATATTAGCAGTTTTTGACAGGGGTGTATTTCTTCAGGTGCAAGCGGAGCAAATACCCCTAAAATTTTCTCAAATCACTATTGATAGAGGTCAAATTTATAAGGATGGTTTAAATCGTATAAAGCTAGAATGGTTGTGCGATGGTCGTGAAATTTTTTCAATTTCTAAGCTTGCTAAAAATATTAATGATTATTTAGTGGATAAAGAAATTGGGAGGCTGCATATAAAATCAGAGCTGTTAAGTATGGATCCTATGTTTGTTAATTCTTTAAATGATACCTATCATCAATGCGGGGGAATGAGAATGTCATTAGATTCTTCGGATGGGGTTGTAAATAAGAATTGTCTCGTCTGGGGAACGGATAATGTTTGGGTTGCTGATGCCTCTATTTTCCCTTCATCAAGTCATGCTAACTGTACATTAACTGCACTTGCCTTATCCGCAAGGCTAGCAAAAGAGTTGGTTTCGATATGAACAAACTTAAAGTACCAAATTCCTTGGTAGAAATTTCACAGGTAGGCTTTGGATGTGCAAGACTTTCTGGTGGGCTTGGTTTGAGAGTTTCTGAAAGTTTAATTGAGGAAGCAGTTAGTTTTGGAATTACCCACTTTGATACCGCTCCGCTTTATGGATCAGAAAAAATGCTTGGAATAGCACTCAAAAATATTCCGAATATCACCATAACATCAAAGGTCGGTATTGCAAGACAGAAAATATCTTTTAAGAGTGAAATAATTACACCCATTTATCGAAATTCACTACGTCGAGTATTAACATACCATCCGATTTTAAAGTCTAAATTAATAAAAAAAAAATCATCTGAATTATTAGATTATTCAAAATTAATTAAAACCCCCCTGGAGCAAGATTATATTTTACGAGAATTGGAGTTGACATTAAATAATCTCAGAAGAGAGTACGTTGATTTATATCTGATACATGAGCCTGATTTTTTTTATATAACAGATGAAACAGTTGAAATATTTGAATCCCTAAAGCGGCAAAGAATTATAGGAGCTTATGGGTTAGCTTATAACTCGTCTCCCTTTATGCCAATAAAATTCGGATCAGTTTTGCAGTGTCGATATCCCCAGAATTCCCTAGAGTCAACAGTTGATATAGATTGCTTAAAAATATTTCATGGTTTAATAAGGCATTCAAATGATAGTGAAGTTGATAGTAATCCTAATTTAATTATAAAAAATGGATTGCTTAAACATCCTAATTCTGGAATATTATTTTCATCAAGTTCAAATAAAAGTATTCGGGAAGTTATGACTGAATAAATATATATGTTAGACAGTAAATGTTTTACATATAACTAAAATAATAAATAATAAATAATAAATGTTAGTTGATCGTTTAGCGTGAATAAAAAAATTAATAATTTACAGGCCTTAAGGGCATTTGCTGCCTTAAATGTAGTCTGCTACCACATAACCACAATTTCAGATAATTATGGTTATGGACTTGATTACCTCAAGTTTATAGTAGGCTGGGGGTATTCAGGTGTTGATATATTTTTCGTGCTATCCGGTTTCATAATGGTATATATGTTAAGGAATGGAGGGGTTGCGCCAATACCATTTATAATTGAAAGGCTTACTAGAGTTGTACCTTTTTATTGGTTATTAACAATAATATTTTTCTTTTTTGAATATACATTCCCATCTTTATTTGAAAATATTGACCATGATCTTTTAACTCACACATTGTTTTCACTTTTCTTTTTTAGTCAGGCATTTCTAGGCAGAATGCCAGTTTTATTCGATGGATGGTCTCTAGAATATGAAGTATTATTCTACACATGCATTGCAATTGGTTTATCTTTTTCAAAGAATGCCCTTGCGTTTCTAATTGTGACAATCATTATCTCATTTTTAATAATATTTTGCTCAATTGATGCCATTGCATTTGAATTTCTTTTGGGTGTTTTATTGGGTAGCATATATTTACATATTAAAAAAAATATAAAACTTCAATTATTTTCTTTATTCTTAGGCTTGACTTTATATCTTTTAACGATTAAAACTTTTAGACTTAGTAATGAAATATTTTCACATAAAATTCTTATGTATGGACTCCCTTCTTTAATGATTATCTATGGCTTATTAGATATAAAGCAAATTAAAGAAGGAATTTTGACAAAATTAGGGGACGCCTCTTTTAGTATTTATCTATTGCAAGTATTCACCATTCCTACTTTTTATAAAATATTGAAATACATAAAAATAGCAGATGTAGTATCAAATGATCTGCTGGCTATAGCTTGCCTTTTAATTACCGTGGTTGGTGGCTACATTATTTATGAATTGATTGAAATACATTTGATGCGGTGGTCTAGAAATTTATTTCTTCATCCCAAAAGTAGCAATTAATATACTTTATCCTTTTAGGTAGCTTTATAATACCCCTTTTTTTAATTAAATCAGAGACTATTTCCATATTTTAGATAATTTATTTTTTACTATATAGCCTTTAAAATTCTCTCGATTTAGGAAAGCATAAAATTAATTTTAAGAAAAACCTGTACAAGACGTCGATTTCAATTTTATTGCTCTGTTTCTATTTTCAGCAATTAGGCCTTTCCTATCATATTTCATTTGCAACACTTGGTTTATTAGTTCTGTTTTTATTAGAGCATAAGAATATTAGTTATAACAATACTATCAATGCTTTTGCTGTTGCTGCATCTATAATAATTTTATTAATTATTAATTTGGCTGAAATAGGTTATAGTTCTGAATATTTAAGAATAATAAGAGTCTCATTTTGCGCATTCATTTTATTTCTATTAATTAATAGGACCAACTATTTACCATTGCCTAATAATAAGTTGTTTTTTTCTTTGATTGTTGGCTTACTTGCAATTGTTTTCTATCAAATTCTAATTGATCCAAGCTTACAAATACCCTCAATCTATTTTTCTGGATTAGAGAATCTTGGCGACCTAGAAAATTCAATAAATCCTATAAATTTGATAAATCTACCAACATACACTCTAAGAACTAATGGAATTTTTTCTGAACCCTCTTATTTAGGCATGATGTTATCTTGTATCTATTTATTTCTATTAAATTCAAATAACTACCTGAAAAGAAATACTAAATATATACTAATAATTTTAATTATAATAGCCATTCTAATTTCAGGATCTGGGATTGGTATTTTCAGTCTAATAATAATTTCAATTTACTATCTTAGAATTAATAAATTTAAGAATTTTATTCCTATTGTTATCATATTATTTTTACTGTTTATTTTTATTAAAACAATACAATCTTCAGTTGATATCTCATTTTCACTTCTTGAAAGATTTGTAGATTCTGGTTCAGAATTTGATCACTCTTCGGAAGTTAGATTCTTTAATCCATTCTTGTTAATTGCTGATAATTTATATCATGGAAAATTATTTGGCGTTCTTTTAAATAATTATGATTATTATCTTAGGACTGGACTTTACTTGAGTGAAGAAGATTTTCCCATGCATAATGGGGTCATAAATTTAATAATAATGTATGGTTTCTTCGGCATCTGGTATATTTTAAAATTAGCTAAAAATTTAAATTCTACCGATGAGTATATTATTGTACTTACCATTGGAATGCAAAATGGATCCTTTTTTTCTTATGAGAAAGTTTTTTTAATTATTTATGTTGTTTATACCCTTAGGTCATTTAAAAAATTAAAATAGATTTTATTTATAGCTAACTATCTTTTTTACTGAACCGATTTCATTTAGAAATTCTAAACTAACTGATTAATTTCTTTAGCCAGGCGGCTATAGTATCTGTCCAGTTTTAAAAATCCGAGCTTAAGTGTGGTCAGCTTAAATTGTAGTGCTTGCGCTACTCCTCAGCTAATGCTTTTGCATGAACTATGCCGTAAAATAAGTTTATTATCGTAGCCCACCCTTTTTGACCGAGTTTAGAAATGGGTCGGGTTTCTACTATTTAATGGAGGGGGGGGTCACAACAAGCAGAATTTTCCTCTTTAGGAGTGTTAAATTGGGAGAGGGTATTTCACTGCTTATATAACTCTTTTTTCCACCCTTTTATCATTTATACTGATCATAGCGAAGGGATGCCAAGAGTGCGCAATTTACATATAACCTTCAAGCTCAATAAAGTATTTGATTGGGCTAAATTATGTAGCTTGAAGGCTCGACTTAACTTTCTTTGGGGAATTAACTAGTTTTAGCCTATTTAAACTAGAGCTGCAAAGATTCTTGAGCAAACTAATGTCAAATTACCAATTAATACAGTTGGTAATCATATTAACTGGATCTAAAAAAAGCATAAGATGCAATTGAATAACATACAAATATCTCGAGGAATCGCAGCTTTAATTGTTCTTTTGGCTCATGCCAACCTGCTTGCTGATGCATCACTATTTAATGGTGCCTTCATAATTGGCTCTTGTGGTGTCGATTTCTTCTTCGTGCTAAGTGGTTTCATTATCTATTGGACTAACAACCAAAATTTTGGTGATCCCAAAGCTACGATAAATTATCTACTAAAGCGATTCCGTAGAGTTTACCCAGTATATTGGCTCTACACTCTACTCGTATTATTCACCTCCCTAATTGTCCTTAATCTAACGGGGAAGCACATGACTCAATGGGTGGATATGTCAGGCCTTGGGTTTATAAGAACATTCCTATTGTTGCCGACCGATAAGAGCGATAACATCATGCCCGTTCTTCCAGTTGCTTGGACGCTAAGCTACGAAATTATGTTTTATGTACTTTTTTCTGTAGTTTTCTTAATAAAACCTATTACTTCATTGATATTTTCATTGATATGGGTAGCGGCTATTTCGGCTAGGTCTCTAGAATTATTCACCCCCCCCTCTGAAACATCGCTACTCTTCATATTCACAGAATCTCGAAACCTAGAGTTTTTGATGGGTTGTGCCGCCGCCTATATTGTTAAATCAGAGTTTTTTGAAATAAAGATAGGCGCTCAATTACTTATGCTGGGGATATCACTTTTAATGGCATCTTGGGTAAATATGCACTTAGGCTGCCGCTGGATTGCGCTGCCTGATTTCCTGCAATTTGGAGTTCCGTTCCTTTTGATTGTTACGGGGGCGGCAATTCTTGATCTACATTCAAAAAACTTTAGCGGGCCACTTTCTCGCCTTGCTCTATTTATTGGGGATGCTTCTTATTCAATTTATCTTGTGCACTTTAGCGCAATCATGATAGTTGTTTTCATTACAAAACAACTGAGCCTCCCATCAATTGCATCCTTTCTGAGTGCCACAATAATAGCGTTATTTGCAGGGTGCATCGCTTATATAACAATTGAGCGGCCAATAATGCGTAAGCTAAATAGTCGTATGAAATTCACATCTTTATAAAAATATGCATTTGAGGTGTGAATCGCTATCTTGTAATACCCCCTAAAAAGTAAACGTTTTGGAAGGCGAATTTTCTGTTATTTGTGGCATATTAATAACAGGAGGTTTTATGAAGAAATCCAGATTTAGCGAGAGCCAAATTGTGGGCATTTTGAAAGAGTCTGAAGGGGGTGACCTGTCCTGGGATTTTCAGACCAAAAGCTTTTAGAGATAATGACTCCTTCAACCTAAGGAGCAGGTATGAAGCGAGCACGGTTTTCAGACGAACAGATTGTTCGGATATTACAAGAGGCAGATCGTTCGCCAATAGCAGAAGTTGCTAAGCGCCACGGGGTCAGCGAACCCTCCATTTACAGCTGGCGTAAGAAGTTTGGTGACCTAGGCACGGACGATGTCAAACGCTTAAAGCAACTCGAGCAAGAGAACAGTCGTTTAAAGAAGATCTTGGCAGAGCGCGATCTCGAGATTGAGGTAATGAAGGAGATTGCCGTAAAAAAGTGGTGAGCGTGCAGGATCGACTAGAGCAGGCTCGCTATGCAGTTGGGCGAGGCGTCTCTCAAAGACGTGCTTGTACGCTTTTAGGTGTTGCCAGGTCTGGTCTGAGCTATCAATGCAAGATGCCTGCTAAAGATCAGCCTATCGCAGCTGCTATGCGCGGGTATTCTGAGCAATATCCTCGCTATGGCGCTAGGCGCATTCGGATCTTTTTACGGAGAGATGGCCTTATCCTTGGCCGTGATCGTGCAGCACGTATTTGGGCTGGAGCGGGTCTGCAGGTGCCCGCCAAAAGGACCCGCAAGCGTTACCGCAGTCAAAACCGTCAACCCTTTGTCGCAACCGGACCCAATGAAGTTTGGGCATACGACTTCGTATTTGACGCTTGTGCCAATGGACAAAAGCTCAAGTGCTTAACCCTAATAGATGAGTTCACCAAAGAGAGTCTTCGCATTGATGTAGCTGGCTCAATTAAAGGCAAACGTGTGGTGCAAGTGCTAGAGGAGGTCATCGCGGAACGTGGTTACCCCAAGGTTTTACGCAGTGACCATGGCCCTGAGTTTGTGAGCACTGTTTTATTGGAATGGGCCCTAGAGCGAGGGCTGCGTAATCTGCATATTGAGCCAGGCAAGCCTTGGCAAAACGGCACCAATGAAAGCTTTAATGGCAAATTTAGAGATGAGTGTTTGGCAATGAACTGGTTTTACAGCAGAACCCATGCCAAGGTATTAATTGAGCAATGGCGCAAGCACTACAATTTAATCAGGCCACACTCCAGTTTGGATTATCAAACCCCAGTAGAGTTTGTGGCTGGATTACAAAAGGAATTAACCACGGGAGCTAGAGTTTCTAGATGAAATTGGTCCGATAAAACCAGACAGGTCAGGGGTATTACAAATCCAGCGGGATAATCATCAACGTCCAAATATAGTATTGGGCGGCATTAACCCAAAACAGCGGCTGGCCATGGTTGCTTAATTAACTCCACTTCTAGGTTCGGTTAAATAAGGGGGGATTACCCTAGCTTTATACTTTCATGTAAACTGAAACTCTATTGCCTGTGTTAATGGGTTAATTCAAATTTTTTATTTAATAAGCGGGTTTAAAATTAGCCATGATTAAAGAAAAAATAAGAGCACTAGCAAGGTATCAATCTTTCCTATCTGCCAAAAGGATAATTCTCTACCAATTTTTCTTGATTGAACATCTATTTAAAAAATATAAAAATTACACATTTCTCATTAAGTTCAAAGATACTGAGGATAGATTTACAGGAATTTATAAATCAAATTACTGGGGAAATAATGAAAGTGTTAGTGGATACGGTTCAAGCTTAAAGTTTACAGAAAATCTAAGAAAAAGGCTGCCTAACTTGCTTCAGAAATATTCAATCCGATCCATCTTTGATGCTCCATGCGGCGATTTAAACTGGATGAAGTTACTAATACCAAAAATAAATATTAAATATATTGGTGGTGATATTGTAAAAGATCTAATCAACTCGCATAATTTGGCATACAAAGACGTAAATACTAGCTTTGTTCACATAGATTTAATTAAAGATAAATTTCCATATTCAGATTTAATGATTTGTAGAGATTGCCTATTCCATTTATCTTATAAAGATACTAGATTGGTTCTAAAGAATTTTATAGCCTCAACCACTCCATACATCTTAACAACCACGTACAAAAACTATGGTAGTTTTTCAAACAAAGATATTTTAACTGGAGAGTTTAGGATGATTGACTTATTTTCACGTCCCTATTCGTTTGATCCTAACCCAATTGAGCGTATAGATGATTGGATTCACCCAGAGCATGAGAGAGAAATGTGCTTGTGGAGTAGGGAGCAAATTATTACCGCCTTAGACATGTGGAAAATTTAAATACATGTAAACATAACTGCGCCTAATAACCGCAGTTGAGTTGCTCTAGGATTTTGAGACCGAAAGCTTTTAGAGATAATGACTCTTTTAATCTAAGGGGGTCATGGTTTTCAGACGAACGTTTTGATTTTAAAGCTGGCAGATCATAGTGCTATAGCTGACGTTCCAGAGTATTGTAGTACCCCCATTTAATTAGACATTCCTAAAGAGGAAAATTCTGCTTGTTTGACCTCCTCCCACAAACCGGTCAGCTCTGAGCTAGAAAAATCGACGGTGTGGTTGAACTACAAAATGACTTGGCAAACATCGCTGGCGGGAGATCCTCCAGTGATGAGTGCGGTCTAAAACAATTGTCCCGCAGGGATTCCCGCTGGTCATTTCCTGTCTCCAGTTTTCAAGCTTCTCTTGAGCATCTTCAAGTGACATAAACCAATGGATGTTTAAACATTCGTCTCGTAAGCTGCCGTTGAAGGATTCAATAAAGGCATTGTCAGTGGGTTTTCCT
>Ga0208872_1000607_pt1 | contig 25185 bp, 18 predicted proteins | sample CryBogCBH12Aug08_FD_185508 | JGI IMG/M metagenome (GOLD analysis project Ga0208872, IMG submission 185508) | Freshwater microbial communities from Crystal Bog, Wisconsin, USA - CBH12Aug08 (SPAdes) | ecosystem: Environmental > Aquatic > Freshwater > Lake | place: Crystal Bog, Wisconsin, USA...
AAAATCAGTTTGAAGAAAAACTTTACAACAAAGTCGCGTTCATCTGGCTGAAGCAATTTGTAGATATCAAGTAAAATAGGTTCAACTGCGGGGTCCATTTGTGAAATCAGAATAAAATACAGTGTATTTAACATACAGAGAATTGAAGAATTCATATTTGGAGCAGCAGGCACAGGTGGCATTTGAACAGCTTCCAAAAACTGACCAAGTGTATTCGTGCTAGTATGAAGCGTATCTAAATCTCCGTTACCTAGCGCTGGATACGGACCTGGTAGAATCAAGCCATCTCTGCGCATGCGTTCAATAAATGCGCCAAGGCTATCCCAAATATATGTAAGAAGTTGTAATATATACGCTTTATCCTGTGTTAGGTCAGCAACTTGTTGCCTTAATTGTTCATTTTCTGTGATGACTTCTTCAAGGGCATTCCCATACTCATCTACAAGTCTAGCATATTTATTAAGATAACTCATCAATGTAACATTTATATGTTCTAAATCTTCTATTTCTTTAATCATATCATCAACTAATTTCGTATATTCATCGGATATTTGTACCCAAAAAATAATCTCCTGATTTAAATCATCTATATATTTTAATAAATCTTGAACGAGTCTCTCATATTCATTGGATATTTGTACCCAAAAAAGAATCTCCTTGTTTAGTTCATCTATATATTTTAATAAATCTTGAACAAGTCTTTCATATTCATCACATATACGAATCGCATATATCATAAGATTAAATATTGTGTTGTCGGGTGTAGAGCCATCTGTATCAGGAAGTTCACGAAGTAAGGCTTCATATTCATCTCGAATTTTCATCCAATAGGCAATCTCTTCTACTGCCGCAGCAAGTATTCTTTTTGTTTCATTTAATTCTCTTTCTAATAGATTATATTTATTAAATAATTCAAGATATTTTTGCTTCGCAATATGAAGTTCATTTCTAAGGCGCTGAACTTCTGCTTCAAGTGTGCGAATCTGTTCTTGTGCGGCAGCGAGATCAGCCTTTAATTGTGTAATCTGTGCTTCTAACCCTGTAATAACTACATTTAGGCGCGTGATTTCTGCCTGAGCCTTAGCAAGTTCAGCCGTTAGTCTAGCAACTTCTGCTTGCGCAGCAGCCAGGTCTTTCTTTAGTTGCGCAATCTCTGCTTTTGCCGCATCAAGTTGCTTCCGTAAATCAGCACTTATTGCTTTTTCTGCGGCAAGGTCTTTTTGAAGTTGCGCAATCTGGGCGTCTTTCTTGACAAGTTCAGCTTCTAACTCCTTGATGCGTTGATTTGCTTTTACAAGCGCCTGCTCTAGTCTCTCCTTTTCCGCCTGTAGCCTCTGTATCTCGGCCTCCGCAGCCGCCAAAGCCTTTTGAAGTTTATCAATTTCTCCAATAATTCCATCACGACGCTCCTTAATCGTGCCCGTGTGTTTCGGATTAATCTTTAATTTATCTTCAATATCACGAAGTACACCAAGCGCCTCTTCAGGCGCAATTGCTGCTAAAAGCCCCTCATCATCTTCAAGAACCTTCTTAATTTTAATAAGGGTCCGCGTATAAGGCGGTCTCTTTCCAGCACCGCGCTCGCGTTCAAATTCACTTTCATAATCACGCAGCAGCGGCGCCTTTGGCTGAGCCATCCGAGTTAAAATATCCGCAGGAATGGGCAGTTTTTTCCCGAGAACTTCTACAGGGTCATAGCCTTGAGCAAGTAGATACGCAAAAATCTCCAGAAGTCGTAACATGCGGTCATCATCAAGGCCGACCACCTTAGCAGGCTTATTGGGGTCAACAAGAGCTGTATCCTTACATGGTGCAACTGTTTGAGGTACATCCTCATCAATTAATTTATTAAGCCGGTCGAGATGGTCTCGTAAATAGCGCGCGTGCACATCTTCTATGGAAAGTTCATCGTAACTCGCAATTTCATCCATTAAAAGGCTGCGGCGATAGAGTAAGGAGCGAACAAGGAGTTCACCCTCCTCTTTACTACACGGTAAGCGTAGTCCCTTCTTTGTCATTGATTTGCCCACTCCAAAAATAGCACGAATGACTCGCTGTAAAGTTGCCTTCTCCGTATCAGTAAATGTACCAGATGAGCCACCCAAAAAGAGAAGGTCAAATGCGGCATCTGTTTTAAGACTATCATCCGTGAGTTCAAATGCTCCAGGTTCAGTAGGACCCATGCTCAGAAAAAAGGTGTCTCCTGCGATATTTACATATCCCGTTTCATAGGGTATAAAAGAGCCTGCTACGGGCTTTTTTTTGTTTTTGTTTGAGCTCGCACTCATTCCCTAGATACTTAACACATATTTACCAACCTAAAAAACTAACACTATATATAAATAGAAATGACAGCAGAAGCATCAAAACTCTTCAATCCCTGGAATCCACGCAACAAGAAAATGAAGTCAGAGAATGTTCGGAAAATTTTTCACGATCTCGGTCTTCAGTCGTTCCGTGTTCAAGACATTATTCCCTTTCAAAATGCTTGCGTACATAAATCGTATGTAGATAGACCTGATTTATGGGCAGAGCAGTCGGAGTCCGGAGAACCAATGATTATGGCTGACCGACCTTCTAACTGCCTGCCTCTTCAAGAAGCAGACAATGAGGAAATTGAGTTTATTGGCGACAGTCTTCTCGGATGTATTGTTGCTTTGTATCTTCGTGAGCGATACGGTGGAGAGGGTGAGGGCTTTTTTACAAGGCTCCGAACACGAATTGTAAATAATAAAATGTTGGGACAACTGGCCCTGAAACTCGGATTTGCTCCTTGGCTCATTATTAGCCGTCATGTGGAGGATGTCTGCGACGGCCGTAGAAATCTGCGAATTCTAGGGTCGATGCTGGAGGCGTGGATTGGCGCCCTCTATCTACACGAGGGTGGAGGTGGAAAGGGATTTACAACCGTTCAGAGTTTTATTATTTCACTCCTTGAAAAGCATATTGACTTTGCGAGTCTTATTGCTGAGGACACCAATTTCAAGGACCAGCTTCTCCGATGGTTTCAGAGCAAGTATCATCAGCCTCCGAGATATAAGGAAGTGACCGTTGAGGGTCCGCCCCATGACCGAATTTTCACAATGGGTGTTCTCGATTTGAGTGGAAATGTCATTGCGAAGAGCACTGCGAGGAATAAGAAGGTTGCTGAACAGGAAGCGAGCCGTCTTGCGCTTGAAGTCTTGAGTGCGCATACTGACTAATAAAATATAGAAGGGAGATAGATGCCGCCGCCTGATCTGAGGAAGCTAAAGCCGGTAAAACTCGGCACAGTTGTTCAAAAAGCAGTGACGGAGGAAGTAAATCTTGTTCCTACCAAGACTGCTGCGCAAGCAACGACAGTTGCGGCCCCTGAGCCTGCTCCTGCCCCTGCTGCGCCTGCTCCCGCAAAACCGGCGCCTGTACCAAAGCCCCAAGCCCCTCTACTTACACAAGTACAGGGATTTGAAGGCGAAGCCGAAACAGCCGCAATTGAAAGTATTACACTTGAACAGACTGTGAGGGACTGGCAAGAAAAGAAAAAGACTGTTCTTGGTGAAGATAAATTAGAACTCACAGACCCTAAGGGTCAGAAGATTGGACGCTTTGGTGAAGAACTTCGTCGATGGACAATTGTGGATGCTGTAGGGGATGGCCATTGTCTTTTGCATGCCGTCTTTGATTCAACAAGTCCCACCTACAGAAAACTGACGCGCAAAGATAAGGAGGCCTTTGTCAACTATTTCCGTTACGAGATTTTTGCCGATAAGGCTCAAGAAAGTGAATATTTTACAGAGTTAACAGAAGAGTATCAAGACAAAATACTAACTCGTATTTTATTAAAAGTGGGATCCGCAAAGTGGTTGACAGATGAAGAACTTGCTATACTTGCTGATCTCTATAATGTAAATATACTTGTATTAACCTATAATTCTACAAAAAAAGCAGCTCATCGTATTCAGTATCCTATATTTCCTGAAACACTTATTAATGAGGCAGGAGAATGGATAGATAATGGTAATCCGTGGATTATTTTATATAATGATGCACCCGTTCATTATGAAGCCGTACGAATTAATGGTAAATATCTCTTTTCATTTCAACAACTCGCTCCAGTTCTTAAAAAGTATGTTAAACGTGAACATGAGGCTCCAGTGTGCAATTATCAAGCGGGCGAAGAAGTGTGGCTCGTTGGAGATGAATATGAAGACGAGCCAACTCATGTAATCATTCAGCCTGTTTTTGATGATGAAACGCGTATTTGTAATAACTTACGAATTGTAGATAAACAAAATATTATTGAAGATACAAAGGGTGATGCAATAACACTAGATGATGAAAAGTATACGAATATTAATTCTCGAGCCATCTGGGATGGTGATGAAGAAGATAGTTATTATCTCGCAAAGCCGTGGGAAACAAGTGATGAAAATGCCTATATTTATGGAAAAACTACATTAGAAGAAGTGTCTATCACAGAGGTTGCACGAAAGGGTCCAGATGGAAAACCAGTTGCGCCTGAAGTTGAGACCAATGAGGAAGAGGTCGCCGAGGCTGCTGAGGAGGCCGCCAACTATGTAGATGACCGCCTTGAAGCACTTGAAGAGTCAATCCTTGGAGAGCGCACCGACGACAAGTATGAGATTGATACGCCTGCCTATATGCCGACCACTCGCCGCGCTTTTTCAAAGTTCATTGAAGCGACCTTCAAGTCCCTCAAACTCCCTCCTCTTGGAAAACCTGATTTTGACGCCTGTCTGAAGAAGGGTGCATCAGGTCAACAGGAGGTCGAAGTCTATCAGTATCAGAAATTTATCCGCGAATACATGAACAGTGACTCACCGTACCGTGGAATCCTAGTCTACCATGGTCTCGGCTCAGGAAAAACCTGCTCAGCCATTGCCGCATCTGAGGCGCTTTTTGCGAAAAACAACAAGAAAATCATTGTTATGACCCCCAAATCCCTACAGAAGAACTTTATCCGCGAATTAACCTTCTGCGGATTCCGTCATTATCGCATTGAGAATCACTGGATTGGCCTCGACTGGACAGCCGAGACAAAACTCTTTGCGCTCAATGTACTTGGGCTTTCTGGCCAGTATATCCAAGGAAAGAAGCCGGCAAAACTCTGGATTCCCGACTTTTCAAAGGAGTCCAACTTTAAAACACTAAAACCTTCAGACCAATCGGATGTGCGTAAACAGATTTTAGACTCAATCAATAACAATGTTCAGTTTATCTCCTATAACGGAATTACGACAAAGCGTCTAATTGAACTTGCGACAAACAAAGTCTTCGATAACAAGACAATTATTATTGATGAAATTCACAACTTAATTCGTCTGATGCAGGGTAATCTCGAATATTTCCTACTGAAGGGTACTGGAGCCTGGGCCGCCTCTCGCACAGCCGAGCCGATTACAACAGACCGCTGGAAACTGCTCAATCTTGAAGGAGAAAAGAAGAAATACTCACGCGGATATCTCTTCTACAGACTTTTAACGGATGCGACAAACAGCCGTATTATTGGACTCAGTGGCACTCCATTGATTAACTTTCCTCAGGAACTTGGTATTCTCGCAAATTGCCTTCATAAATATATCAACAGTGCGAGCGCAACCTTCAGATCACAGGATATGGTTGCTGATAAGAAAATGATTAAACAACTTGCCGACGAGCATCCGTATATTGACGATATTCGCTTCACAGAGGGCAGTGGAAATCTCACAGTTCTCTTTACAGGACTTCCTGAAGGCACTAAGAAGAAGTTTACTGGAAAGGAGTTCATTGGAATTCTACGTGAAGAAACCGTCAAACCATTCACTGAGATTGTCAGCAGTTTTAGGGAAGCAATTTCAAAGAAGGGTCGTAAGATGGAATTTAAGTCGGCGGCTCTGCCACTTCTACCCATTTTTTATGATGATTTCAGAGATGCCTTTGTAAATGAGGCAGGCCTTCTCAAGGAGGGTGGACCTGATATAGTCTTAGGGAAACGCCTCACTGGACTCATCTCCTATTACAAGGGCTCTAAGGTTGAACTTATGCCTAAAGTTATATCAGATGTTCTCGAATTCGTAGAGATGAGTGATTTTCAAGCATCTGCTTATATGGAAGTGCGCAGTATAGAAGTGAACAAGGAACTCAAACAGAAAAAGAAGGAGAAGGGTAAAGTAGCCCCCTGGCTGGGTGAGGCAGAGAAACTCGATAAATCAACAACCTACAAAATGGTGAGTCGTCAAACCTGTAACTTCGCCTTTCTTGAAGAGATTGTGAGGCCGCGTCCTAAGAAGCTCGGTAAGATAGAATTATCTGTGGAGGGCGTCGATGTTGTTGAGAGGGATATTGGAGATGGTGATGAACTTGCGGAGCCTGTTTTAGGTGAGCAACTCATAGTGGGCGATGAGCGTGACGCAGGTGATGAAGGTGAGGCGGGTGATGAAGATGCTGCAGTGAGAAAAGAAATCGAAAAGGCCGAAGGTGAAGAGGAGGAGGAGGAACCCGCAGTGGCCGCGGCAGCTCCTGTAGCGAAGGCGCCAGTTGATAGTGAAATGAAGACGAAGTACGAGGCGATTCAAACCCTAAAAAAGCAGGCTGAGAAAGAGGGCAAACCCTTCAAGCCGACACCCGAGCAGAACAGAATTATTAATATCTACAAATGCCGTCTAGGCAACACAGGCGACTACCAAAAGGACTGTGAACGTGTCAGGGCCTGCCTCCGTTATTTTGGAAAAGATGAGCAGACAAGCAAATCAGGCAAGCGCTTTGGAAAACTCTCACTGAATGGTGAACTTGCCAAATATAGTGCAAAGTTTGCGCGGATGCTTCAACGCATGGAAGAGTCACCTGGCTCGAATCTTATCTATAGCCAGTTCCTCTCCATGGAGGGTGTTGGTATTTTCTCTATCTGTATGGATATTAATGGATATGTACCCATTGAAATATCGTATAATCCCGATACAAAGGAGGCGCAATTTAATGAGTCTACACTTAAGAGTCTGAAACTCGGTCCGAAGGGGAATGTAAAGCGCTATATTAAGTTCACAGGCGGTGAAGCGGATGATGTGCGCAGAATGAATTTGGCACTCTTCAATTACCGTTTCAGTGATTTACCGCCAGGCCTTCAGGGACCTCTGAATGATTTTGGTTGGACATCCGATGAGGCTGAGATAAAAACACTCCTTCTGAAGGGAGCACTCTGTAACACATTCTGTATTACATCTGCGGGTGCGGAAGGTATTTCCTTGCGTAATGTTCGCCGTGTTCACCTAATGGAGCCCTACTGGAATGATGTTCGCATAGCACAGGTTAAGGGTCGCGCGGTGCGTATCTGCTCTCACATTGATTTCCCCGATGTCGCAGATCGCAGTGTAGAGATTTTTACCTATTTGTCATGTTTTTCCAAAAAACAACAGTTGGGTAAGGAGGGTGATGTTGAAAAAATTGACGAGACAATTCGCATGAAAGATGGTATCACAACGGCGGAGGCAGCAGAGGCATTTGGTCCTGAACGAACGGATGGACTACAAAGTTATATAACAACAAGCGATGAACAACTCTATCTGGTGAGTTTCAAGAAGCGAAAACTTATTGGTAAAATGGAGGCACTTATGAAGACAGCAGCAATTGACTGCCAACTGAACGATACTGAAAATGATGATGTAACTTCATGCCTGGCAATTCCAAATGGTAAGATTGGAGATTATCTTTATCATCCTGTATTGGAACAGGACCTTATTGAGGGTGCTAAAGCCCTACAGTTTAGGGCTGCGGAACCGGCCGTACCAGCTGCTGAGGCGACCAAACCAGGCGCTTCCAAACTCTTTACAGTCGAAGGATATGGTGAATTTGAGGCCAGGCCAGTAGTTGAAGGTGATAAGACAACCGGATTTGAACTCTACAGAGATGACAAGAAAGTGGGTGTTGCGGGAGCGAATAGTGAGGGTCGTCCTGGACAACCAATTCGTCTTAAGAAAGGTCTCAAGATTGGCTCCTAAGCAGGGAGAAGTGACATATCGCGATATCGAACCGTACCCTGCTCAGCCAGCGGAGGGTCTGCCCAGAGTGCGACTCCGCGATGCGTAGCAAGTTGATAATTCAGTTCCCAGTCCAGACATTCGCGGAATGGAATGAGTGTTTTTTCAACTTTCGCAAGAAACTCTCCGCGAAATAGCATAGAATCTGTACAGCGGAAGACAAACTGATGCGGTGCAGCATACGCCTTTGTAGGTGACCAGTAACTCTGCGGACACCCTTCAGGGCGCGTATTTACACCTTCTCCAAGGCTCACATAATCCCAAGATTTGTTCTTCAAATCCTCCATTAAATCGGCAAATCGCGGCAAAAAGTCGTTTCGCAGGTATACATCAGATTCAAAAATGAGTACATTTTTGTATCCATGTTGAACTACATCTCGTACAACCGCGTAGAAATTTAGCACAAGTGAAATCTCACCCTTGCTGAGAAATCTCGATTTCCAAGAAAGATTCGGAACCCCTGCGCGAATAAATGGATCCCATACAGAAAAAACTTGAGAACTTGTCAGTTCAGAACCCCAGCAGGCGGAACCAAAGAAGAGTTTCGCAGCGGGTACTCCAACTGCGGCAAAATGTGCGACCAGGCGGTCATATCTCTGTTTTTCATACACTTGGTGTACGAGAACATAGATTTTATCAATCTGTTCCATTCACCCGACTATATGTCAGGCGGAGTCTATTTTAAGTCTTGCGACGCACTATTCAAACCAGCGTCCCTGCCAGTTGCCCTGAACCTCCTTCTTCCAGAAGGCAGGGTCCGTTGTGCTGAGTTGATTGTCAAAGCAGTGAATCCACGCTACTTGCATCGTCATTTGTGTAGGATTACCATTCGTTCCACCAAGATACATTGAACCATAGGCACTCTTATCACTCTTATACTCATTCATTAGTGTACCACCAGGATTGTAGCTCGCAAGGCCGTTTGAAGGAAGTATCTTACCCGCAGCCAAATTAGCGCATGTCTGTACAAAGAATTGAACACCCGTGATACTCTTTCCAAAGGTCGCAGGTGTCTGGTTAATCGTCGCAACGCACCATGTTCCCTGCGGGACATTGTAGACTTGAGAGTTATTCTGCTGTCCCCTTCCACCCCAGGTCTTCAGATACAGATTAAACGTATTATTAGGACCATTGTCGCAGCAAATCGCATATCCATAATTCTGTCCCCAGAGGAACATCCAATTGAGTCCATTGCCTGCAACATTCTGCGCAGTAATATTAAAACAGACAGTAACCGCTTGAAAAGCCGAGAATGCGACCCCTTGCGCCGTTCTCCAGAGTTGATTCGAAATGGCCATGGACATGAGGCCTGAAGGCAGTGAAGTATCCGCAATCGCTACATACTGCGCACCAGTCGCCTGTTGCGCCTGAAGTTTTCGACTCCAGAGACGCTTCTCGCAGAACTGAGACTGGCCGCTTCGTGTATAGACCTGAAAACTCAAGGATGGAGCAGCCACTTCTTGAGTAAAATAGCACATGCCCTGCCAATCAGGATCTACATTGCCATTCGCGGCAGGGTTTCGCCAACCTTGACCACCCGCACAATCATAGAAATATGGAGTGAAGGTCGCACCTCCATAGGATTCGAACCAGGTAAATGTAAGAATATTTGGAATTCCCTGCGAATCTGCGGCAATCGGCATACATCCTGATTGGTGCCAGGTCGGTCCCTGGTCATAATACGCACCAAATGCCATTGACTGATTCTTGATATTGAAGACATCCTGATTAATTGCCATCTGAAACCCGTCATCGGTAACCACGCCAAACATCAGATTACGTGCTACACCAGGACGTAAATCACAGAAACTCACAAACTCAACCATGTCCGATAGGCCTGTCCCATCCACTTCACCGCCTCCAACATTAATATAAGGTAAATTGCTTCCAGTTGCTGATAAAACAGCACGGCGACCCATACAAACTCCGCCCTGTAAACGGTCAAACCAGAAGACTTCACATCCCTGATTACCATCTCCAAGACTGAGACCTGTGGGCACCTGTTGAAGTCCTAGGCCTGTGAGTTGGTTCAGCGCATTGCGCTGCCTTGTTGGGTCCGTTGATCGTGAATTTGTAACAAGGGTCGCAATACTGGCCTTATAGTCGCCCCAATTCGCACCATTAAGCGCACTTACATTTGTAGGATATGCTGTTCCCTGTGTTGTACCACCTTGTTTCTGAAACTCTTCCTGCATACATTTTAGACCAATATCTCTACTACTATCTGTAAGGTCAGCACAGAAGTTATAGGTATCATAGAGTCCAGACTGACTACAGAGGTCGCGTGCTGACACCGAGAGTTTCTCATTCGGATCATACTGTTTCTGGTTGACCGCATAGAAGTTCATAAAGGCCGAAAAGAGTGTGCCGTTGCCCTGGCGAATGATATCCTCACTCAGCACAGGATTCGCAAGTCCCTGGTAGGTCTGGAACGACTTCTTCAGACGGAGCTGGTCCGCATAATCCTGCGGATTTGTGCCGGCACCAAGTGCTGTTGCCATTGTTCCTCCCGCACATCCGGCCCATTGCGCAGTCATCGTTACGCAATCACGGTCGAGGGGACTATTGAAACACTTCCAGTAGGACGGTTGCGGCTGTCCAGGCGGCGGCGCAGGACAAGAGGCAGCATTATCAACTGTAATAATATTTTCAGCAGCGCACTGCTTATCGACATCGGTGTAGCGTGACTGCGGTTTGCCTCCAACCATCGCAATCGGAATAATTTTATGACTTGTCTTACAATAGCCACAGACATTCTTGAAATCCCCCACAGCACTTACAGGAATCTGTGACATATCCTGGCAACTCTGAGCGGATTTACAGATATCAGTCACCATCTGCTTCTCCGCCGCCTTGAGGTCCCAGAAATAGTTTACACCATTTCCAGTGGAATCTGTGGGAGGGGTTGCCGTATCAAGAGGCCCGCTTGAATTTCCATAGGCGGCCTGCGCAACTTGCGGAATAGGACCTGTGCCCGCCTGGTATCTCCATCCGCATGCATTTCCTAAAGGCGTCGCAGGCTGTGCGGCCTGTAAATTGGATAGGCCAGAGAGTCCCTGGAATGTACGACACTGCGCAAGATTTGCGCCAACAGGGTCGGATACACCCGTTAAAACACCTCCAAGATACGGAAGAGGTGCTGTTACACCACTAATACCCACATTTGCTACACTTCCAATACTATTGAGGGCACCTTGTAACTGTGCGTTACTTGATTGGTCCTGTTGATTCTGATATCCCGTATTTGGATATGAATAGTTGTTCTGTGTAGTTGCTACAACCATATTCGGAATTGCGGAAGCATAGTTAGCACTATTTGTATTAAGCATCTGTTGCGGTGTTTGAGTAGTACCATCAAATCCCTCACTTTGCCTTCTATATTGGGACAACCGGGCAAACATCCCCTTCTACACTATCTCTTTATTTATGCCATGAACGTGGTCGCAATAAAGAGATTTCAAATATTAAAGGGTTTCGCAATTGTAAGCAGTGACTCACTTGATTGATTGCCTGCTAGGGTTCCACTCCAGACAGCCTGCTTATTTGCGTCAAGCAGTTCAACCAGAATGCCCGTCGCACGATTCTGGCAACAGTCAGCGCGATTGTAATAGACAATCTTCTTAATTGGATAGACAGCGCTCATATCCACCATAAAATAGTCATTTGTCTTACAGCCTGAGTGGAATATCTGCGGAAAGGACCGGCTCTGCATTGTTCCATCGACCGCATAGTTGGCTTGACTTCCATATCCATATGTAGTCGAATAACTTGTAGGTTTTCCAAAGGCCTGATTTATCCCTTGATTATCATAACACGCAATCTGCGAAATCTGTAGACACTGATACGCATTACTCAAGCGAATATAACGTGCATTCGGCATGTTTGTCGCAGGTGTTACACTTACAGGAATCGCCGCAAGATTCGCAAAACACTGTCCTACACTATCAGCACGACCGCCTTGCGCATCCGGGAGATTCGCATTGAGCCCAGTATTCGTCGCACGCTGGAAAGCCTGGTTGAAAAAGTTCTGGATATACGGAATGCCAATGCGACCCGTGCCTGCGCCTGAACGAGACTCACGTTGTAACTTCGTTACAATGCTCGGATTTTTCATCGGGTCATAACCGGCTCCAGGAAGACAGTAAATCTTATTCCCCTGTGCGTCAAGACTGTAATAAGTACCAGTGGGTCCAGTATAGGTTGGTCCGAGGCTCTGATTTGCCGCACCTTTGTTGTAGTAGAGATAGTTGATACACTGTGCGGAAATATTGGGGGTATAGTTTGTATCGAAGTTCAAAAAGGCATCACACGGCGTGCTTATATTTGTTCCATTACATTTGAGCGAGGCATCCGCATCAGAATACTGATTCTGATTGAGTGTATCAAGTTGCTTGATAATACTATTCATATCGAGGCCCTGTAAACTGGATGGGTCCTTATAAAGACTTCCTCCAGTTGTACAACCGCTATTCAAAATACGATTCTGAAGACAGGCCGTTGACCATGTACCAGGACCCTGTCCAGCTGGGCGGTAGCAAGGGTCGCCTCCGTAGAGGGCGGCTGACGCAGCCTTTGTTTGTAGAACACTTCCAGTACAATCAATACTGCGAAACGGGAACTCAGCAGCAAAAAGAAAAGGGAGGCTTCCTGAGAGGCTCATGGATGACTTTGAATATCCAGACATAAGGCTTACACAATTTACCGCACCGGTCGGTGTGGTCAGTGTAGGATAATCCGTTCCACGCCTCGGCTTCCCCTGTAACATATCATCTGTTACAAGCAGTTTATCAAGAGAGAGTTGAAAGACGCCACCATTTGCTTGAGGTGCTTCAAGAACACCGTAGAACTCAGCAGGCGTATCATCATCAGGTGCCTGAATAACAAAATTCAGAAAGGAATCCTCGGCAAGTGTAGCCTTGAAGGAGACGGGTGTTGAGGAGAGGGTTAAACTACCACCCTTAAAGGAGATCTGTTTTCCTCCAAGTGTTGCATTTAGTTTACCAACACCAGCTACCCAGAAAGTTACCGCATTTAGTGGAGTTTTACTCGAGTCACCCACATAGGTATACGAGCCATCCTCCAGGCAGACTCCGCAGGTTCCATCAAGATTCTTATTGTGTTGACAGGTGACGCGATTCATAAAGTCTTGAAGTTCATTTGTTGTAACAGCAAAGGAGTAGGTTGAACCAACACCTGTGGTGGCTCCTTGGCAGGTACCCAGAGTCGGCTTTGTATTTGTATACGGGACAGGTGAGCCCGCAATGGCCGCAACAGCAGCCGCCTTGGCCGCAGGGTCAATATAGAGGCCCTTAGGACCAGTGAAGGCCTTTCCAGCATTTGTGGTTCCTGAAGATAGGCAGACACCGCAGTTCGCATTGAACTGTGTATCTGCGAACGGATTCGCACTCATTGCCATATTTTCGCAATAGGCCGCCTTGACAATAATTGAACTACTGTCAGGCACATAGACTGGTGTTGTATTTGTTCCAGGCACCATGTTTATCTGGCCAGGCACAGATGTATCGGTCGCCGTTGGTGTGAGCGCAGCATTAACTGCGCCAACATATGCGGTTTGTTGATCCGCCGGCATATTTGCTACCACAGGCGCAGTGAGTCGAGGGTCAGCAGCAAGTGAGAGGGGATTGTACATCTGTTGCCCCTGAGCCGCTGTAAGAGGATAGTCTCCCACTTGTGGAACATCAAATCCCTCTGACCGTTTTTTAAAGACTCGCAAAAGTGCTGTTGCGCCTACAGCACAGGCACCTAGTAACAGTAGACCCGGGTCCATCTCTACTGATTAGTTAAGATTATCGGGACGCAGACGGCTTGCCGCATCCATGTCGCGTGTGATTACACGGAAGACCACTTGTGTCTGATGGCTGAGATTAATGAGGCGACCAGACTGGATGATACCTGATGCAGGAACAGACCCAGATAATAGGGTTCCAGCAAAGGTATCACTCGCAATTCCACCGAACGGCAGAACGGAAGTATAGCCCTTTGTAGGATCATTGTAACGCGCCTCTACAATTATATAGTTTGCATAACCCACGGAGTTTGTACCCGTAATAAAGGCTGACCCGCTGTAATATCCAATATTCACTACAAGAAGTCCAGCCGAGCCAGTTAAATAATTGGTAAAATCCTGTGTAGCTGTTGCATTGCCTGTAAACGCAGATGTAAACAGAAGATTCTTCAGTTGAATACGGTCACCTTGATTAAACATAAAGGTATTGAACCAACTACTTGTCTGAATCCAGATGTATCTACTATACCCTGCTGCAGTAGCTGCGCCACCACTTGTAGTCTTTTGGCCATAGATTGTTCCTGTATTGGGAATCGGTGATACTGTAGGTTGTACCCAGCTTTGAGTAATACTATTCGACAGAACAAAGCCCGAAATATCAAGCGTATCGAGTACAGGGCTTACAAGTGAACCATCTGGACGCTGGAGTTGAATGGAGAGTTTCTGAAGAGTGGCAAGCGGTGTAGGATAATAGGTCTTCTGGCACTTCATGAACTTCGGAATCATACCGAGGAATCCACCACGTTGAATAACATTTGTATTGTCCGTAATCCAGTTTGCATCATACTGGATAAGTCCAAATGCACTATCAATATACGGATTTGTACCAATACTATTTGTATCAAGTTCAGGCACACGAATCATAAGGTACGGAAAAGAGAGGACATTTGTATTTACAATAGTTTGATTATAGGAAGCACTTGAAGTAGCTCCTTGGTCAATCAGCACATCAATGCCCTCAACAGGTATAAGTGCCTTCACAAGTTCAATGCGAACAATATTACGGAACTTGAACTGTGTTGAGGTATTCGCACGCACGCCATTATTTGTTAAGACACTTCCAGGATTGAAGAGAACACTAAAATTATAACGGCTCTCACCTGTATTTACTGTCCAGTCACGGTCCGCACTGTAACAAAAGAGATTGTATTCATTCTCCTTATAGTTAATCGTGTCCTCCTCCTTTTGGAGGAAGTCCTGAGGAAGAATAGGCCTATCCGCTCGCACAGTAGGAACTGCAATTGTCGGATTTGCCTGTGCGAGCCCTTGCGGCTCGTAGGGGGTACGGCCCTGTGATTGCATACCAAAGAGGGCTCGCATATCCGGAGGTACTGTCATTGTCGTAATTTCATTCTCGAGTGTTCTCGGCTTGGCCACAGCGCCCGCTTCACGAGGACGAATCTGCTCCTGAACGGCAAGGGCTGTGCGAGCAGCCTCCGCCTCACGCTGCTTCTTGGCCTGTTCAAAAAGGGTCGCCGCCGAGGAGGTATTGTCTTCTTCAAGTGGAATTCTAAAATCGGGTGGAGCGGGAGGTGATGCTTTCGCAGTATTGCGTGAATCCTGCATTAGGGCAAATCGTGTTCCAACATCCTGGCGGAGAGGATCTGAACTGGTAACAATTTCAACCTCCGTCTTCTCACTCATCTCCACTTCACGTCCTCTATCGAGATAGGCTGTGTAGTCGGGAAGTACAGCGGCCAATGTCTCCTTGTTCAGATACTGCATGTTCTGACTCGAATTCACACGGTAGACTTCGCCCATATAATGCTTTACTGTCTTGACTAGCCGCTGTTTCTGGCGGTCGTCAAGGGTCAGTCCACTGCGCCGTTGAACGTGGTCGTATAGTAATCTATCCAACATTTGTTCATTGCGTTCGCTGAAAAACTGCTCTTTTGTTGCCGAAGGCGCTGACATCTACATCACTCTACGATTTATCGTTGGGTATCTTGAACTCAGTTGTCCAATTCACGTGCTAAATAGCCAAGACCTCAGCAATAACATTTCACCATCACGAGGAGCCCGATGACAGAATGGACGGAACTCTTCTCCCATCAGCATCCGTATAATAAAATACATACTATACATTCCACATTCAGAATCCTTCATCTGGAAACGACGGGCATTATAGGCTAGTTTCATAGCAGGGTCCTGTAGTGTGAGCCACTGCATAAATTTTTCAATTTGGCCAGGCACCTCCATGCCGTATGAGTCAAAATAGTAACAGACCTTCTTCTTCAAATCGACATAATTCCCTACCCAGTGACTGCCGCCTTTATTGTGAGGATCAAGGTTATAAATAATACCTATCTTCGACTTTCCAGCTGCTTTTAATCCTGCCATATCGAGACTGCACATTTCGCTTATGAGACACTTTGTCTTGGTCTTATTGTACGGGTCGGGTGCTGCAAAATCAATTGGATAGGGACCAAGAAACTTAAAATCTGCGACATCCTCTTCATACTGCTTCATGACATTCTCAATATTTGTACTATCAAGCCACTTATCAGGATCTGTGCGCCATGCTTGAGGTTGAGGCGGGCGTAAATAGGCCATCTGAAGACGACGCTTCTCTGATTCATCAATGGGGAGTGCCTGAAGAAAAGAGTATTCCTGTATCGGCTGTACACCAACCCGATGTTCAAGTTGTTTCCGAAGGGTAGACGCAGCTACACCGCCAATCTGAGTTCGAAGTGTTGTAGGTGAACCGAAGACTTTAGAGGCTATCTTTTGTAATTCAGACGCAGGAAGACATCCATATGCCGGACGCTTTTTTCCGACACGCGGTCGACATTGACAGGGTCCCGGTCTATATTGTTCTGAACCCATTTTTTTGAGTCGTCTAGTTTTTCTGACCCCGACCATCCTACTGAAGTGTCAGATTCAAATCGTCATATCATTAGAATGGCGTACTCGATGGTCCGCTTTTGGTCGTATATCTTTACACCACTCTTAATTCTAGTAATTATCTTTGCAATGTTTGTGATTTTTTCACTTTCAAGTACACAAACAACCGTTGGCTCGCTCATTGCGCCTGCCCTGGCAATAACATCATCTATCGCCGCAAAAGCAACCTCTGTGGCCTCAACTGCGGCCACTGCTGCGGCCCCTAAAGTATCCTTTTCACCTACATCAGTAGGAACAGGACCATGACGCCTACACAAATCTTTCAAATGATACTTTTAGCCATTATTCTTACCGGCCTAGGATATGTTATCTATGCCGTCGGTAAATTTGCCGGCAGTAAGGACAATCTGAATGACATTCAAAAGAATATGGGAATCATCTTTGGAGTGACATTTGCTCTGGTTCTTATGCTCGGCATTTTCAGCTATATGTATATTCGTACGGATCCCGATGTTTTTGTACCGTTTACCCTTTTCATGCTCTTTGTAAATATGGAGATTTCACTGATTTCAGTCAGTGCGTCGGTTCTTCAAAAGATTGAATAAGGCATTCGGGTGTCCGAGGAGCTTGAATGAGGATTCCTAGGATACGGTGTTGAAGACGGGCACGGCCTGTCCAGAAAGTGTCATTGACACCCATTTGAAGACTAATGCCCTGAATTTGTAGGGTAACACGGACAATTTGACCACGTGTTATTACTCCCGGTTGTACATCTTCTGTCCAAGCACCATCTTTCCAGATACGAATCCCGTGCATACCCTTTCGTTTTTCCTGAAGAGTTGATGGACAATATAAATGTAACTTGTTTCCCTCGACCATCGGCTGAAAGAGTCGATACACCTCCTCGCGCGTAAACTTATTTGCTCCGAACCAAGCCACTTGGCTGGCGCAAATAACTTCAAGAAGACTGGTCTGAATGGCAGTGAGTTTGCTTGCGATCCAGTTCGTTGTCATGGAAAGTTCAAGGCGACCATTTGCGGGATTATAGGAGTCGATTACAAGATGCGGTAAAAGAATTGTGAGTATAGGCATTGTCACCTGTCCGTCTATATACGACAGTGGCACCATCGGCTTCTTTTCACGATTCACGCGTGTCACTAGAACGCCGTGATGTATTTTTCCAAGTTCGAGTTTTTGTAAAGGCACGCACCACTCCATTCTGGGTGTAAAGGTTTAACAAGTTTAGACCCAGGGAGATGCATCTGAGTTGGCGAGGTCCGCCTGGTTCAGGAAAACGACACACCATCCATCAAGAACTCTATACGCGCGCTGCGGCTCGTGGAGTGGTTCTAAAAATTGTTACAAAACTCTGGAGTCTCGAGAAACCAAAAGAAGACGATGGTGGTGAAGAGGATGAAGTGACCACAATTGCTTCAAAAGACCAGATACCTTTTGAAACATCAATGATACATTTCGGATTTGATGTATCGCGAATGAGTCTACAGGACCGTCATATCCTCAAGCCGATTCTTGAGCGTCTTGGAAAGGGTTCTCATGTACTCTCTGGTCGAGACCAAGCAGAGAAGCGAATTCTCGTCTTTTATCACGCACATCTACTGAGCACAGAATCATGCGTCATTCTACAGAGCCTTCTTGAGCAAGATGGGTCCGATATCAGTATCTGGTGTACCTCGGAGCATCCACTCCCGATTCGTATTGCGCATCATTTTAGGGAGATTGCAGTGGGTGGACCTGACCGGGCCTATGAAAAAATTAAGGAGCGGATTCAGATTGCGGGTGGTAATCCTTCTAGCCTCTTTGACCCGCAGACACTCTTTGACGAGGCTGTGCGGAGACTTGCTCGACCGGCGAAACCGACTCTAGATGAAGTCGCTGGTATTCGTACTTTTATCTATGAGTGTCTAATTCGAAATATCCGATGGATTGAATGCCTACATCATTTGATGATCTCCTGTCTGCGACTCCCTCTATCGGAATCTCATCGTCTGGAGGCACTGAGAATTCTGGCGAAGCAAGAGGGTTCTGCTGCGGGTCAGACAATTCCTAGTTATCGCATTCCGATGGCATGGGAGAGTACATTTATTAGAATGCGCGAAGCACTTTCTGGAGCCTTATCAGAGGAGGATGCTAGACCTCGTGGTACCGCCACTTCTGCGGGAACTAGTGAACACGGTGCGAGTACAACTCAGGGAGCCGCAACTACAGTGGATACAGGAGCAGCCGCACCAGGAAGACCTGCAGTGGCTAAAGCACGAGGCGGAAGAAGAAAGCCCGTATGATAGACTTGGACTGCGTAGGAGTCTCTGGGAGGGATATCGCGCGGGGAATGTACTGCTTGTTTGTAAAACATGCGGGGTGGCAAAAGTAATTATTTTACATGAAGCGAGCAGGCCATGTCCTGATATCTGGAAGACCTGGGGTCGCATTTTTCAACTATATGGTCAGGGGACTACAGGCTGGCATAGACAGACTGGAACAGGCTGGCGTGTCGGCTTATTTGCTGCACCTATACCAAGGATTTTACCAGCACCTGGTCAGCCTGTAGGTCCTGAGCATGTAAATGGTGGATATACAATTCCTTGTAAGCAAGACCGTATTATTATTTACAGAGAGGAGGAATGTACCCGTGTCCTACTTCATGAACTCTTTCATGCCGCGTGCAGTGATCGACTTGCGTCGCTGCCTCATATGGAGGCAGAAACAGAGGCGTGGGCTGAATGGGTCTTAGTTGCGTTGGCTTCAAAAGGTGACCTCGAGCTTGCGGTCAAATTAATGAAAAAACAGATTCGCTGGATGAGTGCGCAACATAGAGTACTACGAGCACACTATGGAGTCTCAAAACCGGAAGATTTTGCATGGAGATATACACTTGGTCGCGAGCACGCCTATCAGCGTCTTGGCATTCATGTGCCTATCAGCGTCGGCACTTCTCATGTAACATCGAGCCGCCTCACAGCACCCGCGCTTGAACACGACTCGTTTAAACAGAGCCTCTAGAAGAAAAACTAATGAATCCAGAGCCATATCTCTATAAAGAGACATTGGTCTGGACAATGACTACAAATGGTTATAAATATTTGACATTAAATCTTATCAAAACTATTGAGCAAGTCAAGTGTCCTTGGAAATTGTTGGTTGTCGCAGCAGATCGTGAGAGTTACAGTTTTTTTCGGAATGAAGGCTATGCTGTGGTTTTGTATGGAAAAGCGCAGCGAACTCAGGAGACCACAATTAGCCGTTGGGGAAGTCCACAATTTCAACGATATAATTTCATTAAACTGGACATTGCGCAAACCTTTGCGCAGAATCCTTCTGTAAAGCGTTGTATCTACATGGATGGAGATATAACCCTTTTTAATGATTTTCTTCCGGACTTGACTGCGAGACTTGATGCATCACCCGAGGTGCTACTTTTTCAATGTGACCAGAAGGAGACCGGGCCCTGTACAGCTACAGGATGTACAAACTGTTGTACTGGACTGATTGCCTGGACACATGGACACGACCAGGGAGTCTTTGATATGACAACTCCTCAGTGGAATGAGGTTCGGGACGATCAGGCATGGGTGAATAGGCAACTCCAAGCAAAAAAAGTTCCTTATGTAACTCTACCGCGAGAACTCTATCCAAATGGAGCATATATTAATACCATTCAGGACTATCCAGGTGCATTTTTACTTCACTATAATTACCGCGTAGCAAACTTTAAAATTCTAGAAATGAAACGACTAAAAAAGTGGGTCATTCCGTATCTCTAGTGACCATGACCACCGCCACCATGACCGCCACCATGACCGCCATGATGCGCGATACCGCCACTATATCCGCCTGAGCCGTAACCACCATAACCCCAGGGCCCTAACACTCCCCCTAAGCCCCAATAATATGGAGAATAGATATATTGGTCAACAGGTACCTCTTGTATAATAACCTGCGGCTGTACTCGGGTACGCAGTAGATTGATTCCAAGTAAAGTAAGTACTATTCCAAGAAGTACTCCAAGAACTACACCCCACATCTCTCTTTTTGCTTTGGAAAACAAATCAAAAAAAGAGAATAAACGGTCAATGTGGGGGTCGAACCCACGACTTCACGGTTAACAGCCGTGTGCTACTACCAACTGAGCTAATCGACCAAGATGTCTCATAGCATATAAGCTAATCGACCAAGATGTCTCATAGCATATAAGCTAATCGACGAGGCTATTTTTACTTTTTGGATTTTAAAGATTTTCTTGTCCTATTTAATTTTTTCCACATTTTTTCTTTTCGTTTTTATTTTATTATTCGCCAGGCAATTTACGCCTTCGGCGCAACGGCCTCGACCTTCGCCACCTTGACATAGTGCTTGTTGAGGTAGCGCTGGAGGTTGAAGTACGTCAGGCCCTCCGTGTCCGCAACGCCCAGGAGCTTCTTGAGCGGAGCATCAGGCTTGATGTCGTGCTTGTTCTTGAGGCCCTTCTCCTTGATGTAGGTCGTCACCGCCTTCGTGACATTGGAGCGGCTCATCTCGCTGCCCTTCGGCTTGCCAAGGAAGACGCAGAGGTCATCACTCAGCTTCGTGGGGATCTCGAAGATGCTGAGGCGGGCCGGCTTCGCCGCGCCGTTCTCATCAAGCTGCGGCGTCGTGCGGCGCTTGCGCTTGCGGGCATCCTTGATCTCACGGGCCACACGCTTCTCAAGCTTCTTGAGCTGCGCGTGCAGCGTGGAGATGGTCTCGCGGAGGCCGTTCAGGGAACCGACCATGCCACGGATCTCATCGCCAACCGTCTGGACCGGCTCCTCAACAGCCGCCTCCGTAGCAACCGGCACAGCGGCAACAACGGCCGGTACAGCCGCTACAACCGCCGGCGCAGCCGCCTCGGCCTTCGTCGCCTTCTTGGCAACAACCTTCTTGGCCTCAACCGGCGCCACAACCGGCGCCGCCGCAACGGGGGCCGGCGCAGCGGCCGTCTCAGTCTCCTTCTTGGCTACACGCTTCGTCGCAACCTTGGCTACAGCAGGGGTGGAGTTCATTGTACTAGTACCGGTGGAAGAATTGGAAGACATTTTACGCACTACGAATTTTTTCATGAGTCATCTCGCTCAAATTTTTATATCCGCGTTCACTTTTTTACATAAATTTCCCGATGGAATCCAAAAATACTCTTTTTTTTTTGAAGTTGACCCGTTTTTCGTCAATAAACTACCAAATCAAGAACTTTTTGCCTTTTTGGCTCTTACGGAAACCAAACTTCCGGCTAAGCAGGATATGGAGAGACTCCAGTTTCGCCGTTGTGCGAGTATCAAGAGCCGCAACCACCCAGATGCTCAATGTAATGCGAATGCATCTCAGGGTGACTTTTGCCAGCGCCATTCAAAGCGTCCCATACGTTTTTTTGATCGTAGACGCAATGATCAAAGAATCATATATACGCGCTCGAATACGCTTTTAGTTGGCAAAATTCAAAGGTGGTGGAGGCTCCTCATATCCAATAAACGTCGGCGTACACAGGGACTCTTTGTACATCTCAAAGATATGCTGAATAATACATCTGAAGTCTATTCTATGGAACCAGTTGGCTCTATTCCTCAGGTCTTCTTCTTCTCGTATGCCGATGCCCAGAAGAATGGCTGGGGCTTTGATATTCGTTCTCTTGTACACCTCACATCACAGGGCCAGCCCCTACAAAATCCGTATACACGCGAACCTTTTCCAGAGGCCGTAGTCGCCATGTTCAGAAAACGAGTCGAGTGGCTCAGAGCAAAGGAATACCCTTTACTATATGTGTATGATGAAGTACTTACCCAAGACCAAATCTGGAATCAACGTGTCCTCGATATCTTTATGAAAATCGAGGCCATGGGATATCTTCTCAATACTGCCTGGTTTCATGAACTCACCGCACGAGACCATCGTAACTTCTACAGGGCACTTTATCAACTCTGGTTCTGGCGTCTTGGTCTGAGTGCCGCAGAAAAAGATGAAATTTGTCCTGGTCATACTCTCGCAAGTACACGTCTTTTTCGCTATATTCCAGAGGATATTATGCGCGCACACCAGGATCTCACATGGTGGAAAAAGAAGAATCTGAATTTGATTCACGCCTTGGTGACGCGAGGAACGAGCAAATCACTGCGAGGGCTAGGAGCACTATACGTAGTGATGGGCTTAGTACAAGTGAGTGAGGGTGCCGCGGAAGCATATCCGTGGGTTCTTGAAAGTCTAGGCATGGATTAATTTGAAGGGAAACTATCCTTAAGTTGATTTTGGAATCCAGTCTGAGGGAATACCATGCCACCACCATAGATATTCTTATGATAATTGATATTTGACCTGCTACCATATGTATCAGGCTGTGTCGGAAAATAGCCACTGTATGCTCCGCATTTATTTAGATTTGGCAAATATGTGTTGTTATCTACAACCACACCATTCGAATTTGTAATCTGATATCTCTGACGAGTCTCATAGGTAAAGCACGGCAGTGTTATACCATTTGGATTGGTGGCAGGATTTGGGTCAGTCGATACAGCGCAGCCTGCCGCAGTAAAGATAGTACGAAGACTCTCTCCATTCATGCCCTTGCCTGTGGCAAAATTCAGAGTACCCGTCGAATCATTTGCTGCCGCACCCACAGGTAAATCACTTGATTTTCCATTAGCAAATTCCATAACACCTGTACCCGCATTGATTCCACGGTTCGCCACCACGGGAGGATTACCAGAATCAGCATATGTAGGCCCCACCTGCTTTTTCCAAGTCAGAAGAGATGAATCTGTCACGTTTGTCCGTGCAATATACTGATTTGCGGCCTTTTGTCTTAGGCGTGTGAGTTCACCTGCGTTCATTTCTACAGAAGCATCACTTTTTAACAAGGAAGAGAAGTTTGTCATTATTCCAGCCTGGTGAAAAACGGCGCTCATGCTCTGTCACTACAAACATGGCAAGGCTAAACTGGTCCAATACATCCGCCAATGCCTCTTCATACTTCTCTTCGGGAGTATCACGAAAGATATCTTCAATGACAATCAGGCCGCCAGACTTTACAAATGGAAGCCCCTGCTTAATAATACGAACCTGGTCAACAAGTCCATGTGAAGAGTCATCAAGAAGAACATCTAATTCACCACCAGTTGCCGCAAGGCCCTTACGAATAGATTCCTCTTCGTAAACATCCATTTCACCTACAGAGATTCCAGGGAGTCCAAAATTGAGTGTGTGTTGTAGAAAATTCTTATCGCGGTCAAACCCGAAGATATGCGTATCTTTATGAGTAAAATAGGTGCGCCACGTAAGCATAGATGCGCCTCCAGCGATTCCAATCTCTACAAATCGCACAGGCAGAAATCGGAAACGAGAGAAGAAGAGACTGTAGACAGCAGTATAAGGGTGTCGGTGTCCAGCATTATTATAAGGGCTCTTATCGGCAGAGTAGTTCGCAGCAAGAGTACAGAGATGCGTTTCAGCCGCAGTGGAGTCAACCGTAATGCTCTGAATCTTCTTCATTAAAGATTCAAAGGCAAAAAAAAATTCGGAAAGGACGCGGTCAAAAATTTGATTCGGCCTTTTCCTGTAAAAGTTTACAGAGCCATATATATTCCAAATGTCTTCCACTGTTGTTCAGTCAAACGATTTCTCTACTTCAAACATCACTTTCTCTCCGATTAAGCTTATGGATAGCGGTGCTAAGATGGCGTATCTTAGTTACTCTGGTCGCCCTCTAGTCATGCAGACGGCGTCAATGAATCTTCCCTATGGTATGAATGTATTTGACAAGGCTGGGCCTGTAAAGTACAGTGTTGACCTCTCGTTCCGTGGCTATGAGGATGGCAAGGATGTGAAGGTCAAGGCGTTTTACGATGTTCTAATGAAGCTTGATGAGTTCATGGTCAAGAAGGGTGTTGAGAACTCTCAGGCCTGGTTCAAGTCAAAGCTCAGCGAGGACGTCGTAAAGGCCTTCTACACGCCACTGGTTCGTGTATCGAAGGATGCCAATGGCAACCCGAAGCCGTACCCGCCGTCCTTCAAGCTCAATCTGCGCAAGAAGCAGGGCACGGATGTCTTTGATATTGTTGCCTATGATATGAACAAGCAGGCGTACAACTATGAGGAGACTTCCCTTGAGGAGCTTCTTGTGAAGGGTGCTCAGATTACCGCACTCATTCAGTGTACGAGTGTCTGGTTTGCGGGCAGCAAGTTTGGTCTTTCCTGGAAGGGCATTCAGCTCCGTGTAGACAAGCTGCCTGACTCCATCCGTGGCTTTGCCTTTGCGGATGAGGGTGAGGGCCACTCTGCGCCCGCCGCAGCACCTCGTCGTTCCGCACCCGCAGCAGCGCCTGTGGTTCAGGAGGAGCAGGTCGACGACGATGATGTCTTTGATGCTCCTACTCCCGCTAAGGCCCCTAGTGTTCTTGCCGCGGTCACTCAGGAGGATGCAGAGGGTGATGAAGTAGAGCCGATTGCGGTACCCAAGAAGACGGTTGTCACGACCAAGAAGGTTGTAAAGGTCGTCAAGAAGTA
>Ga0208872_1000608_pt1 | contig 25122 bp, 29 predicted proteins | sample CryBogCBH12Aug08_FD_185508 | JGI IMG/M metagenome (GOLD analysis project Ga0208872, IMG submission 185508) | Freshwater microbial communities from Crystal Bog, Wisconsin, USA - CBH12Aug08 (SPAdes) | ecosystem: Environmental > Aquatic > Freshwater > Lake | place: Crystal Bog, Wisconsin, USA...
TAGCGAACTCTTCGCAGCGCTCACAGTATTTGAAGAGGCAACGCTTATTGAAGAAACATTGGCTGCTCGATTTAATTCAGCGCCAACAGCTCCAACACTCACAAAGAGACCGACGGCTAGAAGTGCTACTTGTAGTTTCATAAGTGAGAGTATGCGCCCGGAGTGTGGGCAAGCCCTGAGCGGTGACAGGGAGCCTGCTGAGAGTTACTGTTAGTTAGCGGTGAAGTTTTGAGATGTGGGAGTGGCGAAGTTCAGCTAATTCAGAGTTTGAAGCATATGTATCTTCAATGATGAAGGCACTTATTGCTGCGAAAGAGATCAAAAGCACGCGGATAAATTGATTCATGGGACACCTCCTTGTGTGAGATAAAGATAGGTTAGCTAGATGACCTCCGGTATGGCTTCTGGGAGATGCTGGGAAAACTTAAAGAGAACTTTTAGAAATGGAAATAGGGGAATTGATGAGTGATGCAAAATCTGGCCATATTTTGGACCGAGCGGGCTGGGAATCTCTTGTTGGCCCCCACGCCCATATCGCCGAGATCCATGGATTAGCACGCCGGTACCCAATAGATATCTCCCCATTTAATGCAGTTGCAGATTTAACGAACCCTGCAGCTTGGGATGACTTGCACACCCTGCTGGGTGATACTGGAGTTGCAATAGCCATCACTTCTAACTTGATTGCTCCCCAAGGTTGGAGAATCGTAGAAAAATTTCCTGGCGTGCAGATGACAGGTGAAAGCGTTGTGGGAGTTCACGATCCTGAGTTAATTCCGTTGGATAAAAGCGATGTTCCACAAATGCTTGAACTCATCTCTCGTACCGAGCCTGGTCCGTTCCTACCTAGAACCATTGAACTCGGCGGATATTTAGGCATTAAACATGAAGGCAAGCTTGTTGCGATGGCAGGACGTAGATTAAATCCACCAGGATGGGTTGAAATAAGCGCAGTATGTACAGATGAAGAGTTTAGAGGTCGCGGGTATGCAGCACGATTAGTCAAAGCCGTTGCAGCCGGCATTCAAGATTCTGGACAGACTCCTTTTCTGCACACTGGCGCAGCTAATATGAATGCAATTCGACTCTATGAAAAACTTGGATTCAAAATTCGACTTCGTCCAGAGTTCACAATCTTGCAGCCTGATTTAATTTCAACTCATTAAGAAGATCACCGATTTAATCCAATTAGTAGAAGTGCTACCCCGCATAACGGCGGGAGCGCTTGCATCGCTGCCGCTCTAACACTTCTCTTTACACTTAGGTATAGAACCAAACCAGCTCCCACCATCGATAAGGCAGATGAAAACAAGAGCGTGTAGCCAATAGTTGGATATGGCTTAATCAGCACCAATCCGCAACCAATTCCAAGTGCCAGAAATAGATTGTAAAACCCCTGGTTGAATGCCATTGGGCGAATTATTTCAGCGTGCTCTTGTGTAGGAATATTGAACCTTCTCCAGGTAGCAGGTCTGGTCCAGGTAAGACTTTCTAGATAAAAGATGAAGAGATGAAAGACGCCCGACAAACCCAATAGAACTAGAGCTGAGCCTAAAAAGAGATCTCGCATAGCCCCCAGTATGACATTTACCCGAAATGTAAAGAATAGGATGCTAAATCCATTTACTCCACACCTGGGGTGAAGGACGCTTCTCTCACCAATCCTCAACATGAAAGGCGCGATCATGCAGAGATACATTATTGAAAGAGAGATCCCAGGTGCTGGAGCACTGGGAGAGGAAGATATTGCCAATATTTCAAAGGTGAGCAATGGTGTCCTCGATGCAATGCACTCTGAAGGTGCTGACATTGAATGGATTGAAAGTTATGCCGCTGGTGACAAGATCTATTGCATCTATGACGCATCTTCTGAAGAAGCAATTCGTGAACATGCTACTCGCGGTGGATTTCCTGCAAATAGCATCGTCCCTATAGGTGGCGTACTAAATCCCGATAAAGGTCGCTAATTAATTAGCCAACTTCTAGTTCGGCTTCCTCTTCACCGTGAGCGGAATCAACTAGCCTGAATCCAACGCTACGAATCACATTTATCACTTCTGGTCCACCAATCTCGCGGATCTTCTTTCGCAGTCGACTGGCGTGGGTGTCAACAAGTTGGTTGCTACCTGCGCCTTTCATAACACCGATGGCCTCTAAGATTTGATTTCTAGTAAAGATCCGCTGTGGATTTTCCATAAGCAATTGCAGAAATTGATATTCGGTGTTGGTCAGATGCAATTCCTTATCTGAAACACTAAATTCGTGATTTCCTAAATCCATCTTTAGCGGACCCCAAACCAAAATATTAGAGCGCGGTGCGCGCTGCCCTCTTCCACGGCGTATTTGTTGCACGATCCGAGAGCTCAAAATGTTGGTATCAATTGGTTTGGTGACATAGTCATCAGCGCCAGCAGCCATCACCATCTGCTCGTCAATTAACTCGCCACGTTGCGTCATCATCACAATTGGCACATTGGATTCTGCGCGAATCCAGCGGCATAATTCCAAGCTCGATAGTGGATTTGTTGTGAAGTGAATAATTACCAAGCTAAATTGACGTTGATTAAAAACCTCTTTTGCTTCTTCGCTAGTTGGCGTGTCATAAACAACAAAACCCATTAACTCTAATTGCAATCGGGTTTCAATTCGATCCTTTGAATTATCTTCAGCGAGAAGTACATAATGTGGAGTCTCTGCTAAATATTGAGTAGCCATAATGCTCACCGGGGTTAGAAACCCATTTAGCAAAGGCATTGCGCCTTTGACTCTATGTTTACCCACAGTACTGCACTGCCTAGATTGAAAAGACCACACACGAGGGCTACCCCTCACTACTTTTCAGTAATTGTGCTCGATGTTCTGCGGGTCACATCACTGGGAAATCCATGTGACCCAGTAGATACTCCCTAAAGTGCTAGCCCCAGTGATTTTGGGTGACCCCAAGCATGCACAGGGCAACAATTCTCGTAACAAGCACATATATACGAGATGGCGGTATTAGAAATGACGCGGATTTACAACACCAAGCGAGTTAGTGCATTTGTTGTTCTTGCAGTAGTTGCCGGAAGTCTTATCGGCGCTTCATCTGCAAGTGCAGCAACCAAATCAATCACCTGCTACAAAGGTGCAACTTCTAAAGTTGTAAAGGTTGCTCCGCTGAAGTGTCCAGCAGGTTGGAGCACCACGAAGCCAGCACCTGCAAAGAGTGCTCCAGCAGCAAGCACTGCAAAGTCATTCACGCTCAACGCTACCTACACCGGCAAGATTGCAATGGTCTGGAGCGATTCAGATGTACAAGCAACGGTTACAGCCACAGGTACCGGAACCACACTCGGATTAACACAGCTCACTGGTTCTGGTTCATCAGCACCTTCAGGTCAAGATGCCGGCATCTCTGGAATCGGCACCATCTCTGATGGAACCAACACATTGAAGGCAACTTTCGATCCAAGTGCCTCAGCACACGCCAAAGAGGGCGCTGCGCCTACCAATGTTGCAATCAGCGGAAATGTAATCATCACAGGTGGAACCGGAAAGTACGCAGGAGCTACAGGAACACTGAAGTTCACCGGCGGCTTCCCAGTTACTGCCACATCCGCAGGAACGAAAGATTCCGGCGCACTCACCTTCACCGTTTCAGGCACATTCACTACCAAGTAATTTTCAAAAATTAATTCTCAACCAAAAGGAGCAAAGGCAATGAAAAGTAAGACAACGAAGAAACTGATAGTGGCGCTAGCCCTAGCAGGCACCGCAATGGTTGGAACACCAGCTTTCGCTGCTGCTGCCACCCCAACACTCGTACTCTCCGGTGGAAGCACAGTCTTTGGACTAGATCCTGCAATCATCGTGGCAACTGCAAGTGCCCCTGGCACCGTTGCCTTCTCAGTTGGCACAAATGTTATTAAGGGTTGCGAAGCAGTAGCTACAACCACAGCTACTCCATTCGTTGCAAAGTGCACATGGGTTCCAGCAGCCGCAGGTGCAACAGTATTGAACGCAGTTCTTACTCCAACAGATTCAGTTGGTTTTACAGTTGCTAATGCCGCTCCATTTACCGTAAAGATTGGTGTTCCTGTTCAGGGAACAACGCCAAGTCCAATTAGTCTCTACGTAGACACGATCATTGCCTCTGGTTCAACGGGTGCGCTTGCTCCACGTTTTGGAGTTAGTTGCGCAATCACCAGCCAATTCATCGTCGGGCAGACAATCGTCTTCCGTGTCTATGGCAATGATTCTGACCTTGGTGGAGCCGTTCTAGATAGCAGCAATGTTGCTAGCGCATATGTAACGGTTGCTGGAATCGCAAACCCAATTCCACTGACTTACGGCAACCATAGCGGTGTCGCATTTTGGTCAGCCCCACTGAAGACCGGTACAGCACCAGGCCTCTACGGAACTCTCGGTGTCGTTAACTTCAAGGTCACCGTAGTTACCAAGGATCAAGATTCAGTCAAGGTTCTTGCTACCAAGCTTCAACCTCGCATCGTAAACGGAGTTCGCGTGAAGGATGCCAGCGGTCGCACAGTTTATGACCGTGTTAGCTACTACCGCACAGTTCCTGTAACTCCAGCCCTCAAGGGTGCTACCGGAGTTTGGCAATCAAGCTTTACGCCAACTTCACAAGTCACTTTGTACGCCGTACCAACAAACTAAGAAGTTACCTAAAACTAAATAGAAAAAGTAAGAACCTCTGACGCGGTTCCTACACAAAACCAAATCGAACTCTAGGAAAGGGTCCATCATGAAAACGAAAATAGCTTCACCTCGAAGAGCACTTATAGTCAAAGGCGTCGTAGTGTCGCTTTTCTCGGTATTCCTGGTGGCCCCGGCCCTAGGTGCAGATACCTTGGTTAACTCACAACCACTAGTACAACCAGTGGATATCCCAGAAGTTGCCCCACTTCCTTTCACGGGTAAGGCAGCAGCTACTTTCACAGTCCCAACCACCATGGTTAACCTGAACCTCACTCCGAATCAGGGTGTTGTAGGAGATGCATTTACGGTCTCCGGTACTGGGCTTCCTGCTAGTACTTCAGTTCAATTAACTTGGGGAACATCAACTGGTACATGGGTAACAGATGTAGAACCAAGCTCTGTTAACTACACCGGAATTTCCTTCGCAAAGGTCACTGTCAACATGGCGACAGTCACCACGGATGCAAGTGGTGCATTTAGCTATCCAACGAAGGTACCTGCTGATTTTGGTGGGGTGCACGATATCTATGCAGTAGTAAATGGCGCAGCAGTTGGTCACGCTGGATATCAGATCAATCGCACATTAACCGTATCTCCAACAAGTGGTCCTATCGGTACAAAAATCACTGTTACTTACACGGGTATGGGTGCAAGCCTTTACACGGCTGGTGGAGCGGTTCACTATGACAATCTCTATGCAGGTGAAGAGCAAGCTATCTGGACACGCGGTGTTGGAAAGGTAGTCATCTACGCTTCCGGTCCACGTGGAATCCACTATGTAAATGTTGGTAACGCTATCGGATTCACTTATCTCAACGTGATCCAGTCTCCAATCCCTTACACAAATGGCGGATCAGTTCCCTTTGATGTCACAAGCGATCACGGAATTTCAGCTCCTACGGAGACATTCCCAGCAAAGGTAACCCCGACTTCTAACCTCCACACCACTTTGACTAATACCGGTTTGGATCCAAATACAGTTGCAACCATGACCCTCTCCAAGAGTGAAGGTCCAATCCTTACAAAGGTAAATGTAAAGACTGCAAAGGTCGCAACCGATGGTACCTACCAACTCGTATGGTCAACTGTGGTTGGTAACCGAGTTAATTGCCCAACCAGCACTTGCTGGGCATTTAGTTCTATTCCACTTGGAACCGCAACAGTTGCCAACGGAGTTTCATCAACAGATGTAACAATCCCTGACAATCTAGGTGGTTGGCACGTTATTCAAATGATGAAGGGTAATGTCATTGAAGCTCAGACACCTTTCTACGTTCAAGAAAGCATCATGCCTTTCTATGATGCGAACGGAAAACAGATTGGACTCGGAATCGCATCATTTGATCCATCTACTGCCCCCGATGTAATTGCCAAGGGTCAAGCTGGAGTTCCTCAAACTACCTTCAAAGCTGGTGAGGATTTCACAATCAGCATTAAGGGCGTTGGTTGGACTCAACTAGATAACACACTTGCTGTTACGTATGACAATAGCTATATCGGGTATGGATGTGGATTTAACTCCAATGGTTACATGGTTGTTCGATTGAAGGCTACTGGTGCTCCTGGTACGCACATCATCGACTTCCACCCATTGTTGTACACAAACCAGCCATCATTTGCTAACACACCTTATGGAATGCTCCCAGTCTTATCTTCAGACCGTGACTTCCCAGGTCTAGCCCTTGGTTATGAAGTACCTTCATTCCACTTCTCGATCAAGGTAACAAAGTAAGAGGGTAATTAGTAAATAGAAAAACTAGCCCCGCACCTTATGAACAGGTGTGGGGCTAGTTTATTTCCTGCCGGTAAATACCTTTGGCAGCCACCAATTCCATTTACCTAATAGCACCATGGCGCTTGGTAGCAACAAGCCGCGAACTATTGTTGCGTCCACCAAGACGCCAAAGCCCAGACCAATACCGATCTCTTGCAATCCTGCAAAGTGCCCAAAAGCTAAGCCCGAGACGGCTGCAATAAAAATCAGAGCAGCACTTGTGACAACAATTCCGGTAGCCGCCACTCCTTCAGTGATTGCCTCATTATTTGATGCCCCTGATTCTTTAGCTTCTTTAATGCGCGTAATGATAAAAACTTCATAATCCATAGAGACCCCAAAGAGCAGCACAAAGAGAAAGACCAATGCCCACGCTTCAATTTGGTTGAGGTGATAGATGCCAAGTGCGCTAGAAATCACTCGGTTTCCAAAGGCGAGCACCACGATTCCATATGAAACTGCGAGTGAGATCAGATCCAGCAGAATCGCTTTAAGAGGCAAAATGACCGAGCGAAGCGCGCGAGCAAGCAGCAGGAAGGTCGCCAGCAGGGCTAGGAGCACTATCCAAGGGAAGGTATCTCCGAGCACCTTAAGTAGGTCAGCTCCTTGTGCGCCAGCCCCTGCCAGGTACATTCTGGCTTGCGGGGAAAAACCAAATGAAGTGAGCGATACGTCGCGCAGATCCGAGACCAACTTCTGGGCGGGCGCCTCACCAAAGCTATGTCGCGCAAATACGAAAACTCGCAGGTATCTACCGCTGAGGTCTACATAGGGAGTCTTACTTCCACCAGCGACGACCAAGGCTTCGGGATTCTTCGACAACGCTGCGGTTAAAGCCTTTCGTGCAGCAATCAGATCTGGATTTTGAGCCATACCGGGCCCACCTAAATCAATGATCACCTGATTTGGAGTGATTACTCCGGAACCTACCTTTGAAGTTACAAGTGAGATCGCCCTTTGTGATTCTAAATTGGCAGGTATTGCAGTCAGAGAACTTGGAGTGATGTGTAATGAGAGCGCTGATGCTGCAAGAGCCACAACTAGAACGAGTGAGGCAAGCGCCACTTGTAGTGGTCTTCTTACAATGAAATTAGCTAAGCGGGTGAAGGGTTTGGTCACTCCCAGGGAGGGGTTCACTCTCCCAGGAATCAGAAGAAGCAATATTGGCTGAAGCGTAAAAGCGGTAAACATAGCGACCAAGGGGACGAGCGCTGAAGTGATTCCAAGTGATCGAATAAATGGAATGGGAACTAAAATAAGCGTTGCCAATCCAATTGCAACTGTGGAACCAGAGATCAGTACGGTTTTCCCTGCGCTACGCATGGTGCGAGCCACTGCGCTCGCTCGATCTGTGGGCGACTGCTGCAACTCACGGCGATACCGAAAGAGCATAAGAAGTGAGTAATCAATTGAGAGCCCTAACCCGATCAGTTCCACGATATTCGGGATGTAGAGCACAACTAAGAAGTGCTGAGCTACTAGAAGAATCAAACTTACCGTCGCGCTGATAGAGGCCACCGCAAAAATTAACGGCGTAAATATTTGAAAAGTGAAACCAAGCACCAGAAACAAAATAATGAGGGCGATGAAGATTCCGAAAATTTCGCCTCTGCGCAGATCGCTGCTCAGAATTGGAGCGACATCGCTCTTGATTGCAGGGGGACCTGTTACCAACGCCCCTTGCAAGTTAACTGAGCTAATTGCTTGCCTTAAAGGCTGAGTAAATTTTGAAGCTTCAGAGAGTGAGAGCGCGGTATTAATGTTCACGAATAAAGTGCCGCCGAGTGCTTTCTCTTGCGCAATCTGAGCAGTTGGAATTACCTGAGCGGCTTTAGCCATCTTCGCCTTAAAGCCCGCTATTTGAACATCACTTGCATTCTTAAAGGGGTAGATAATTGTGAAAGTACCTTCTACATTTTCATGAAAGTCGTTGAGCAATATCTCATCTGCTGCCTCTGATGAGCTATGTGGAATGCTGAGTGAGGTAGTTAAATGGGAATCGAGTTTTGTGCTACTTACGGCTCCAATCAAAATCACTAAGAGCCAGCCAACCAGAATAAAGTTGCGGTATTTCAATACCGACGAACTCCATTTTTCTAGCACCAGGTAAGTGTAGGACAGCCTCTCTCACGATAGGATTTACAAATGTCACGCACAAAACTTGAGTCATTTCCTAAAGTCCAACTCACCTTCGGTCCATCTCCAATTCACCGCTTAGATAGATTAAGCGAACACTTAGGTGGAAAAGTTGAAATCTGGGCAAAGCGCGAAGATGTTAATTCAGGGTTAGCTTATGGTGGCAATAAGACCCGCAAATTAGAGTATTTAGCAGCAGAAGCTCTGGCTCAGGGCTGCGACACCTTGGTCTCTATCGGGGGAGTGCAATCAAATCACACCCGCCAAGTAGCCGCCGTAGCTGCAAAGTTGGGGCTCAAATGCGTGTTGGTGCAAGAGCATTGGGTTGATTGGGATGAAGTTAATTACGAGAAGACCGGCAACATCTTGCTCAGCAGAATCATGGGTGCTGAAGTTCGATTAGATGCTGCAGGTTTTGATATTGGATTTCGCAAATCATGGGAAGAGGCAATCGCTGATGTGATCGCCAGAGGCGGAAAGCCATATGCAATTCCAGCCGGCGCTTCAGATCATCCACTTGGAGGTCATGGTTTTGCAGGTTGGGCTTTTGAGGTTGAAGATCAAGAGAAATCACTTGGCTTCTCATTCGATAATGTCATTGTCTGCTCTGTTACTGGTTCCACCCAAGCTGGAATGATCGCTGGATTTGCACATAGCAATCGTGCTGAAAGTGTGTTGGGAATTGATGCCTCAGCCACCGTCGAAAAGACGTGGGATCAAATTGAGCGAATCGCATCTCGCACCGCAGCTGCAATTGAACTAGGTCGAGAACTCAAGGATTCAGAGATCGTGCTCTTAGATGGTTGGCATGATGGCATTTATGGTGTTGCTAGCGAACACACGATTGCGGGAATTGAACTTGTTGGTCGCTTAGAGGGCATGATTACTGATCCGGTTTACGAAGGAAAATCAATCACCGCACTCATTGATTTGGTGCGAAAAGGTCGCTTTCCTGAAGGCAGCCGTATTCTTTATGCGCACCTAGGTGGGCAGCCAGCGATCAATGGTTATTCAACGGCTTTCGATAAGTAGTACAAGAATTATTGAAAAGAATTAAGCGAGCTGTGAACCCATCTTGCGAGCTATCGCAAGAAGTTCACGATCATTCATTCCTTCAGGATCAATATTCTTGACTGCATGAATTCGTGAGGTAGGCAGCGCCTCTTCGCGATGCAATAGTCGTGTGAACTCATTTACTAGTCCGCCACGGCGACTTCCTTGACCAACAACAAATACTTGATCAACGCCCTCAAGGCGTGCAGTGATGCGTTGGGTGTAGTGAGAATCAAGGCGAGTGGTGAAGCGTGAAAAGAGGTTGCGAGAAATGTTGCGCGGGCTGAACTCGCGTTGCATAAAACTCTTTGGGATTGAGTTGCGCTCATATACGGTCTGGGCAACTACATTCTTATCTGTGATGTCTCTCCAGATCTTGGTCTGATTGCGGGAGATTACAACGAAGGCCTTACGGTCTCCTGAGTTCAGGCGGTCCATTTTTATTACCTCAATACTTGAAGTGGCTTCCTAAAGAGAATTGTTTTCCTAATCTCACGGAAAGTACACAAAAAGAGAGGTTTCTAGCGATCTATGACCATTTTTTGACCAGTCAGCAGAGAGACGGTCATTTTCACCTAAACAAGTTATTCACTCACGCTGGCGTAATTACAGCGCAGTTATTTAAGAAGTACTTAGACCATCTCAGAGAGATTGTGAAAAATCTTCATCAATTTCTTCTCAGGGAAATCTGTCAACCTAAATATTTTGAGCGGAATCACTTGGCGTGGGAAGTCTTCGTGAGACTCCTCTACATAATGCAAGAAAGCATTAATGCCGCTCCACTTACCGAGCCCCCCACCAACGAGGTAGACCAGGTCAAAGGGCTGTAGGCGTTGATAAATTTGGTAGCAATATCCCTCATCTAATCCAGGTTTTAACCAGCTAGCGATTAAGCCAAACTTAGCCCGGGATCCGCTACCTAAATCCCGCATATCGTAATTTGAGGTAGATCTAGGGCTCGTGGAACTCTTAAATTTTGGCCGAGCCCTTGGGTCATAGATCACATGTGGTCGTTGATGGCTATCTAGGCCGTGCTCCCAGATTAAGGTTCTTGTTTTTCCAATAACCGCATAAGCAGCGTGTGTAGGCACGGTTCTTTTAAGCACGATGACCCCCTAACAGGCGCAACGGCTTGTCATAAATAAGTATCCCCCGAACTTTTCAAATATCAATACTTAAATAGGACAAATTACTTAAATCCCCATACAAATAATCTTGAGGGTTTTGTAAGACTCATGTGAGGAATCGGCAAGGCCCTAGAATTGGCCTATGACAACGCGAATTACTCACTTTATCGCCGGCCAAAGTTGGAACAATCCTGCAGAGCGAACAGCTCCTGTGTATGACCCAGCAACAGGGGTTGCTGGCAAAGCCGTCGATCTAGCCTCTCGAGAGGTCGTAGATCGCGCAGTCTCAGTAGCAGCAGAGGCTTTTAAAGAGTGGCGCGATGTCTCGCTTACCAAGCGGATTCAAATTCTCTTCTCATTTCGTGAATTATTGAACTCCCGTAAAGGGGAGTTGGCTGAAATCATCACCTCTGAGCATGGAAAAGTCTTAAGCGATGCACTCGGTGAAATTACTCGCGGTCAGGAAGTTGTTGAGTTTGCTTGTGGACTCGGTCATTTACTTAAAGGTGGATTCTCTGAGCAAGTATCTGGCGGCGTTGATGTTCACTCAGTACGCCAACCACTCGGGGTAGTAGGAATCATCTCTCCATTTAATTTTCCAGCGATGGTCCCAATGTGGTTCTTCCCCATTGCGCTCGCCGCAGGAAACACAGTTATTTTGAAACCTTCTGAGAAAGATCCATCGTCAGCTAACTTCATCGCTGCACTCCTTAAAGAGGCTGGTCTTCCAGATGGAGTATTTAACGTAGTTCATGGAGATAAAGAGGCAGTAGATGCGCTTCTAGAAAACCCAACTGTTAAGAGCATTTCATTTGTTGGTTCAACACCTATTGCGCAATATATTTATGAAAAGGGAACCGCAAATAAGAAGCGCGTACAAGCTCTTGGTGGAGCAAAGAATCACATGTTGGTCCTTCCTGATGCAGATTTAGATCTCGCCGCAGACCAAGCGATTAACGCTGGTTTTGGCTCTGCTGGTGAACGTTGTATGGCGATATCCGTCGTACTTGCTGTTGAACCTATTGGCGATGAACTAGTTAAAAGAATTGCAGAGAAGATGCCGCAGCTTCGTACCGGTGATGGTCGACGCGGTTGCGATATGGGTCCACTTGTTACTGGAGCGCATCGCGACAAAGTAAAAGGTTATGTTGATGCCGGTGTGGAAGCTGGCGCAACCCTTGTTGTCGATGGCCGCAACCCCGTTGTTGATGGAGAGCCTGGTGGATTCTGGCTTGGACCAACGCTCTTTGATCATGTCAAAACAGATATGAGCATTTATACCGATGAAATTTTTGGGCCAGTGCTCGCAGTAGTTCGCGTTAACTCATATGAAGAGGGCGTTGCACTCATCAACGCACATGAATACGGTAATGGAACCGCAATCTTTACAAACGACGGTGGAGCTGCCCGCAGATTCCAAAATGAAATTGAAGTTGGAATGATCGGCATCAACGTTCCAATTCCAGTTCCTGTTGCCTACTACTCCTTCGGTGGTTGGAAGTCATCCCTCTTTGGTGATTCTCATGCTCACGGTACGGAGGGAATCCACTTCTTCACCCGTGGAAAGGTGATCACCAGCCGCTGGCTTGATCCGAGCCATGGCGGGATCAATTTGGGCTTTCCTACCCAAAATTAAACCTAATCCAAGGGTCAATTTCAGCGGGCTCTCAGAGCTCTCTCAGTTCAAGGCTCTTTAATTCCTGTATTGAAGTTATTTAATTAAAGGAATTAAGGAGCTAATAAGTGGCATCGAGCAAGTTCACTAAGACCGCAGCTATTCTTGGAATTGGAGCTGCAACCGCATTTATCCCCGCAGGTTTAAGCGCAGCAAATGCGACAACAACCAAGACAACAGCCAAGAAATCAGGAACTTTTCTCGGTACCTCATACATGACTCGCTATGGAGCAGTTCAAGTCTCTGTGACTGTTAAGAACGGCAAGATCACCAAAGTGACCACTCCTGTTTATCCAACTCAGTCGTTTAGAGATCAACAGATTAATTCGCAAGCAATCCCAATGCTGGAACAAGAAGTTATGGTTGCTCAATCTTCAAATATCAACAACATCACTGGCGCTTCATATACCGCTCAAGGTTTCTATATGTCATTGGTCTCAGCGCTCTCAAAAGCTGGACTTAAGTAGGAAATCGAACCCGGCTTGAGCGGTGTGAGGGCGCCGCTCGCCGGGGTTCGATGATTATTAGTTGATATCTCTGCGCAGTGATACCCAAGAACCAATCCCCGCGAAAATTGCAGCATAGATCAAGAGCAACACAATGGAGATGCCAGGACCGAAGTAATCAGCGGTAGAAATATTAAGAAACTTCTTAGTCGATTTCAGATCAATATTTATATCCATCATCCCCAGGATTAGTCCTGATGGAAGAAACTTTCCACCGGTAGCCCAGAAGAGAACAATCAAGCGCTCAACAACCATCAACCAAATTACCGCGCCAGTCTGAGCAATCTTTACGTTGCGAACTAGAGCACCAATAGCAACTCCCATAATTGCAATAACGGCGCCAGAGATAACCGACGCAATCATGAGATTTATAAAGACAGTTGCGCTTGTTTTTGCGTGCGGATAGTGACTCAATCCCACATAAGCGCCAATAAATCCAAGAACCGTAGATACCACCATTAGGAATATTCCTGCCCCGGCGGCGACTACTAATTTTGCATAGAGCACTTTAATTCGCTTTGGAGTAGCGAGAAAAGTAGAGACCGCCTGACCATTTTGATATTCGTTACCAATGATCGCAATTCCTAGGATCATTGCGAAGAGGTAACCACTAATAGCTTTTCCATACACTTCAGCAACGAGCGCGGGATCCATGAGTGATGTTCCAGGAAGCTGTGCTTTAATCGCGTTAATAGAAAATGCCGCGGGAATTGCAGATATAAGCGATATAAAGATTGCTCCGGCTACATACCCAAAGAAAGATCTGGTGTAAACCAGTTTGCGAAATTCGGATTTGATCAGGTTCATGCGCTGGCCTCAACTAACTTAATAAAGGCCTCTTCTAAACTACCTGAACCAATGATTTCGCTCATGCTTCCCTGCGTAATCAATCGACCTTTGTGAATGATCAACACATCATCAACTGTATTTTGCATCTCGGCTAACTGATGTGAAGAGATCAAAATGCTATGTCCATTTCGAGCCAACTTCTTGAGGAACTCCCGAAGCCAGGCGATACCGATTGGATCTAAACCATTTGCTGGTTCATCAAGAACCAGAATCTCTGGTTCTCCGAGAAGTGCAGCGGCTATTGAGAGCCGTTGTTTCATTCCCAGTGAATACTCTTTCACCTTCTTATTACGAGCATCTGTGAGGTCGACAAGTTCTAAGACCTCCATCGCTCGGCTATCTGAAATGCCAGCCGCCGCTGCAATGATTCTTAAATTTTTCACTCCGCTGACGCTCAGATTAAAGCCGCCTGATTCAATGACCGCTCCAACTTCTCTCATCGGGTTGGATAACTCTTCATACCGAGTTCCCCGAATGAGTGCGCTTCCAGAGGTGGGCGTCGCTAAAGAGAGTAAGCATTTGAGCGCCGTACTCTTTCCAGCTCCGTTGGGGCCTAGGAATCCAGTGATTCGCCCCGGCTCGACACTGGCGGTGAGATCTTTGACTGCCACCAGATCTTTATAGGACTTCGTTAATCCTTTGAACTCAATGATCGACATTTAGCCTCCGTTTGGATACCTAAAGTTTAATGAGATTAGCGGCGGTATCGGGCAAACTAACGCTGTGAAACCAAGCCGCATTGAAGCTTTCAGCGATGGCGTATTTGCCGTAGCAATCACCCTATTGGTTTTCAATCTAAAGGTGCCAGATATTATTAACGGGCATCTGGGAAGAGAACTTGGCCATCAGTGGCCTTCTTATCTGGCCTACTTTATTAGTTTCTTCTCCATTGGAATTTGTTGGGTTAACCATCACTCAATCCTTGATCGAGTTGCGATGGCTGATAGAGAACTGCTCTTCATCAATTTAGCGCTGCTGCTTGGAATCGTTTCAATTCCGTTTACCACATCGCTGGGAGCGATTTGGTACAAGCAGGGGAGCGATGCCAAGGTGGCAATCGGTATTTACTGCGCAAATTGGATTTATGTTTCAGCGAGCTACATGCTTCTGATTCATCATTTGATGGGCCACGAACATCTCTCTGCAAATGCCACTGGAGTGACTTTGCAATCGCTTTGGCGCAAAGGCAGCATCGGGCTAAGCGCTTATATTTTTGCCACGATTCTCTCGATATTCCTGCCGATCGCAGCATTTCTCGTCTGTTTGGTCCTTGCGGTTTATTACATATTCGGGGTTGAAGGCGAGACTTCCGTAGAATCCTTATAGCGCGAGCCATAGACTAATTGTCAGAAGTAAGAGGATAATCACTAAGGTGAAGAAAAACTTCCTGCGCAATTTGAATAAGTATTCACATAAATATTCTCATGGCACAGTCGCGGTAATCGCAGGTAGCCCTGAGTATGCAGGCGCGGCGTTGTTGAGTGTAGGTGGAGCTCGCCGCGGTGGTTCAGGATATATAAATTTTGTTCACGAGGATGAGTTTTTACGACGACTGGTAGTTAGCGAATACCCCGATGTTGTCGTTCGTGAAAAATCTAAAGATTTAAAAGTTGATGCATGGGTAATCGGACCTGGATCTCCGCAGTTGCGTCGTCGCTTTAATATTCCGCGCGCGAAGTATGCAGTTCTAGATGCAGGCGCTATGAAATATGCCCGCAGAATAAATGCAGAGTTTGTTGTTATTACTCCGCATGAAGGGGAAGCTCGCAAACTTGGTTTTGTCATTGGTGAGGGAGATGAAGGGCGCGAGCAGAGCGCCTTAGAAATGGCTGAGGCTCTGGGATGCATTGTGGTCCTTAAAGGTCACCACACCGTTGTTGCCTCCCCCGACGGGCTCGCGGTGATCGATGAATTAGCGGGTCCGGAGTTAGCAACAGCCGGAACTGGGGATCTTCTCGCCGGGCTCATGGGTTCAATGTTGGCTAGCTGGAAACCTGAGAGTTATCGAGATGTGGTTGTAGTCCTATTTAAGGCGATTAGCGCTCATGCTCTGGCGGCTTCAGCTGCGGCGGCAGAGATAAGGCCAGTTACTTCCTCAGACATTCTTCAGTACTTACCCATCACGCTCAAGCAATAGTTAGACTTATGCAATGTCCGCCAAGGAGGGTTCTTTGAAAGCGAAAATTTTTTCTGCGATCGTTTTAGCGCAATTGGCTCTATCTTCTGCAACCGCATGGGCAGATGAAGATGGAAAGATTCAGCGCCCGCACATCTCAGATGTGGGTGGAGATGATCACAGCCCTGGAGTGACATTTGTAATTTTTGCAACGCTCCTATTAATTGGTTTTGGAATCGGCTTAACAGTTGGCCGACGCACTCGCCGTAAATAAAGATGGGAATGCATCTGACTTACACTCACGATGGTGTAACCGGTGAAGGATATTTAGCACTTCCAGCGAGCGAGAGTGGTCCGGCTGTCATCGTTATCCAAGAGTGGTGGGGCTTAGTCGGTCACATCACCGATGTAGTAGATCGCTTCGCCGCTGCAGGTTTTGTGGCATTTGCACCTGATCTTTATCACGGGCAAAGGGCATCAGAGCCAGACACTGCAAAAAAATTGTTAATGGAACTCGAATTAGATAAAGCCGGCTCCGAGATTACTCACGCAGCGGATTACTTGCTCTCACTTCCGGAAACCTCAACAGCTCACGCGGGCGTTGTTGGATTTTGTATGGGTGGAAGTTTGGCAATCTGGAGCGGGACCTTATCGCCAAAGATTCAAGCAACTGTTGGTTTTTATCCAGGTGCATCATGGGAGCGGCACGCTCCTGTCTGGACGAATTATCAGGGTAAATCTGCCCTGATTCATTGTGCTGAAGGAGATGGAACATCCGCTGCACCTGGCATTCAAGAAGCGCTGCAAGAAATCACCGCGGCCGGCGGAAAAGTCACGGCTTATGACTATGAAGGAACCAAACACGCATTCTTCAACGATGATCGTCCGGAAGTCTTTGACGCGGTGGCCGCTGGATTATCTTGGGAGCGCACACTGGAGTTCTTCTTCTCCTCCCTCACTTAATCGCAATTCAACCGTAAGGAACATGGGCTATCCTTAAATTATGAATGAGCTAACTAAGAACAACCGACCTTCACCAAAAGTATATGGATTGATTATCTCTGCCTTAATTTTGGCAATTGGAACAGGTTACGGTCTGAGTCTGGTTGGACAAGGTCTAGCTGCTCGCGCTGGTAATTCAGTGACAGTTACAGGGCAAGCTCGCACGAGTGCTACTGCAGATAATGCAGTGTGGACCCTTAATGCTCAAGAGAGTTCGCAGAGCGCAGCTTCTGCTGTTACAAAAGTTGAGAAAAGTGTAGGAGCTCTCACTAAGTACCTCATCGCTGGTGGTATTCCAGCATCAGGCATTCAATCAGGTGGCGTTAACACCAATGCGATTTATGAGTATGTAAATGGAAATCAAACAGGCCGAGTTCTCTCCTACCAAGCAAATCAGAGTGTGACCGTTCGCTCTAAGGATGTAAATCTCGTCAACTCATTGAGTAATGGAATTGGAACGCTGCTTCAAACCGGAGTTAATATCAATAACTATGGTCCACAGTTCTATGTTTCAAATCTCTCATCACTTCGTCCAAAGTTGTTAGCAGAAGCGATGGTTGATGCCAAGGCACGCGGACTTTCAATGACAAAGGCAGTGGGATCAAACCTTGGAAGCGTAATTGCTGTATCGAGTGGTCCAGTTCAGGTGACTTCACCTGATTCAGTGGATGCATCCGCCGGTGGAATGTATGACACCACCACAATTCCAAAGACAGTTACAGTTACGGTATCTGTAAGTTTTAAGGTTAATTAAAAGGGTTTACATTCCCTCTTGCAGTTAAGCGCAGATTGGGCATGGCCGGAGCTGGAATTCGGCCATGTATCTGATCTTCAAAATGTGCAAAGCGAGAACTCTGGCTCTCCCAATCGTTTCGCATCTCTTCGATCTCTTCATGGGTGCGTCCAATAAAGTTCCACCACATAACTATCTCTTCATCAAACGGGATGCCGCCTAACAAAACGATCTTGGCCCCATGTTGTGATGTAAAACTTAATTGAGTAGCCCCGGACGATTGATAAAAGATATGCGCAAGCGGGAGAGATTCACCATTGATTGCTAGATCACCATCGACGAGGAGAACTCCATACTCAAAGTCCTCTCGGAGGTTGAGATTAATATTTGATCCATCTGCAAAATCTATTTCTGCGCCGAGCATCTCAGTAAATATACGAGCAGGTGATTTTTGGCCCAATAGCTCGCCAACGAAGAGCCGGATGTGTAGGCCCGAATCGCTAAAGACCGGAAGATCGTTGTAGTGATCGAAGTATGCAGCGCCATCGCGGGCGCTTTCTGGCAGTACCGTCCAGAGCTGCACTCCATGCATAAATTGGGCGCTTGTAGCCGAGAGTTCAGAGTGGGCTACCCCATGTCCTGCGGTCATCAGATTTAACTCACCTGGATGGATTACCTGAATACTTCCAAGCGAATCACGATGTTCTACCTCACCAGCAAAGAGCCAACTCACGGTTTGCAGTCCCACATGGGGGTGAGCTGCAACGCTCATAGCATTCTCTTGCGTTGTTGGTCCAAAGTGATCAACAAAGCACCAGGCACCAATGGTGCGGATATAGCGATGTGGAAGGGTACGTTGAATATCGATCCCACTTCGCGTGGTCAATTTAACTGTGCGCGGTGCGATGATCATGGGGCAGGGGAGTATGTAGAAGCTTTATAGATGGTGTCATAGAGAGCGGTGATATTTTTTCCATCTGTTGAATTCGGATCGAAGATTGAATCACTTGGTCCCGCAATGCTCAAGACCTCACCATTTCTCCGAATGACCTCTTGGCCATAGGAAGGAGGTTGATTGGGATTCTTTAATTTATCAAAGCTTTTTTGCGGGAATAGATAAGCCGCCATGAAAATGACCTTATCTCCTTTATCAGGTTTGTAGTAGAGCAGAACTTGTGAGATCGCTCCATCTTTTTTTGCAGAGAGCGCAAAGTCATTAGTCGGAACTGCTACCGAAAGATGAGAAGCAATGGATTTATCTAGATTCATTGAGTAAGGGATTGGTGACAATGAAAGGTTGAGAATGTGTGAACTATTAGAACACCCGGTAAGAACCAGTGATGATGCGATAAGTGCGAGCAACAATTTCTTCATCTCTTACACCTCCACCTTTACAGGTCTTGCGCCAGTTGCATCGAGCAGTTCAGCATAACTAGTTGGAAATACCGCATGAGGATGACCGGCAGCGGCCCAGACCACATCAAAAGCATTCAGCGCTATATCGATTAATACAACAGGCTCTGGATTTTCGAGAGTTCCATCATCGTGCCAGCCAAAGGGGCTCACTCCGCCGATGCTGATTCCGGATGCAGATTTCACAAAATTGGCATCTGCTCTATGTAGTTTTTCCACTCCCAGAGTTGCAGCAACTAACTCAGTATCCACGCGGTGCGCGCCAGAGGTGATGACTAGTAAAGGCCTTCCATCTGGGAGTTTGAAAACAATGGATGAAGCGATCTGCCCGACTTCAATTCCAAGTGCAGCGGCTGCTTCGGCGGCTGATCTCGCGCTATCACTGAGGATAGTTACCTCTCCAGACATATTCCGTTCACGAAGCTCTTCGGTAATTCTCTTTACCGACGCATTATTTAAAACATCTTCCATATCGCTAGTTTATTTCTAAAGTTGATCATTCAGGGAAGGTTTATACCTAGTTCATCTGCCTTTTATTCAATTTACATACTCCGCGAGTTGGGTTGAGGCATGACCAAGATCATGAATTCCTTTCGTTCTATTTCTCGCGCAACGAGCAAGAGCTCACGCGTAATTGTTGCGGTGGCCGCTGCCGCCTCGCTCATCTTTGCAGCTACCTCGTTGACACCATCTGCAACAGCGTCAACAAAGGTAACTTCTACAACTGCTGAGTTACCTAAGATCAAGCACATCTGGTACATCATCATGGAGAACAAGTCATACGATGCGACCTTCACGGGCTTGAATAACAACACATACCTTTGGAAGACCCTGCCATCACAGGGCACTTTGCTTACAAACTATTACGGAACCGGCCACTTCAGCCAGGACAACTACACCGCGCTGGTTTCTGGTCAAGCACCTTTGTACGACCATCAGATCGATAGCCCAACATATAAAGATGCTGCAGGCGCAGTGATCACAGATAAGGCTGACCCAAATTACGGTCAATTCAAGGCAGCTGGAGATCCATACACACTTCAAGGTTCTGTCTACCCATCATCAATTCAAACAATCTTTAATCAGCTCACTGCCGCAAATGTGAGTTGGAAGGGTTATGCCCAAGACCTTGGTTATGCAGATGCGACAGGTGCTGCACACTCTGTTACCTCATGCGGTGCGCCAGGAACTGATCCAACAAATAACCCTGTAGCGAACCCAGGTGGAGCAAATGCAACAGATCAATATGTTGCTAAGCACTTCCCATTGCCTTGGTTCCACTCAATTATCGATAACGCTGCAACCATGTGCGATTCCAAGCACTCTGCAAGTTTGTTTGATCCACAAAATGGTTTGTATGCAGATCTCAAGAGCGAAGCAACAACTCCTGCCTTCTCTTGGATCTCACCAAATAACTGCTCAGATGCACACGATGCAGTTTGCTACGGAAACAACTTGTCAGGTGGATGGGTTGATCCAAATACTCCAGCCGCTCCACTTAACTACACAGGTGGTTTGTACGCTGGCGATTTGTTCTTGGAACACATCATCCCTGAAATCCAAGCTTCTGCTGCCTACAAGGACAATGGTCTGATCATCGTTTCATTCGATGAAGGATTCCCTGCTTACACATTTACAGGTAATAGCTTCCAGAACTCATCTACTCCTGTATCAGTAGCTGCATCACTTGCAGCTGACTCAGCTGGTCAGAACATCAACGGAGTGAATGTAAATACCGAACCAACTGGTCCAAATGCAATTGTTAAGACAGATGCATCTGGAAATCAGTTGTACCCAGGTCCTGGATTCAACGCATTCGTTGATCGCGATAAGAATCTTCCTGGAATCATTATGGGTGGAGCTTCTGCAATTCCTGGTGCTCGCACCGATGCAACAGCTTCCGCTGATGGAAGTTCGTCCTACATCTCTGATAATTCAATTCAGGCTTACGACGAGGGTCGCACAGTCACTGGAACAAATATTCCTGACGGCGCAACAGTGGGAACGGTTTACGATCTGCCATCATGGGCATCTCTGCCTAAGACCGGCACATCTACCTGTCCAACGGCTTGCGTTGTAACTGGATCGTTCCAACTACTTGTAAATGGAAAGCCAACAGCTCCAACCGGTCCGGTCAGTGGAATTACATTGGGTGCTCGCACAGCTCAAACTGACCCTATGTACGACGGAACTCATGCAACGCTCGGCGGCGGAGATGTAGGAATGGTGCTTATTTCTAAGTTCAATAAGCCAGGAACTACAGATGCCACCTTCTACAACCACTACAGCTTCCTACGCTCTCTTGAAGATCTCTTCGGAGTAGCAAAGGCCTCACCTGGTGTAGATGGCAAGGGCCACCTTGGCTTTGCAGCCCAGGCTGGACTAAAGCCTTTTGGAAGCGATGTATTCAACAATAAATAAGAACCGTACATATTTAGCGGTTTCATTAGCAATCGCGCTGGCTGGGGTAATTACTCCGGCCGGCGCTTTTGCCGCATCTCAAAGCCCTAAGCCAATAACCCCACTCATCCACCAGGTGATTCGAGCTTCACAGAAGGCTCCTCAAATGGCGATTCCTGGTGACACTGTAGACGTGACCCTACGAACTGGTCTTACTCAAGTTGTTCTGGTCGGCCCGGTCATCCCACAAGTATCAGCTGACGCGCTGCCAGGTACCTTTACATTTACTTTCGTGCAAAAGAGTGGCAAAACTCTTATCAATATCCGAGACTTTGGCATCTTGGATGGCGCTGCCGCGCTGATTCGCCCAATTCGCTTCGATGACGGAACCACCTCTTTCTATCTTAAAGCGGGTGAGAGGCGGACTGTAAAACTCACAACATTTATGGCGGTTGGTACAGGAACCCTGCGTTGGGCGCCGTTGAACCACTATGTCACGGATTGGCAGTTTGTAGAAGAGACCGCCTGATTTAGACTTTTAGGCATGTACATCCCCACTAACAATCGCGTAGACGATTGGAATGAGATTCAACTATTTGTTGCGTCTATTCGCTCTGCCGATTTAGTGACCGTGGATTCAAGTGGAATTCCAATTGCCACCTTGATGCCTTTGGTGTGGAAAGATTTAAATCCAGAGGCCGGTGAGTACGGCAAAGTCGTAATGCATATGGCGCGTGGAAATGAACAGTGGAAATCTATTGCTCCAGGAACTCAGGGATTAGCCATTGTGCATGGTGCGCAGGCATATATATCCCCATCTAACTATTCAAATAAGTTTACAGATCACAAAGTTGTACCCACGTGGAACTATCAATCAGTTCACCTGACTGGAACTGTTGAAGTGTCAGAGGATCAAGAATTATTACGAGAGATAGTTACAGAACTCTCCAATCTGCATGAATCAAGACGAGAAGAGCCTTGGGATGTTGCTGATTCAGATCCTCACTACTTTGAATTATTACTCAAAGGAATTGTCGCTGTGATTTTGCATGTCGATAAAGTGGAAGCGAAGTACAAGTTGAGCCAGAACAAGAGTCATGAAGAGTTAGAGCGCATTGTGGAAGACCTCTATCAATCAGGTATTGCAGGTGAAGAAGTTATAGCTTCAAAGATGCAAGAAGGGTTGCAGAGCTAGATCTGGATAATATTTAAGGGCGCTAACCCATCGGCTAAGCGTTGTAATTGCCCTTCAATGAAGCGTTTTCCGCGCTTCTCAAAGGCTTCTGAATCTCCGCCCACATGCGGAGTAACAAAAACATTCTCCATTTTCCATAATGGGTGATCGGGTGGGAGCGGTTCAGGGTCAGTTACATCTAAAGCAGCACTCAAGCGACCTGTGCTTAATTCGGCCACCAGAGCATTGGTATCAACTACCCGCCCTCTTGCGACATTCACTAAAAGCGCGCCATCTTTCATCAGCGCTAACCGGCGCGCATTAATGAGGTGCTGACTCTCCGCGTTTAGAGGCAGAATTAAAATGACAACATCAAAAGTTGGAAGCAACTCATCGAGTTTATCCATGGTGAGTGAACCATTATTGCCACTTCGCGAAAAGGTGGTGATCTCTACTTCATAGGGAGTGAGATATGAAACCAGTGTTTGCCCTATCGAGCCGGCGCCAATAATTCCTATCTTGCTATCGTTAAGCGAACCCATGCGTTCGTGATTCCAAATGCCCTGATTTTGTAAGCGTAAGAAATGTAGGAAATTCCTCTTCATTGCGATGGTCATTCCAACAGCAAGCTCGGCGGTGGAAGCATTGTGAACGCCTTGGGCGTTGCACAAGATAACTCCATCGCGAACATAAGGAACAGCTGATTCATATCCAGCATTTGGAACCTGGAGTATTTCTAAATTACTCATCGCCTTCACAGGTTCAAGAGTTTCAGTACCTGTCATATACGGCTGAACATAAAATGTAACGCTAGATAGATCTGACTCATGCAGAGGATGTGTCGCAGGGGATAATCGGGTAAAGCCTTCTGGAACTATTAGATCGTCCCATTGGCTCCAGACTATATGTGAAGTATCAGCCATCACTCTTCGCCGATATCTTCATTCCAGACATCTGGTTTTTCAGAGATGAACTTAGCCATCAGGTCTTTGCACTCCTGTGAGTTGAGGTTGATCACTTCAACTCCATGTGAGCGAAGTAAATCCTCAGCCCCCATAAAAGTTTCATTTTCGCCAAGTACTACTCGTGGAATCCCGTAGAGAAGAATTGCTCCGCTACACATATGACATGGTGAGAGAGTTGTGTACATAGTTGATTTGGCATAGACACTTGCAGGAAGGCGTCCAATATTTTCTAGGCAATCTGTTTCGCCATGGCGAATAGCGCTGCCCTGTTGGACTCGTTTGTTGTAGCCGACTCCAAGGACTTTTCCATCAACGACCAGCGCCCCACCAATCGGGACCCCGCCTTCTGAGCCACCCTGTCGAGCTGCCGCAATGGCATATTCCAGGAAGTGCTGATCGTCCATTTTCGCCCCTTTTCGCCCGTATAGCCCCTACTTTAAGTGAAAATTACCTGAGTGTGGGCTCAACATTGGGGGAATTTGGTTATAGCGTTCCACCATTCCCTCGGTCTATGAGCCGTCATTTCATACGGGGTCGCAAACACCCCCGATAACAAAATTAGGAGAGATGACGTATGTCTAATCTGGAAATTCGCGAAGGCGAATATGGAGACAAAGTCCTAGCTTTCGAGCCAGGCGGAATTGAAGCAATCGCAGAAAACGAGAGGCATGGAAAGCCATGGTCTCTCTTTGCCACCTGGATGAGCCCAAACCTAGAGTTTGCAACCGTTTATGTGGGTGCTTTGGGAATTATTGCCTTCGGACTTAACTTTTGGGAGGCAGTCGTAGGCATTGTTATTGGAAATGCTCTCGGAGCCGCTGCGCAATTTATCCTCACCCAAGATGGGCCAAAGTACGGCGTCCCACAAATGATTATCGGGCGAGTCGCTTTTGGTAAGAAAGGAAATATTCTTCCCTCAATTCTGAACGCTGGTGCCGCAGGTATCGGTTGGTTTGCAGTTAACTCAATTTCAGGCGCATACGCACTTTCAACATTTACAAGTGCAACTCCGTTTGAATCCCTGGTTATCGTTGTAATCATCCAGATTGTGATTGCCTTCATCGGTCACAACTTGGTTCAGGCAATTGAAAAATATCTTTTCCCTTTCCTTTTAATCGTATTCACACTTGCATCATTAACAGCGCTCTTTAGTCGCTCTGCACACTTGACTCATTTTCACCATCAGAGTGCACCTGGCGGTCTTCTAATTCTTATTGGAGCAGTTTTTGGTTATGCAGCAGGCTGGAACCCATTTTCAGCTGACTACTCTCGTTACTTGCCAAAAGATTCAAATTCAAAGCAGGCAGGTCTCGCTGCTGGACTTGGAATCTTCTTCTCAGCAACTGTTCTAGAAATTGTTGGCGCTGCTGCAGGAACTGCAGGACTTCACTCCTACGACAGCGGTAACCCAACTGGCGACTTCACTGGTGCTCTCTCACCATTCCTTGCAAGCTTTGTCTTGATTGGAATCGTAGGAGGTTCAATTTGCGCAAACGTCTTG
>Ga0208872_1000609_pt1 | contig 25031 bp, 13 predicted proteins | sample CryBogCBH12Aug08_FD_185508 | JGI IMG/M metagenome (GOLD analysis project Ga0208872, IMG submission 185508) | Freshwater microbial communities from Crystal Bog, Wisconsin, USA - CBH12Aug08 (SPAdes) | ecosystem: Environmental > Aquatic > Freshwater > Lake | place: Crystal Bog, Wisconsin, USA...
CACCCCGAAGCTCGGGGGTTTCTTGGCTGTGGCTCGGTCTTTTGGTGTGGTGGAGTATAGCTTTCCAAATGCCGGGCGAGGACATGGCGTTTGCCCAGTCGACAAGTCCATTGCCAATACTTAAGTCTGTTGAGGAAGTCCGCCATCTTTCTACGGCTCAAGCGGCGTTGGGCTATCCAGTTCATCTTCGCTGTGTAGTAACTTATTATGATGCAAACTCTACCGGTTTTTTTGCGCAGGATTCACAAAAAGGAATATTTGTTCGCGCTGCGGGCCGGCCGAGATTATGGCATGCCGGGCAAAATATCGATTTGGAGGGTAAGACTGAACCCGGTGATTTCGCGGTCATAATAAAAGCCCTCAAAATTACAGAGCTGGGTGAAGGTGAAATGCCGCCACCGAAATGGGTCTCGTTCGATCAACTAACCTCCGGAACGGAAGATACACAGTGGATTGAAACCCGAGGATCCGTGCGGTCAACTTCGCATATTGCTAACGGATCCGTTGTGCTTGATTTAGTAATTAACGGAGTGCGGGTCCAGGCTTTAGGCCCGGTGATAACGAATGACTTATCGTCTTTGATTGAATGTGTCGTGCGGTTGCAGGGGGTGGCTGGCACGGTCTTCAATCGCAAGCGGCAGATGATTGCCCCGATCATTTTTTTTAATTCACTTTCCAATATCACGGCAGAATCTGAAATTAACAGAAACCCGTTCGCGGTGCCTGAAAAGTCCGTGCGGCAGCTGTTCGAGTATGACTCATTAGGTTCCTCCGGACATCGCGTGAAGATCCGGGGCGTGGTCATCGGCCAGTTGCCTGGTGAGGCAATTTTTATCCGGGACAAGCAAGACGGCTTGCTTGTGGAAACCAAGGATCAGACATTAGCTCGGCCTGGTGACATTGTTGAAACCCTTGGTTTTCCGGCGACCGGGCGTTTCAATCCCATCCTGCAGGATGCAGTCTTTAGGAAAACCGGAACCGGTGCGGTTCCCAATCCCGTCATGTCAACTGTGCCGGAGCTTTTGGTGGGAACTTTGGACGCCGATTTAGTGACGGTGGAAGCTGACTTGCAAGTTGATTGGAATGGCCGGGACGAGCCGTTTATGAAACTTCAAGAGAATGGAATCATGTTCAATGCTGCCATCGCCACGGCTCATGGGGCGCTGCCGTGGCCATCACTGCGCGCGGGCAGTCGGCTGAAACTGACTGGGATTTGTCAAGTGCAAGAAGTTGTTGCGCAGGGATCTTGGCTACACCCGTCTTTTATCCGTTTGCTGCTTCGGTCCCCGCAGGATATCGTGGTGTTAAGTCATCCTTCATGGTGGACGGCAACTCGACTTCTCTGGCTGTTGGGCGGGGTGATGATATTCGCCTTGACCGCCGCGGTATGGGGAATATTACTTAAGCGCCGGATGCTCGACCAAGCGGAGACAATTCGCACCCAGCTAAAGCGTGAAGGTGTGCTGAATGAGCGCGCTCGTATTGCCCGCGAGTTTCACGACACACTAGAACAGGAACTGGCCGGCATGTCTCTCCAACTGGACATGATTGCCACCCAGACTGTCAATCATCCGGTGGCGGAGCGGATCGGAATCGCCCAGCGGCTGTTGCGGCGCAGCCAGGAGGAAGCCCACCGCTCAGTATGGGATTTGCGATGCGGGGCTCTCGAACGGGGCGGGCTGGCAGTTGCGCTTCGGGAAACTGCCGAACAAGCGGCCCGGCGAGCCGGTATCGAAATTACCCTGAATGCTCCCTATCAATCCCGTCAGCTGCCGGTTTTATTGGAGCACCATCTGTTGCGTATTAGTCAGGAAGCCATCACCAATGCAATCCGGCATGGCAGTGCAAAAAAAATTCAGCTTGATCTGTCGCTTGATGCAGTCGAAATTTGCCTGCGGATAAAAGATGACGGCTGCGGGTTTGCTTTGGAGTGGCTGTCGCAGGAAATGGCCGGCCATTTTGGGCTGCTGGGAATGAAAGAGCGTGCCGAAAAAATCGGTGGTTCATTTAACGTCGTCAGTCAGCCTGGCTTGGGAACGCAAGTGATAGTGAAAGCGCCGGTGCCGCAGGACAATGATAACATTGCTGATTCTGGAAGCGTCCTGCCTGTCGAACCAGCAATTTTAACGGACCCACCATCAATTTAGATAATCTCACCGCTAATTTGCACACAATGAAGATGCCCACCAAAATACGCCTGCTTGTTGTGGACGATCACTTTACGGTCCGCATGGGGCTGACCGCCTCAATCAATATGGAACCGGACATGGAGGTGGTGGCCGAGGCCAGCAACTTGCAACAGACCATCACAGCGTATCGGAAATGCCACCCCGATGTGGTGCTGTTGGATTATCGCCTCCCCGGTGCCGGCGGCATTGATATTTTGGAGGCCCTCATGGTTGAATTTCCCCGCACTCGCGTGATCATCTTTTCGAGCTATTCAGGCGATGAGAATATTCATCGCGCCATCCAAGCTGGCGCCCGCGCCTATTTGCTCAAGTCTGGATCGCGGATCGAACTGCTCAAAGCCATTCGCGCCGTGCATTCAGGTGATCGATATCTTCCGCAAGAGGTGGCGACGGAACTGGCTCAGCGGTTGGATGGGGCGCAGCTTAGCGATCGCGAGATCCATGTTCTACAACTCGTGGCGCGCGGGCAAACCAACAAGGAAATCGGGGTGGCTTTGAAAATCGCTGAAATTACCGTCAAGCAGCATGTCGGCCATATACTCACCAAACTTGGGGCGAGTGACCGGACCCAGGCTGCCACGCTGGCGCTTCGTCGGGGAATCATCTCGCTCGAATAACAGGCTGGCCTGTTATTGGTGCAGTTCCGCGCCGGAAGCATCCACAATGTGCTTATCCGGTTGCTTGCCCAATTGGGTGGAGATGGTTTTTGAAAATTGCCCAGTGCTTTAGCACTGGGTAACTCACAGCGCGTAAAACCCAGTCCCGCAGGCACGAAAGCAACCCCTGCAGTACCTGCGGGACTGGTTCGTTTTGACTCGGCGGAACCAGCACTGAAGTGCTGGGCTAGGCTCAGAAGCTTGTTTGGCAAGCGACCGGATAAGCACTCATCCACAATACTTAAGTATGAGCTCCGACCAATACCAATGCCTTGATGACAGTTGAAATAATCAGGCGTAAGGTTTTACATCACCAGCGTTCAGTTAAAAGCAAATCAGATGTTTGATTGCTGAAACCAAACCTGATCCGTACTGGTAGTAAAACCAAAAGCTGAATATGGCCGCATTAAAAAACAGATGGTTGCTGTATTCTTTCCCTCCAACGATTCCAACGCCGACGCTCCGGGCGAAGGCCTCAAACCCTGTGGCCGTGGCGTCGCCGTCTAAAAAATCACCGCGCCGATTGCCTCGCAGCCATTTGCATAATATGAGAAACGAATTCTATCTGAAGAAAGTCAAAAACAGTCACCGATGCCCGGCAAGAGCATTTACGCTTATCGAGCTTTTGGTGGTCATAGCGATCATCGCCATCTTGGCCGCCATGCTGTTGCCCGCACTGGCATCCGCCAAGCGGAAAGCGACGATGGCCGGGTGCATGTCTAATTTCAAACAGGTTGGTGTTGCCCTGACGATGTATCTTGACGAAAGCAGTGACTGGTTGCCGCCTGGCCCGCAATCTGTGACGGGGCTGTGGACTTCTCAGGCGTTCGGCTATAATCTGAATACCACCGGCTACTTAATTAATTACATTGCGAAATATCTAGCCTATCCCGATCCCAGTGCGACAACGCAATTGGCTAAAGTCATGGTTTGCCCAGGCTTTGCACAAAACGTCAGCACTACCAACTTGGGGGGTGTTGCCAGTTATAATTTGGACGGTCATTTTAGCGATGCGGCATACCCCGCCATTGGAGGCCCGGCGACTGGCATCGGCTTTATGCCCTTTGGCTATGCCGGTGCCGAGCCATTTGGTATACCAGTTAGCGTTGGCACAAGTTCCCATAAAATAACCGAAGTGGGGTCAAAGGCTCCGCTCCCCTCGGTTTGGTATATGTGCGACGTAGATTTTCAGGGAACGGCCCAAGCCGGTTGGCCGGTGCAAGCGGGTGTCACCATACCAGCCAAACCATTACATGGTGCGGTTCGCAACTATCTTTATTTTGACGGGCATGTGCATTCTCAAAAAGTTCCGGCGAACGGCGCTTTCTACTATTACTGACCCTAAAATATCAATCATCCAGCTTCTTTCCTGCAAAAATATAATCAAAAACACATCTGACACATCCAATCAAACCTCAACCCGTCCAAATAATGAAAATACAACTCCACATTCAAGCAACTTTACTGGCGCTAATCGGTGTTTTGTGTTTTGGCTTGGCCAGCCAGACGCAGGCGCAAAACTACACCACCGTCGCGGCTGGCGGCAATTTCAGCGCCGCCGGCACTTGGTCGGGTGCGCAGCCACCGCAGGGTGGCGGCACGGATGTGACATTGATGCTTACCAATGGGTCTGGGAACCTCACCCTTGACTGGACGGGGGCTTTCATGTTGAACAAAATGACTAATTTGCTTTATTCCGGTAATGCCAACCTTTATGCCTCCGCAGTGACCCCTGCGCCATATTATTTGTTCACCAATACTGCGACCGGCGTCCTGCCAACGATTAACTGCCCAGGAGACGCCATTCAATTTAACCTACCCGTCGTTCTGGCAGCGAATTTAACTATTAATGCCAGCCAATTATTTAACGGCCATGTGATATTCCAAACTACCGCCGCTATTATTTCGGATACCACCCCATGTTCCGTCACCATTCATACCGTTGACTCCCCCCCATCCTATGTTGGCTCCTACGTTGACTTTCGCGGTGCGAACACCTACCGGGGTGCAACCATTATCAGCGCTGGTGTTTTAAAGTTAAATCACAGTGGTTCATATGTTGGCAGCGTCAACAATTCGACGAATATTTCCATCGCGGCGGGCGCAACCTTGGATGTTTCTCCAGCCACCAGTTACACTTATGTGCTGAGTACCAACAACGCGTTGACGGCTAGCGGAACCGCAACAGCCGCCTTGATTAAATGCGCCCCAGGTGGCGGCTTTAACTGTGCCGCGCAGCCCATTGTACTGAACTACGATGGTTCGCATCCGGCGCTGGGCATCACCAATTCTGCAGCCGGCGTGGTGACGCTCACTCTTAGCAACAACACATTCACCATCAACGGCTCGGTCTTGGCCAATGGCGACTACTCGATTATCACTAATTATAGCGGTTCCATTTCCGTACTTGGCTCCAGTTTCACGGTCAATGGCACAGCCATTGGCACGGGCAAGGCGGGGACGCTGAGCGTCATCACTGCGGGCAGCACCAGCTACCTGGATTTGCACATTGCTGCCGCTGGCGTGCCGATCGGGCCCGTCAGTGCCGCCCATTCGACCGTGATCGCCAGCCCGGGCGTTGTCATTGCCGATAATGTCTCGCAATCTACCGTCACGGTGACGCTCCGGGACGCCACCAATAGCCTGGTGAATGCAGGAACAAACGTCACTTGGTCGGTAACCGGTTCGGGCAATACGGTCATCCCGGCGGCTTCCGGAGTTACCATTGCCGGTGGTACTTGCACCTTTACCGTCCAGTCATCCGTGGTGGGAACCAAATATGTAACAGTCACCGGCGGCGGAACCACGATCACCACGTCCTTGCCGATTACCTTCACCGGACCGGCCAGTGCCACAAATTCTACCATGACCGTTAGTCCGGCCAGTTTGCCGGCGAATAATACCGCCGCTTCCACTGTTACCGTTATGCTCGCCGACACCAATAATGTCGCACTTGGGTCAGGCATCCCCGTGACGTGGACGGTGAGCGGTTCGGGCAATACAGTTTCCCCGCCGGCTTCCGGAGTTACGAGCGTGGGCGGCATCTGCATGTTTACCGTCAGGTCGTCGGTGGCGGAAGTTAAAACTGTCGTTGTCAGCACGGGCACGATCAGTCTCACCAATCTGATCATCTTTTACACTCCGCCTGTTACTTTGAGCTGGGATCCGTTGCTTACCCACACAAACTCGATCGGTAGTGGTGTCTGGGATACGAATTCCCTTACGGGAGCCAACTGGGGAAATAGCTCTGGAGACGTTACATGGCCGAATAACGGTGACACCGCCTTGTTTGGCACCGGCATCAATGCCGGCCCCGATTATTTTACCAATCTAGTCATCGCGCTGAACGCTCCTATCAAGGTAGGTCCTATGGCGTTCAATAGTTTTAATGGATCATCTGAAGCTATTTACCAAATTGCTGGAACCAATTCTCTGACAGTGGTCGGCACGCCGACCATAGCAGTTACTTCTGATGCCATGATTTCCTGTCCGCTGGCGGGCACGGGTTTCACGAAGACTGGCGCAGGCAACCTGATACTCAATGGCACGAACACCACCTATGGAGGTGGAATCATCCTCAACGGCGGTTCGTTGGAGGTGGATGCAGACGGAGCCTTGGGCACGGGATTGTTCACTTATAGCGGGGGAAACAACCTTTTGACCAACGCCGTCAGTTGCACGCTGATCAATCCGATATATATGTCCGGCGGTAATGGGGAAAGCTTCAATGTAGGAGTGCAGGCCGGCAGCACGCTGACCCTCGGCGGTGCCATCGCCAATGCCGACCCCGTCGGTGGAAGCGGCATTACCAACAACATGGGCGTGACTGGCGGCGGCACGCTGGTGGTTTCCAATGTTGCCTATTGCGGCAATCTGTTTGTGGGGAGTGGCATTACGATGGTCATGGGCGGCACGTTCACCAACTGTGGTTTTACAACCCTCAGCGGTGCCTTGAGCGTGCCGGGCACGTATGTGCATAGCACCAACGGATCCAGTCCCGGAATGCTGATCAATTCGGGTGCCAGCCTAGATGTGCCCGTTGGCGGCACCTATAATTCGGCACCCACCGCCTACCTTGCCGTCGGTGGCTCATTATCTGTGGAGGGAACTATGAACTTTAATGGCTCGTCTTTTTATACGGCCTACCCCGGCTCCGTCAGTTTGGCCGGTGTCTTTAATAATAATACCACCAACGAATTCCGGGTTGCGGGCAATACTACCGCAATAGTGTCCGGGTCATACAACTCTCCGAACGCCGGGTTAAATGTCAATGGCGTTGGCACCTTGAACTTCTCTGGCACGACCACCAACTTGACTTACTTGGAGATGAATAATTATTCGGTAATTAATATATCTGGCACGATGGTGTGCGGCGTTCTGGAAGCCTACGGCGGGGGCGCGATTCAGCTCTCGGACGGCACCTCTGCGGGCAGTGCGCAGTTCAACAATGTCAGTTATGCCGCCGCCGGCAGTATTACCGGTGGATCCGCCGGTATGAGCATGCTCATCATTAGTAACACCAGCGGTATCAACCTAGGTTCAAGCTTCACCATTGGTGATGGGAATGTCAACACGGTGGATTCCGCGAACAACCTGAACTTCTTCAAAGCCGGTAGCGGAAATCTCTACATCAGTAACAGTGTTACGAGCTATACTGGGAACACCACGGTTTCAGGCGGGGTTCTGGAACTCGCTTATCCAACACTAGCCACGAATGCTACAGTTACGGTCGCTAGTGGTGCCGGGCTGAAGCTGGATTTCCCGGACACGAACATCGTGACCAGCCTAGTCTTGAACGGTGTGGATGCCACAGCGGGGATTCACAATAATGCCAGCGACCCAAGTTCTATCACCGGCACGGGCAGCCTGTTGGTGTTGACCGGTGCGGCGGCGATAAATCCGAATCCCACGCACATCATTGTCAGCGTCAGCGGCAGCACGCTGAACTTAAGCTGGCCGGCTGATCATCTGGGCTGGTATGTGCAGTCCAATTCGGTGGCATTGGCTAATACGATTTATTGGTTTGATGTGCCCAACTCGCAGAATGGAACGAATCTTTCTATTCCCATTAATATGTCGAATACGAACGTATTCTTCCGGATGCGCAAGCCATAACTAATAATTGCCCATAGATTTTGAATTAGGGTAAAGGGCGCACCGGATTTTCGGTTCCGGTGCGCCCTATTTACTATCAAAGCAAAAAGTTAAAATTGCAAACGCAAAAGAATAAGCAAAATTGAGCCGTTATTATCTGTAAAATATATGGCAGGAATAAAGGGAATAAAAATCCAACACGTCAAAGGTTGGTCGCGTGTCGTCCTGTCATGCTTGTGTATGGCCTGGGCAACGTGGGCGCAGGCTGCATCTTACACCACTGTCGTGTCTGGCGGCAATTTCAGCGCCGCCGGCACCTGGTCGGGTGCGCAGCCACCGCAGGGTGGCGGCACAGATGTGTCGTTGGTGCTTACCAATCTGTCTGGGAATCTTACCCTTGACTGGGCAGGGGCTTTCATGTTGAACCAAATGACCAATGTGCTTTATTCCGGCAATGCCAACCTTTATGCCTCCGGAGTGACCCCTGCAGCCTATTTTTTGTTCACCAATACTTCGGCAGGCACCCTGCCAACGATTTACTGCATCGGAAATGCCATACAATTTAATCTGCCCGTCACGCTAGCAACGAATTTGATCATTACCGCCAGCAACATATTTAATGGCCATGTCATATTTCAAATTCCAGCCGCCATTGTTTCGGATACCACCCCGTCGTCGGTCACCATCAATGGGAACGCCGGCGCCTATGTCACCTTTCGCGGAGCAAACACCTACCGGGGCGCAACCATTATCAACGGCGGCTCGTTGATCTTGGATAATTCAGGCTCAAATCATGGATCTATCAACAAATCAACGAACATTTCCATTGCGGCGGGCGCAACCCTAGATGTTTCCTCGATCACCAATTACTCATTGAGCACCAACAGCACATTGACGGCCAGTGGCGCCGCTGCCACCGCCACGATCAAGGGCAACGCCACCGGCACCATCAATCTTGGTGCGCAAGCCATCACCCTGAACTATGACGGTGCGGATCCGGCATTGACTATTTCGCAAGGATCACTGGTGCTGGGCGGGAATGCGTTCACGGTAAATAGTTTTTCACCTTGGGCTGCCGGAAATTATACGATCATTAACTGCGCGAGCGGAACCATAACCACCAATAATCCCAATTTCACCGTCACCGGCACGGCCATCAGCACGGGCCAAACTGGTACACTGGTTTTTAGTAATAATCAGGTTATACTTCAGTTAAGTGGCAGTGCTCCGGCCACAGCGCTGAACGATCCGCGTTACGCCTTGGGTTATTTGGTGGTGACCTATTATCCGGGTGTAACCAACAATGGCACGGGCGATTGCCGGGCGGGCATCCAAAGCGCGATCAACGATGCTTTTGCGGCTAATCTGAATTTCGAAACCTATGGCACCGGCCGTCCTCTGGCCGTATTTTTCCCGCCGGGCACTTATCAGATTTCTGACATTCTGGAATGCTATCAATGGGCGCCGACCAATATGACGGCACTTGTTCTGGGCAACCATATTTTGATCGGCTCAACCGAAGGCACGAACCGGCCTCTCATCCGACTGATGGCGGGGGCGGCTAATTATCAGAACAGCGCCGCGCCGCGCCAGATGATTTCCTTTCGGAAATTTCAAGGCGGATTCAGCAGCGGTGGGGCATACCCCAGTCCGGCCGTGCCGGTGACGAATCCGATGAGCACGCCCACCGGCTACACTGATTATTCAGCCGACTTGTTTTGGGACGAGTTGCGGAACATTGATTTTGACTGCAACGGCAATCCGGGGGCGGTTGGGGTGACCTTGAACGGGGCCCAGAGAAATGCGATTGAAAATGTGAAAGTGACCGCAACCGGTGCGTTTGCCGGATTTTTCTCCTTGCCCGGCGCCGGTTCCTTTAGCGCCAATTTGGAAGTCGAGGGCGGCCAATATGGCATCATTCACGGCAATCAGGGTTCCCTGGGCTTGAATATTGAGGGTGGTAACGGGCCGGTGATTGCGGGTATGAAGCTGCAAAACCAGACCGTCGCCGCGATGATGTTATATGATTATGTTTCCCCCATTAGTGTGGTCGGTTTCCAGATCACCAACAGCAAAAGTATTATTGCCCATCCAGGATACTGGAATGGCACGGCCGGCAGCCTGTCCCTGCTGGACGGCCAGATTGGGATCGGCGGCGGCACGAACGTGGTGGCCATTGACAATAGCCTTAACTACTACGGCGTCAATGGCCGGGACATTTATGTGCGGAATGTTTATGTCACTGGCACCACCAACCTAGTGAAAAGCAAAAGCACGACGACCACCGGCAGTGGCACCTGGTCGCTAATCAAGGAGTATTCCTACAACAACACCTACAATGACACCAGTGTGCCGCCTAACACAGGTTACTTACTCAGCGACATCAATTTCGAGAGTTACAGCCTAGTTAACGGCACGGTTGGAAATTATTTAAATCCATTTCCCATCAGTCCGAACATCGTGACGAACAGTACCGCCCCGCCGTCGAACTTGGTAAGCGAGCATTTGTGGGCAAGTTTTCCATCGTATAACGGGGCGACGAATGACCCGCCGACAGTGGTGGTGAGCACGTCTGCGGGCTTGAACAATACAAACGATGATACGATGCTGTTGCAGGCGGCCATCAATCAGGCGGCAACCAACAACGGGCGGGTTTTTTTACCGGCGGGTCATTATTACATTACCAACACCCTGACGCTGTATTCGAACACGGTGCTCTTGGGCGTGGGAGAGCAGTTGAGTCAAATTCAGGCCAATTCCCTGTGGCAGCCGACGACTGGAGAAGTGACGATGGTTCAGACGGCGGACGATGCTGGTGCCAAGACGACGCTGGCTTGGTTGACCCTGGCGACGCGCCAAACGGTCACGTCTTTCGAAACCAATTATTCACGATTCAACGCCTTGAACTGGCGGGCGGGCGCCAACTCGCTGGTGTTGAATACAGAAATCGCCACCCCTTGGACTGCCTATCTCGACACCCAGCCGCATTCGCTGCTTAAATACACGGGCAACGGCGGTGGGAAATTGTATGGGCTGTGTATGGATGCGGGGCCTGATGGGGAAAGGAACCCGGGGTTTCGCAAGCTGACGATTACCAATACGACACAGCCGCTGTGGTTTTATGGGTTTAACATGGAGCATGGTCTTGGCGACATGGAAGTGCAAATCACGGGAGCCAGCAATGTGCGAATGCTGGGGTATAAGCGGGAGGGGACGAACGCGATGCTGGTCATCAGTAACAGCAGCAACATCGCCTGCTACAGCGCTGGTGCCATGCTCTCCCCGCCGAATAGCCCTGGCTCCTTCCAAATTCTGGGCGCAAGCACGAATGTTCTGCTGGCCACCCTGTGCGTACAACAAGTCAACACGCCGCCGCAACTTTCGAACATCATGGTATATGAAGCGTTAACAGGACAGCCGACGAATGTGGTGTCGTGGCCCAATATGGTATCTCTCTACAAACGTGGGGAAATCAATGATTCGCTGATGTTCCTCAATTCTGTGCCGTTGTTTGCCCAACCGATGGTGAGGAGTGGAAATCTAATTTTGACGGGCACTGACGGTTCGGCAAATGGTAGTTACCGCTTGCTGACCTCAACCAACGTGGCATTGCCAGCGTTCAGTTGGACGCCGGTGCTGACCAACACCTTTGGCAGCGACGGAAGTTTCTCAAACACGGTGCCGATCGCTTCGTCGGCTAGGCAATCCTATTACCGACTCATTACGCCCTGAATAGAATGATGCAAACGCTCTGGCGATGATATGAAAATAAGTTCAAACGTGATAATTGCTTTTTTCGGCTGGGCGGCGGTGACGTCGAATGTAAAAGGTGCAGAATATTTCATACATGATGGGGACCGCGTGGTCTTTCTGGGCGACAGCATTACGGAACAGCGCCTTTTCACGACCTATATCGAAGCTTATTCACTCACCCGATACCCGACATGGAACCTCACCTTTCGCAACGTGGGGTGGGGTGGGGATACTTCGTGGTTAAGAAAACGATCCAATAAGGAAGAAAAGCCATTCGAAAAAGAATTATTTGCCGCTGATGCCGCCGCGCAACAGCAAATGATTGAAAAAGTGGTCGGGAGTGGTCTAAGTCGCGATGTTCTGCCGCTAAAGCCGACTACGGTAATCGTTGACTTCGGAATGAATGACCACAACTACCAGTCATTCCGGGAAGATATTTTTCGTGCTTATGTCCGCAGTCAGGCGCAGACGATCAAATTGCTTGAGGCAAACGGTGCGCAGGTGGTGCTTCTTACACCGCAGCCGATGGAGCAAATGCGACCAGACCTTAACAATGACGTTGATAATCAATCATTGGCTAAATTTTCCGATGGCCTCAGGGTGCTTTCCATCATCGAGAAAACGGCTTTTGTAGATCAATTTGATCCTTATATGGCCATTATGATGCGCGAGCATCCTACTAATCCTGCCGTCAGAATAGGTGGCGGTGATGCCGTCCATCCCGGGCCGACGGGGCATACGTTGATGGCGTGGATTATTTTGAAAGGCCTTGGCGCTCCGGCATTAGTTTCGCGGGTGGAAATCGCCAGTGATTCGCAAACCGTAACTGGGACACAAGGATGCCGGGTTGAAAACTTGCAAACGACCAATGGCATATTGAGTTTTGACCGGCTGGATGAAGCGCTGCCCATGCCGATAGATCCGCGTGCGCAATCCGCACTTAAGCTGGCTCCAATCCTTGACGAACTTGACCAATATGAATTGCAGGTTACCGGACTCGCTGCCGGAGATTACGAGGTGTCAATCGACGGCGAAGTTGTCGCTAAAGTGGGCGCGGATACTTTGGCAAATGGTTATAATATGGCGACAACCATCGGTCCAATTACCAAGCAATCCAAGGCAGTAATGGACTTGGTATTCGAGAAAAACAATTTGTTTTATAAAAGGTGGCGCAATGCTGTTAGAACTGTATATGGAAGTGCCGATGAAACTGTCCGCAATGCCGAAGTGGTCAATTTGGATCATCAAATTGCGGAAGCTGAAGCCAAAATCAACGCGGTCAGGCAGCCAATATCTCATCATTTCGAGTTGAAAAGAATCAACGGATAAATCAAACCTGGAAATATTGAAAAACGCATCAAATGTTAAAATTATTACTCGTCATATTAATATCGGTTGCACCCGTGTTCGCTCAGCCAATTATCTCGCCGGAAGTGCATCCTGATGGCCGGATCACGTTTCGCTTGAAAGCAACCGAGGCCAAGGAGGTGCAGTTGCACTGCCAGGCGGTCAAAGGCGCGGCGATGCAAAAGGATGAACAAGGTGTCTGGACGTTCACCACCGATCCGCTGGAGCCGGACATCTACGCCTATTCATTCAATGTTGACGGCCTGCGCGTAATTGACCCGGCTAATCCGCTCATCAAATACAACCTGCGCAACATAGACAGCCAGGTGCATGTGCCGGGGGCGAAGTCATTGCCGTGGGAAATCAATGGCGTGCCGCATGGCGAATTACATCAGCACTTTTACAAATCCGCTGTGGCGGGTGATGAACGCAATTTCGTTGTTTATACCCCGCCCGGTTACGATCCAACAGCCTGGAAGCGATACCCGATGCTTTATCTGTTGCATGGTTACACCGATGATTCGACGGCTTGGACATCCGTTGGCTTGGCAAATGTGATTCTTGATAACCTGATTGCGCGCGGTCAGGCAAAACCAATGATCGTCGTCATGCCGCTGGGTTATGGCGCGCGGGACATTGTGAAGTCAGGGGGTGAGCCTAAAGACCGTTGGGTGCGCAACCTTGACAGCTTTGGCAAAACCCTCCTAAACGAAGTGATGCCGCAGGTCGATAAATCCTACAAAATCAAGAAAGGTCGTGATGCCTGTGCGATCGCCGGTCTTTCCATGGGCGGCGCTGAATCTTTGGTGGTTGGCCTCAACCATCTGGACCGATTTGCGTGGATTGGCGGATTCAGTTCGGGTGGATACAGCACTAACTTGGCGTCACAATTTCCCAACCTCAATGAAAAGACCGACCAACAACTGCGCCTGCTTTGGATTGCCTGCGGCAAAGCTGATTCTCTGCTCAAGCAAAACCATGACTTGATCGACTTATTAAAGTCAAAGGGAGTCCATCCCACCTGGACGGAATCGCCCGGCGATCATAGTTTTCTCGTTTGGCGTCGCTATCTGGCCGAATTTGCGCCGTTGCTTTTTCAAGCGAAGAAATAAGCCGCTTTATTGAAATGCCTTTTGCGTGGCGTCGTTGCGCCTTGCGCGTGAAGAAATCGAAGCAATGGAAAACCGTTACCGCTATCCATAAAAAACATGTTGGTTATTATTGCTCAAACAGATGCCGAGATCCGTGATTGCTGGCCGGTGATGGCGCAATTGAGACCGCACCTCCCGGAGCTAGATTTTGTTACCATTGTGCGCCGACAGGTTGCCGAGGGCTACCGGCTTGCCTTTATTCGACGCCAACAGAAGGTGGCGGCGGTGGCCGGTTTCCGGGTGCTACATAATCTGCCGTGGGGGCGGTTTTGTTATGTTGACGACTTGGTTGCGGATGAGCACTCGCGGTCGCAGGGACTTGGTAAGAAGTTGCTGGACTGGCTTTGCGAGTTCGCCCGTAAAGAAGGTTGCAAACGGCTGGAGCTAGATTCAGGCGTCCAACGCTTCGCCGCCCATCGGTTTTATTTACGGCAGCGGATGTCCATCAGTTGCCACCACTTCTCTCTGGAATTATGATCGAATAAGAATTGTTATGAGAATATCAAGATTACCGTCTATCGTCGTTCTTGCTCCGGTCCTGCTTGCGGGCTGTTTTGTTGCCCAGTCGCAGTCTGTGCTTGTCACACGGTCTTCCCAAACCGCAGATTCGTCAATAGGCCAATTGATTCCAAAACCGACGGAGGTGAAGTGGTATCCGGGGCATTATCTGACACTGCAGTCCCATGACCCGCGCGAAGGATGGTCAGACATTGCTGGACAAACACGGTTCGTTGGCGGACAGCGCATTTATACTTGGCGCCAGTTGGAGTCGGAGGAGGGGAAGTATGATTTTTCAGCCATCGAAGGTGATTTGGCATATCTGCATAAAAGAAATCAACGCTTGGTCCTTGAAGTCTGGGACACCACCTTCCAGAACGACGAGAATCCGGCACCTGATTATTTGCTAGCGGGTGCAGCTTTTAAAGGTGGCATTGTTCACTCCCAGCAATTCCCCCACGGTGCCCGAATCAAGCGCTGGATTCCAGCAGTGATGGATCGATATCTGCTATTAGTGCAAGCACTGGGGAAACGATTTGACGGCGACCCGGATTTTGCGGGCTTTATTCATACCGAGACCGCAATAGAGGGTAAAGGTCCAGAATTTGATGATTTCAGTCCTGCCGTATATGATGAGCAGATGCGGCGTCTGGTGGTGGACAGCCGGCAAGCGTTCCCGACCACGCCGGTCATTCTGGATGGCAACTGGTATCCCTATAAGGGACCTGAAGGCCTTGCGGATCTGGCCCGGCTCGCGTTATCCCATGGTGTTGGTTGGGGCGGCCCTGATCTTTGTCCTGGGAACAAAATCTGGGGCTATGACATTATCCGGGCCAATGCCGGACAAATGCCGCTGGGACTCTCCGCGCAGTGGATATCTTACGGTGGAAAATGGACGATGCCACAAATGCTGGACTTTGCGGTCAAGGACTTGAAGCTGAATTTTGTGTTCTGGGGTCACTTTGACCGGCGAGACCGTGGCGGCTTGTCGTTCACCGAAGACGTCATTCCCGCGGTTAATGCCTATGGCAACATTTTATCTACCCAGAGGCCAGCCAACCTGTTGACAGAAATTAAATCGTCATCCGACCGCCTCCCAGGACACAGTTTTGCCCCTTGGCAAAACTTAGAACACACCAAAACTGCCATCGATGCCGCCAGCGCCAAATTGAAGCGGGGCAAACCGCTTGCCGATTCTGACCGCGTCCGCATTGTCATTTATGGGCAGTCATTGTGTTCCAAAGATAATCTCTGGGCGCGTGAGATCGTGCCGCAACAATTGACGGCTGCCTATGGCGACATATTTACTTTTATTTACAAAGCTCGACCCGGGTGGTGTTCAGGCGTGCTCGTAGCGGTTTATCCGCAAGATATCGAGCCGACTGATGCCGATCTGGTTATCATCCATGATTATCCTTACCCCGAACTCAAATCTTATGCCGACCTTCTGTTTGCCGGGTGTAATGATAAAGACGATCTCGAGAAATGGGGGCGGCGGTTAAGCGACAGCGACAAGGTTGATAAGAAGCTTAGTGCCGATAGCTTTCTGAACAACCTTGGCAAGCCCGGTATTCGCAACATGATCAACAGCCGTGGCAACCGCATTGAAGTTCTTTTGCTTAGTGATCATTTGAAAGACGTCAGCAAAAAAAACCTTGGCCCGGCTTATGATGCCCAAGCCTATAACCATAGCGATGTCATCTATCCTGCTTGGGCAAAGGAAAATGGTCTGGGATACCTCGATTTGCGTGCCAGTTGGAAAGAGACACTGATGAAGAAATTCGGAAATGTGACGACGGAGAGCCGGAATTACTTTCTACGCGATGGCGAGCATCTGCTTCCCAGCGGCGAGCGTTTATGGGCGCATTGTGTCCTGACTTATTTGGGGATTACTTACGATTATGCACACCAATAAAAATGCTTTCTCTAATTACCTTAGGTCTCTCCTTATCGGGGTTGTCGATTGCGGCCACCTGGGACACCACGGCTAAGCCTGCGGTGACTAGACGCTCTACCATGCGCTCACATCGGGCGCGATCCGCCTCCCACAAAATAGGAATTCTGGCTACCGTCGGCCAAATCCATTTACCGGCCTGAAAGAGCCGAGTTGCGTCAATTATTTCAGGAGCAAACGGCAAAGAGCCTGCAATACTTTAGTATGGTTCCTAAGCAATACTAACGTCTTGGTGACAATGGGTCGAATGGGCCGATAATGACTTAAACTAAATTAAGCAATTCAAAATTAAAATGGATTTTAAATAAGAAATAATCCAATCGCCAGTGCTCTTTAGCCCCGATGAAATGGCGCTCTGGCAACGAACATGGCTTATTAGATTTATCCGGTCTCTGCATAAAACGCGGCAAGACAGAGACACGATTGAAGTCTGAATCCAACCTCTAAAGCGAACGTCAGTGAGCACCAAGATATATTTGATGAAATATCCCAAAATGAAATGGAGGTGTTTGCGTGTTGTTTATTGGCTTACCCTTGCCGCGACACTTTTACCTTTCGAGCACATGGCGGCCGCCCCTACTGTCGCCAGTGGCGACGATGAAACATTTACGATGGCGCGTTCTGCTCCACGGCCGACAGACGCCGCGTTGCTTGGGGCAAAATACTTGGATTCAAAATCGCCGTTGGAAGATCGGGTTGCCGATTTGTTTGCCCATTTGCTGCCTGCTGAGAAAGTCGCACTCATCCATGGTTGTGGAGACATGGGATATGGAAATATTCCGCGCATTGGTTTGCCGGAAGTCTTGATGACCGACGGGCCACAAGGTGTTCGCTTGGAGGCGGGCAAGGCAACGGCATTTCCTTGCGGATTGGCGATGGCGGCAACCTGGAATCCATCTATCCTGGAACAGGCTGGTGCCGCGATTGGGGAGGAGTGTCGTGCGCTCAATCGCCGGATATTTCTGGCGCCGGCAGTCAATATCATGCGCACACCTTTAGGCGGGCGCAACTTTGAGTATATGGGGGAAGACCCCTACCTCTCAGGGAAATCGGCCGCCGCCTTGATTCGCGGCGTTCAATCGCAGGGTATTGCGGCCTGTGTTAAACATTGGAACCTGAACGAGCAGGAGCATTGGCGCCACACGATTAATGTCGAGTGTGACGAGCGTGCTTTGCGCGAGATTTACAGCCCGGCTTTTGAGGCGGCGGCTCGCGAAGGAAAAGTCTGGGCTGTAATGTCAGCCTACAACCGCTTTCAAGGCGATTTCTGCACGACATCAAAACATCTTAATCTCGACATTCTTGACCGCGAATTCGGGTTTGACGGCGCACTGATTTCCGACTGGAATGCCTGGCACAATGATAAGCTGGCGATTGAGGGAGGTTGTACGATTCAGATGCCTTCAGAGCAGGATGCTGTGCGAGATTCCCGTATCGTGGCATTCATTGCCTGCGGGGAAATCTCGTCGTCTGCATTGGACGAGGCCGTCCGGCGCAACTTGCGCCTGCTGTTTCGCATCGGCGCGTTTGATGCCAAATCTGGCGGATCTATCAACACCCCTGCCCATCAACAAATCTCCCGGCAGGCCGCGACCGAATCCATTGTGCTTTTAAAAAATGGTGGGAATTTGCTGCCACTGGACAATAAAAAATTAAAAAAAATTGCCATCATCGGCCCGAATGCCGACCAGTGTCAAACGATGGCCGACGGCTCAAAACTTATTGCGCGAGGGGGTTCTGGAGCCACGCGTCCACCCTTTGAAACTACCCCGCTGGCTGCCCTGAAAGCGAGGTTTGGAGAGAAGATTGTCTATGCTCCAGGAATGTCCTTTGAAAAAAAACTTCCATCTGCCGACCCGGTGGCTGAAGCCATCGCTGCTGCGAAAAGCGCGGATACCGTGATATTCTTCGCCGGCACGGATCATGACTATGACCGCGAGTTTCTCGGCTGGGGGGAGATGAAAGGGGCGGACAAACCCGGCTTGGAATTGATCGGCCCGCAGGCGGATTTGATCCAAAAAATCGCGGCGGTCAATTCAAATACAATCGTCGTTTTGGTTAATGGATCGCCCGTTTCTGTCGAGCAATGGCAAGCCCAAGTTCCGGCCATTGTGGAGGCTTGGTATGGTGGCATGGAAGGTGGGAATGCAATAGCTGATATTTTGTTCGGCGACGCCAATCCATCGGGAAAGCTGCCTTGCACATTTGGTAAAAAACTCGACGACTGGCTCTGTCACCAGCTGGGAGCCGAATCCTTTCCGGGCACTGGCGACAACGGAGTGGTGAAGTATCTTGATGGCATTTGGGTTGGCTACCGTCACTTTGACGAGGATGGTATTGAACCTCGCTTTCCCTTTGGCTGGGGTTTGAGTTATACATCTTTCGATTACGGCAAGCTGGTGCTCTCTACATCCACGATGTCCAGCGACAAGACCCTGACCGTTTCCATACCCGTAACCAATACTGGTAAGCGCGCGGGTGCGGAAGTGGTCGAATTGTATGTCCACGAAGACAAGCCTGCACTGTCTCGGCCACCTCAGGAACTCAAAGGTTTCGCCAAATTGCTTCTTCAACCAGGTGAAACAAAAAAAGCATTATTTACCATTCAGCGACGTGATCTCTCGTTCTGGGATGATGCATCCCACAATTGGAAGGCCACGCCAGGAAGATTTGAAGTCCGTATTGGTGCGTCCTCGCGCGACATCCGGGCCGTTGCTGAATTTGATTTTACCACGGATCTGGCCTCGCAATGACACCATACCACGCGGACAATTCACCTCCTAGTACGGGCCGGTACATTTTATTTGCCTGTCTAATTTCCCCGCACTCAGTTGGACCGACGCCTGAAATCCACGACTAATAATGTCCGCTAGCCAAGTTCTCAAACCCCATTGTCCGTGAATCTGATTTAAACTAGAAAGAATTTAGAAAATGAAAAAAAACATGATTTGTTCTGCTGCCTTCCTCCTGTTTTTATGGGGTTTCAGCAACGTCCAGGCAGAAACGGACGCGCTGCCTTCTGCCAAGGCTTACTACCGCCCAATAGAGATACCGTTGCTCTCTGGCGAAAAAATCTGGTCCGGCGTCATAAAAGATGGCGAGAATCTGCCCTATGTGATCGGTTCACACTATGATTTTTACGCCAATAACCGGGAGAACCAGATACAGCCCTTGCTACTTGGCAGTCAGGGATTGTGGGTCTGGAGCGATGATCCATATGCCTTTGAGGTGGCCGCCGACAAGATCATTATTACCAACGCCAAGGGTGAAGTGAAAAGTGGCCGGGCGGGCGACAGCCTTGCGGAAGCCCGCAGGTTTGCCTCGGCCCGGTTTTTCCCGCCCTCCGGCTCCCTGCCCGACCAATTACTTTTTGCCCGGCCACAATACAACACCTGGATTGAACTGAACCTGCATCAGAATCAAAGCGATGTTTTGAAATATGCCCATGCCATCATCGCCAACGGATTTTCTCCTGGTGTGCTGATGATTGATGATACCTGGCAGGAGGACTACGGTATTTGGAATTTCCATCCTGGCAAATTTCCCAATCCCAAGCAAATGATGGACGAACTGCACCGCCTAGGCTTCAAGGTCATGCTTTGGATTTGTCCGTTTGTGAGCGCTGACCAGTCACAGTTGGTGCATCAGCTCTTGCAGGATAAATGTTTTATGATGCAGAAATCAGCTGCTGAGACCAGTTGGGCAACCGCGACCGACCCGGCGATCATCAAGTGGTGGAATGGATATTCCGCCCTGCTGGATTTTAGCAATCCCAAAGCGGTTCATTGGTTTAGCGAACAAATGGACCGGCTGGTGAAAGATTTTGGCGTGGACGGTTTCAAGCTGGATGCCGGGGATATGAATTTTTACCCGCCGAACGCCTTAAGTGCGGGTTCTGTGTCGCCCAATCGCCAATGCGAACTTTATGCGCAATTCGGTTTGCGCTTTCCGCTTAACGAATACCGCGCCTGCTGGAAAATGGCGGGGCAGCCTTTGGCCCAGCGCCTGCATGACAAAAACCATAGTTGGGAAGATGTGCAAAAACTCGTACCGCAAATGCTCACGGAAGGATTGGCGGGCTATACCTTCTCTTGTCCAGACATGATCGGCGGCGGCATGTTGGGAAGTTTTGCCAACCAGAAGGAAATTAATCAGGATTTGGTCGTCCGTTCGGCGCAGATACATGCATTGATGCCCATGATGCAATTTTCCGTTGCTCCGTGGCGGATTTTAGATGCGGAACATCTACAGGCCGTCAAACAGGCCATTAAAATCCGCGAGCAACTGACGCCGCAGATTCTTAAATTGGTGCATCAATCAGCCTCGACCGGCGAGCCAATCGTACGTTCCCTGGAATATGTATTTCCGCATCAGGGCTTTGAACAGGTCAATGATGAATTCATGCTGGGTGACTATATATTGGTTGCCCCGTTAGACAAAAAAGGGAACAGCCGTCAGGTGCTGCTGCCGAAAGGCAAATGGATTGGCGACGATGGAAAGACGTTTGATGGCGGATCCACTTATGTCATGGAGGTGCCACTAGGCCGCATCCCTTACTTTAAGTTGAAAATTTGAGTTGGTTTTCAGGGAACGCAAGGTGCAAGGTAACTTTGAGCCATCAATAATTTTATGACCGAACGAAAAATCGTCCACAAAGGTCCGCCTTGTCTGGGAGGCAAAACATCGGTGAAAAACAAAAAACATCGTTGGACCACCTTAATCGGGCATGAGTTTTTTGAAATTATTGAAATACGTGAATTCGCCTTGTATTTATTGAGTATAATGAGATTTCGAAAAGCTGTGAGCCTGATTATCGCTGCAACGGAACCCCGCTCCCCGGCGAACCCGATGGCAAATCTTAATTAAATTAACATGAGCGATCTCGACCACCCAGCAACCGAACTACCGAAATCGAAACGAACTTTATTTTAATCCACGCGCGCTGAACTTTTTTCACCCGTGAAAATTCCACTTTGCCTGTCGTTACTACTTCTCGTCACCCGCATCTACCCGGCGGATTCGGTGGCGCGCACTCCGGTGATTGTGTGTGTGGCCGATGCGCCAGCGAACGTGAAACTCGCCGCGAAAGAGCTGCGCCGCTATATCTATCTGCGCACCGGAGAATTGCTGCCAATCATGGCAACCGGCCAAGGAATCACCTTGCAGTTGGATCAAAAACTGGCGGGTCAACAATACCGGCTGCAAGGCGACGGCCATACGCTGACGATTGCCGGCGGCAGCGCGGTGGCAGTGCTTTACGGGGCTTACGATCTGGCCGAAAAATTGGGCGTGCGTTTTTATTTGCATGGAGATGTGATACCCGACCAAAAAATCGCCTTCACCATTCCATCCCTCGATGAGGGACACAACCCACTGTTCGATACGCGCGGGATTCAGCCGTTCCATGATTTTCCCGAAGGCCCGGACTGGTGGAATCAGGATGATTATTTGGCGTATGTCTCCCAATTGGCCAAGCTCCGGATGAATTTCCTCGGCCTGCACTGCTACCCGGAAGGCACCTTCGGTCCTGAACCGCTGGTGTGGATCGGACTGACCAACGACCTCGCCGCGAACGGCCTGACCCATTTTAGCTATCCCGCATTTTGGGCGAACACGGCCAATCGCAACTGGGGTTACCAGCCGATGAAAACCAGCGAATTCTCCGGCGGGGCGGCACTGCTTTTTCCCGATGACGAATACGGCCCGGAAGTGATGCAAGGCCTGCAGCCGCGCCCCGCCACACCAGAACAAGACAACGAGCTTTTCAACCGCGTTGGTGATCAGTTCCGCGTCATCACGGCGGCGGCGCACCAACTCGGTGTCAAAATTTGCATCGGCACCGAAACGCCGCTCACGATTCCCAAGGTGCTTCAGGAACACCTCAAGCAATTGGGGAAAAACCCCGCCGATCTAGCGGTCCGCCGCGAACTTTATACCGGCATGTTCCAGCGCATCGCGCGCCTTTATCCGGTGGATTATTACTGGCTGTGGACGCCCGAAGAGTGGACCTGGAAAGGCAACAACCCTGGCCAATTTGCGGAGACTACGGCAGACATCCAAGCCGCGCTCGCCGCGCTGAAGGCGCTCGACAATCCGTTCACGCTCGCCACCTGCGGCTGGGTACTCGGGCCACAACATAACCGGGCCGCACTGGATGAGTTGCTCCCCAAGACGACCCCGATGAGCTGCATCAATCGCATGACCGGCCACGATGGCGTTGAGCCGGCCTTTGCCAACATTACCAACCGCGCGAAGTGGGCGATTCCCTGGATGGAAAATGATGCCAACCTCGTTGGACCGCAGCCGTGGGCCGCACGGATGCGTTACGACGCCGTGGATGCGCGCCGGTTTGGCTGCACCGGACTGATTGGCATCCACTGGCGCACCAAGGCGATGGCCCCGAACGTCGCCGCGCTGGCTGCGGCCGCATGGGATCAATCGTGGGTTCCCACGAACTTCGACATTACACCAGTCAAGCCGCAGAAAACCGGCGAAGGTGCGCTCGGCGGCAGAACCGCCAGCTTTACCGCGCCGGTGGCCGGCACCGCCACACCCGCCGTTTATCAGAGCGTACGGTATGACCTGAACGGCTACCACCTGGCCGTACCGGATGGCATTTACACCGTCACGCTTCAATTCAACGAGCCCGTTTACAAAGCTGCCGGCCAGCGGGTTTTCGGCGCGACGATTCAGGGTCATCAAGCTCTCACAAATCTCGACCTTTTTGCGAAGGCCGGCCGGAACCATGCGCTTGACTACCGCTTTCAAAACATTGCCGTCACCAACGGTTCACTCGAAATCGGGTTCAAAAAAGAAGTCGAATACCCCTGCATCGCCGGCATCATCATCACCGGCCAGACCAAAGCCGGCAACCAACTCGCCAGCGAATCCTTTACCCGCAAGATCAATTGCGGTGGCAAACCAGTCGGGGATTATGAAGCCGACCGAATAGGCAATGTCCCGCAGGCACCCGCGCCGCGCGAACGCGCGATGCCGATTGAAGATTTCTATCAGGATTTCGCCCGGGTCAATTTCGGTGACACCGTCGCCACGGCGGCGGGCCGGATCTTTGCATCCATTGACGGCGTTTCACTGCCGCAAGCCAGCAAATGGAAGGGCGGTCCCGGTGGATTGATTCCGCTCAACCAGCCGTGGGCTGTAGCGAAAAAACAATACGACTTTGTGGAAGAACTGGCGGCCTTGCGCCCGCTCGTCAAGGGAGCTGGCAATCTGGAAAGATTTGATTACTGGCTGAACACTTATCGGGCGATGGCGTTGATGATCGAAGTCCAGTGCGCCCGCGGCCAACTCGATCAATTGATGCAGGGCGTTAAAGCCAGCCGGGTGCCCGTGAGTTCGGCGTTGGCGCAACGCATCGAACTGGCCAGACTTTGGTCCCGGTTGCTCACGCTGCAAACCACCATCGTCAGCACGCCCGGTGAACTCGGCACAATCGCCAATCTGGAACAACACGCCCGGGGCCAGGAACACTTTATGGAAGCTGACGACGCTGAACTGGTCAAGGCGCTGGGTTCACCGCTGCCGTACGAAGCCGCACCGTCAAAAAAATATGCCGGCCCGGCGAAATTCATCGTGCCTACCGTGCGCTCGTGCGTCCAGCAGGGCGAGCCGTTGAAGTTGACCGTCATCGCCCTCGATCAAGAACCAGTGCGCCCAATCGCGGTGCGGTTCCGTTCGCTGGGCAACGGCGAATGGAAAACAAATTCCCCAACCCGCGTGGTCCGCTCGGTTTATACCTTCACCCTGCCGGCGGCACAGGACGATTTTGAGTATTATGTCACTGGCGAAACCGTCAGCGGTGAAAAGCTCAGCTGGCCGGCCACCGCCCCCGCGATGAACCAAACCGTGGTCGTCACCCAAAAAGATCAGGAATTATAAGGTCTCACTTGAAGTTATTACCTTTACACTTCGGCACAATCGCAAACCACTTCTTCGCCTCATTTGGCTATTTGTGTCCCAGGACTAACTCATGGACTGGACCAGAAAAGTGAACCCGGTCAAATCAAACCCTGGTTTTCATTCAAATCTGTGTAAATCCCAACAAGCTATTCTGGTGTTTGGTTCGAGCTTTTTAGAATCTGGGAATCCAAGCACAATAGGTGCACCAAAACCTGCCAATGATTCTCGGTCGGGCACGTATGGCTATATTCCCACTTTCTCACTGTCCGAGTAGAAACCCTCAACTTTTGCGCCACTTCTGACTGGGATAGATTGGCCTTGATACGTTCTAAGTGAAGCTGGTCACCCAAGGTTTTGACATTGACAGGAATCAGCTTTCTGGGGCTAGATCTTTGTGATGGATAGTCAAAAACAGCCACCACAGTTCGCTGTGCAATTCCCAACAGCTGACCCAACCGCCGTTGGCGCT
>Ga0208872_1000610_pt1 | contig 25019 bp, 23 predicted proteins | sample CryBogCBH12Aug08_FD_185508 | JGI IMG/M metagenome (GOLD analysis project Ga0208872, IMG submission 185508) | Freshwater microbial communities from Crystal Bog, Wisconsin, USA - CBH12Aug08 (SPAdes) | ecosystem: Environmental > Aquatic > Freshwater > Lake | place: Crystal Bog, Wisconsin, USA...
CATTTCAAAAAAGAGTTGTTTGACTACCTCGTCTATTACAATCAGCTGAGACCTCATCAATCTTTGAATGGACAAACACCTAAAAAATTCTCCCTCTCCTGTCAACGAATTAGTTGACCTTTACAGCGATGACGGGATTTTGTCTCATTATGGCAGGGGGTTTACTCTCTGCCCTTTTTTATTAGCTTTAACACGACCCTTGCAGCCAGACTACTGGGCATCTCCTCCGTGGGTGGGGTCAAAAGTTTTTGCACATCTTTAAGGTAGGTCTGGGTTGTCCCCTTTGATTCCAGTATTTTCTCTAACTCGGCGGCCAGTTTGTCTGGCGTGCAGTTTTTTTGAAGCCTTTCTGGGACAATCTCTGTGCCTAAAAGGATGTTTACCAAACAGGCATACTGAACCTTCACTAGCCTTTTAACGATATGATAGGTCAATGGTGAAACCTTATAAGCAATGACCATCGGCAGGTTTGCAAATGCCAATTCCAGGGACACTGTTCCACTTGCAGCCAGGGCTGCGTCTGACGCAAAGAAAGCAGCATATTTTTCAGGCACCGAATCCAAAATTGTATAAGGCAAGCTGATTCCCTTTAAAGCACAGGATAAAGAGGACACAAGATGGGGAAGGGTTGGAAAAACCAAATGAAGGTTTTTAAACGTCTTTGATAAAATCTCCATCGCTTCTAAGAAAACAGGCAGAAGCCTTTTCATTTCACCGACCCTGCTACCTGGTAGGATACTTAGAACAAGGGCATCGCTTGGGATATGATGACGGTCCCTAAAGGTCTGATCAGGGACCAGGTTTTGTTCAATCAACGGGTGCCCGACAAAGGTCGTTGGAAGGTTATATTTTTCAAAATAGGGCGGCTCAAACGGGAAAAGGGTCAAAAGGTGATCAACCTTAGATGCCAACTTTTTTGCCCGGCCTTCTCGCCATGCCCAAACGGATGGGGCTACGTAATGAACAATTGGAATGTTCCCAAAGTCCTTGATTTTTTTTGCCACCCTTAAACAAAAGCCAGGAGAATCGATTGTCACCAGCACATCCGGTTTTATCCCCTTAATATGACGGACCGTTTGCAGGATGCGCTTTAGAATGTGAAGGGCATGGGGCAAAACCTCGGTCAGTCCCATGACAGATAGGTCGTGCATAGGAAACAAGCTTTGAAGTCCTTGTTGTTCCATCAGGGGGCCGCCAATGCCCATGATTTTAACACCGGGTGCTTGTTTTTTTAATGCCTTGATGAGCTGGGCCCCCAAAAAGTCACCGGAATCCTCGCCGGCTATAAGGTAGACGTTGTGGGGTTTACCCTTAATCATTCCGGATCCCAACGATAAAAAGCCCAAGTTCATCCGCCAACCTTATCGTTTCCTCAAGGTCAATTACTTGGGTTAGGGCTTCCTCGGCTGCAATGCCCGCAAATCCAGCGTCTTTGAGGCTTTGCACAGTTTCAGGTCCTATTGTTGGCAGGTCTATAGTTTTGCTCTGCCCGATCTTGGCCATCTTGACCAGAACCCCCCCGGGTCCTGGGCGTTTCAAAGGGGCGCACCTTTCAATTAAAGCTTTCGTCCCCTCGATTGCTTCAATGCCAAGGACCAAACCGTTTTGAACCAATGCAGACTGCCCAACGTCCTGGGACGATAAAGATCTTAAGATTTGGGCCCCCCGTTCACTATCTAAAAGATCCTGATCTGCCGGGGACGCCTTCGTTAAAATACCCGGTGGCAACATTAAGTTTTCCAAGAAATTACTGGGTTTTATAATGGTAAATCCTTCTTTTTGGAGTAATTCTAAAATGCCTGATAAAAGGTCATCGTCACCTTTCAGGGCCCGAAGGCCAAGGGTTTTTAGCCACTTTGCCCCCATCCAGTCAAGACCAAGGGTCTTTATGTTAGGGCGTTCAATGCCGCCTGCAAAAACAATTTCTTTAATACTGTGACGCTTTAAATGCCTTAAAACTTCGCCAATGGACCCAAGCCCAAATTCTGCATAGGGTATATCGATTGTGCCAAGGTTTGTTTGCCCCTTAAACCCTATAACAATCAGGTCAATGTCCCGCTGTTTGCAACTTTGGATAATTTGGTTTGGAAGATTTCCTTCCCCCGCAATAAGAGCAAGCGACATTTTAACTGTTTTTTAAGAATTAGCGTCTAGATTCAAAGTAATGAACCATTTGTTCAAGGTCAATAAAAGAAGGGGTAAATTATGAGGAACTTTAACGAACAGCGCGCCGTCTACAACCAAACAGTCATCCCCTTTATTCAGTCTGAAAAAAAGACCTTAAAAAGTCATTCAAAAGGCGCGGTTTCTTTCCTTCACTGCCAAAACCGGGAAGATAAGATCATTCGAAACCTTTGGTTTTCTTTTGTTCTGACCGTTTTTGTCTTCTTGACTGTTTTATGGTATTTGGGCGGAGATGCTTTAGAGGCCGGCCCTTTGCTGAGTCAGGAATTTTTCAAAAGTTCATTTTAAAGAAAACCGATTACCTGGGTGACGAATCACCTGGCCGTTCAGCTCCAACTCTGACAAAAGGCTAAGCAGTTGATTTGCTGGATAATCATAACTTTCCAAAAGGGTTTCAATGGGGGTTGGAACGGTTGTTAAATCTTCAAGAATTTGTTTTCTAATATCCAAAGGATTGCTTTTTTTAACAGGAACATAAGCTTCGGGCCTCTTTTCGTCTGCCGTATTCAGGGTCCCGGCAACAGCCAAAATATCAGCGGCTGATTCTGTCAGGATGGCCCCTTGTTTCAAAAGATAGTTGCTTCCATGGCACCTTGGATCCAAAGGCGATCCCGGCACTGCAAAAACATCAATGCCAAGGTCCAGGGCATAGTCAGCCGTAATCAATGAACCCGATCCCTTTGCGGCTTCAACAATAATAACGCCTTGGCTAAGGGCTGCAATTAAACGATTTCGCCTTGGAAAAAGGGGTGCGCTTGGCGCCATACCCAAGGGCATTTCTGAAACAATTGCACCGCCTGTTTGGACGATTTCCTTGTAAAGGGATTCATGTTCGGGGGGGTAAATACAGTCGGCGCCCCCAGCCAACACGGCAAGGGTCCCTGTTTTAAGGGCGCCCCTGTGGGCAGCCTCGTCAATGCCCCTGGCTAGACCAGAGACAACAGCCCAGCCTGACTTACCAACGTCCTGTCCAAAATAAAAGCTAAGTTTACGCCCCCCAAGGGATGCATTTCTGGCCCCGACAATGGCAAGGGCCGGCTTTTGAAGGCTATCTAGACTTCCCACAACGCTAAGCAGGGGCGGATGGTCCCTTAGCCGTTTTAGCTTTTCTGGATACTCTTTTTCAAAGGCTGCAACCAAATGATACCCTTTCCTTTCGTGGGCTTGCCATTCAGATTCAGCCTTGGCATAGGAAAAATGGGTTTTTAGGGTTTCAAGGGCCAGGTCAATATCCCCGAACTGATCCAGCAATTGCCAAAATCGGATAGGTCCAATTCCAGTGGTCCTGATCAATTGCAGCCACTTTATTTTTATTTTGGTCCTGGATGTGGTCACTCTGACTTGCCTTTAAACAATTCCTATCTTACCATTTCATTATAGAGATATTTTATTAACAAGTTCTTGAGATTGGGGCTATTTATCATGAAACGGCTTATCCTTATGCGCCATGCCCAAGCACAGCTGGAAAGGTTCGGTTTTAATGACCGTGAACGGGCAATTACTATGGCTGGAATGCATGAAATTGAAGCCATTCGAGTAAAAGTACAAGGTCACCTAAGCGGTATTAGTTTGATTCTATGTTCAAATGCAAAGCGTACTAGGCAAACCTTAGAGGGCCTGAAACCCCTTCTGCCAAGTACAGCCGGGGTTTCTTATAAGGATGAATTGTACCAAATCACCAGTAAGACGCTGTGGAATCACTTGCAAGATGTTGATGATGTGCACGAGACCATTATGATTGTGGCGCATAACCCAGGGTTGGTTCAGTTTATTCAAGAAATTGCCCCTGAAACCCCTTTCAGAGACTTTCCAACCGCTGGTGTTGCCATTTGCGAAGGGCAGGCCCCCTCTTGGGCCGAGGTTACCCCTGGCTGTCTAAAGTTAAAAAACTTTCTGAGACCCTAAGCTTCTTCTCTGTACACTTTCTCACGACGTTCGTGACGTTCTTGGGCCTCTAGGCTAAGGGTTGCGATTGGCCTGGCCTCTAAGCGTTTTAGGCTGATAGGTTCGCCCGTTTCCTCACAGTATCCATAGGTGCCATTTTCAATGCGGCGCAAAGCCTCGTCAATTTTATTGATCAATTTACGTTCGCGGTCGCGGGTTCTAAGCTCAATTGTTTGATTGACTTCGTTGCAGGCTACATCAATCGTGTCTGGTTCGTTGACGATAGTATCTTGCATTTGATTGATGGTTTGACTGCACTCTTCTATAAGTTGCTCCCTCCAACTTATAAGTTTTCCCCGGAAATACGCAATCTGCGAGGGGCTCATGAAATCTTCTTCTGAATGAGAGTCAATTTCTTTAAGAGAATGCTGTGCCATATTCATTTTTTCCTAGACGGTTTTGTTCATATATAAAATTAAACTAAAAATATTTTAAAATATCAACAGTTTCTAATCATCTGAAGAAATTTTTGAAAAAGCAAGGTATTAGTTATTTTTGACGGAATGACTATGAGGGTTTAGTCGCCTTTACCACCCTAGTAGCCCCTTGCGCTGCCAATGCAGTCCCTTTCAGGCATAGACCCGGCGTTTCTCTGGGGTCTTATCAAGTTGAAGAGCCATTAAAAAGAGGCAAGTAGTGTCCCACCCACAGTAACCCCTAAGAGGAGTATAAAAAATTCCATAAAATCTTATCTACAGTGAATTTTAAGACCTTAACAACTTTATTGATCAAAAAAGGGCAGAGAGTAAACCCCCTGCCCTAATTTTTAGGCGTTCAATTAAGAGCGTCTTATTTCACAATGCTAGAGACGACACCAGCACCCACAGTACGACCGCCTTCGCGAATCGCAAAGCGAAGTCCGTCATCCATAGCAATCGGCGCAATCAATTCCACAACCATAGCCACGTTGTCCCCAGGCATAACCATCTCTACGCCCTCAGGCAAGGAAACAGTTCCCGTAACGTCTGTCGTTCTAAAGTAAAACTGCGGACGATAGTTCGTAAAGAATGGTGTATGACGGCCACCCTCTTCCTTCGTCAAAATGTACGCTTCCGCATTGAAGTTCGTATGTGGCGTAATACTACCAGGAGCCGCCAATACCTGACCACGCTCAACCTCCTCACGCTTCGTTCCACGCAAAAGCGCTCCAATGTTGTCGCCAGCTTCGCCTGAATCCAACAACTTACGGAACATCTCAACGCCCGTTACAACCGTCTTTACTGTCGGATGAAGGCCAACAATCTCAGCTTCCTCACCAACCTTAATCACGCCGCGCTCAACACGACCAGTCACAACAGTCCCACGACCAGAAATCGAGAACACATCCTCAATCGGCATCAAAAACGGACGATCCTTCGCTCGTTCCGGTTGCGGAATAAACGTGTCAACCGCATCCATCAATTTCAAAATCGCTTCCTTACCAATCGCTGGGTTCCGGTCCTCAAGCGCACATAACGCTGATCCACGAATAATCGGAATCGTGTCCCCAGGAAACCCATAAGAGGTCAAGAGTTCACGAACTTCCAATTCAACAAGGTCAGCTAACTCTTCGTCATCAACCATGTCAATCTTGTTCATAAAGACAACAAGCGCAGGAACACCAACCTGACGAGCAAGCAAAATATGCTCACGTGTCTGTGGCATCGGGCCATCAGCCGCAGAAACAACCAAAATACCCCCGTCCATCTGCGCCGCACCCGTGATCATGTTCTTCACATAGTCAGCGTGTCCTGGACAGTCAACGTGCGCATAGTGACGAACATCCGTCTCGTACTCAACGTGCGCTGTCGAAATCGTAATACCGCGAGCCTTCTCTTCAGGCGCTTTGTCTATCTGGTCATATGCCATAAAACTAGCTTTACCTTGCTCCGCCAATATCTTCGTAATCGCTGCTGTCAACGACGTCTTACCATGGTCAACGTGACCAATCGTCCCTATGTTGCAGTGCGGCTTATTCCTCTCATACTTCGCTTTCGACATCTTCTCTGTTCCTCTTCCTTAAACTGTTACGAAACTTTTGCTTTGACTTCGTCCGCTACGTGCTGCGGAACTTGTTCGTAATGGTCAAAGACCATTGTAAACTGTGCGCGCCCTTGGCTCATAGAGCGCAAGGTATTCACGTATCCAAACATAGCTGCCAATGGGACCATCGCATTAATCACACGTGCATTTGCCCGTTGATCCATTCCTGTGATCTGACCACGACGACTGTTCAAGTCACCGATCACATCTCCCATATAGTCTTCCGGAGTCACAACTTCAACCTTCATGATTGGTTCTAGCAATTTTGGTGCACATTTCACAATTCCCTCACGGAATGCTGCACGTCCAGCAATTTCAAACGCGAGAGTACTGGAGTCCACATCGTGGTACGCACCATCAATCAAAGTTGCTTTAAAATCAATCATCGGGAAACCGGCAACTGACCCTGTTTCCAAGGCTGACTGAAGACCTTTTGTCACACCTGGGATGTATTCTTTTGGAACAGAACCACCCACAATCTTGTTTTCAAACACGAATCCTGAACCAGGTTCCAGCGGTTCGAAAACGATCTTAACACGAGCAAACTGCCCAGCGCCACCAGATTGTTTCTTGTGCGTGTAATCAATTTCGTTCTTTTTGGTGATTGTTTCCCGGTATGCAACCTGAGGAGCACCAATATTTGCTTCGACTTTATATTCGCGTCTGAGAATGTCGACCTTAATTTCAAGGTGCAACTCGCCCATTCCTTTGATCACCGTTTGACCCGTTTCAGGATCACTGGCGATTCTAAAGGATGGATCCTCAGAGGCCAAACGAGACAAGGCAATACCCATTTTTTCCTGGTCAGCTTTTGTTTTAGGTTCAATTGCAATTTCAATAACCGGATCTGGAAATTCCATCTTTTCAAGAATGATTGGCTTAGCGGAAGAACAAAGCGTGTCCCCAGTCGTTGTGGTCTTGAGTCCACAAAGGGCAACGATGTCACCGGCACCGGCTTCTTTGATATCTTCACGGTTATTCGCATGCATCAAAAGCATACGACCAATACGCTCATTTTTATCCTTGATAGAGTTTAGAATGGTTGTTCCTGTCTCTATTTTTCCTGAATAAATTCTAACGAAGGTAATCGATCCAACAAAGGGGTCCGTCATAATTTTGAACGCAAGAGCCGACAACGGTTCAGTGTCATCCGCTTTACGAACCAGCTCTTGATCACTGTCAATCTCAAGCCCTGTGACGCTTCCGATATCAGCCGGTGAAGGCAGATAATCGACAACAGCGTCTAGGAGAGGTTGAACACCCTTGTTCTTAAAGGCGCTTCCGCACAAAACAGGAACGAACAAACCAAGAAGGACACCTCTTCGGACACAATGTCTGACTTGCTCAGCTGTGGGTTCCACACCATCTAGGTAGGCCCCCATAACAGCATCATCTGCCTCAACAACTGTCTCTAGCAATTTTGTCCTGTATTCATTGGCTTTGTCTTTTAGGTTGGCTGGGATTTCAACAACATCAAATTGCGCGCCTAAACTCTCGTCACGCCAGACGGTTGCTGTCATCGTAACAAGATCAACCAAACCAACAAAATCGCTTTCAGCACCGATCGGTAACTGCATAACCAAAGGACGCGCCCCAAGTCGATCAACGATCATGTCAACACAACGGAAGAAATCAGCACCTGTACGGTCTAATTTATTCACAAAGCAAATACGAGGAACTTTGTATTTGTCAGCCTGACGCCAAACAGTTTCAGACTGAGGTTCAACACCCGCGACACCATCAAAAACTGCAACAGCGCCGTCTAAAACGCGCAAGCTCCGCTCAACTTCAATTGTGAAGTCAACGTGACCAGGGGTGTCGATGATGTTAATACGGTGTTCACGCCAGAAACAGGTTGTCGCCGCTGAGGTAATCGTAATGCCACGCTCTTGCTCCTGCTCCATCCAGTCCATGACGGCTGTACCTTCATGAACCTCACCAATCTTATAGGATTTTCCTGTGTAATACAGAACACGCTCAGTCGTCGTTGTCTTGCCCGCATCGATGTGGGCCATAATTCCGATATTGCGGTAATGTGTAAGGGGGGTTGTTCTTGCCATAATCGACTCACCTACCAACGATAGTGGGCAAAAGCACGGTTTGCTTCAGCCATTTTATGAGTGTCTTCGCGCTTTTTCACAGCTGTTCCGCGGTTATTAGCTGCATCGGACAATTCAGCTGACATTCTGTCAACCATCGTCTTTTCTGAACGCTTCCTGGCAGCGATAATCAACCAACGAATAGCCAAAGCCTGAGATCTTTCAGTTCTGACTTCTGTTGGAACCTGGTAAGTTGCCCCGCCAATACGCCTTGAGCGCACCTCAAGAGCAGGCTTTACGTTATCCAAAGCTTCATGGAACAACTCAAGAGAGTTCTTCCCACCCCGGCCCTGAATCTTGTCCATAGCCCCGTAAACAATCCGCTCTGCAACAGATTTTTTACCCTCATACATCAGGCTGTTAATAAACTTGGTCAAAACTATATCGCCAAATTTTGCATCTGGCAATACGTCTCTTTTCACTGCTGCGCGACGACGTGACATCCTCTAAAACCCTCTTTAACTCTTCAAAAAGATCATATCAATACAAAAAAAAATACTATTTAGGCTTCTTCGCTCCGTACTTGGAACGAGCCTGCTTACGGTCCTTAACACCTTGGGTATCAAGGGCACCACGAACGATGTGATAACGCACACCAGGTAAGTCCTTTACACGTCCGCCGCGAATCAACACGACAGAGTGCTCCTGTAGGTTGTGCCCTTCTCCAGGAATATATCCGGTAACTTCGAAACCGTTGGTAAGACGGATACGCGCAACCTTACGCAACGCCGAGTTTGGCTTTTTAGGTGTCGTTGTGAAAACGCGCGTACAAACACCGCGCTTTTGTGGACAACCTTCCAAAGCAGGAACCTTGTTCCGCTCACTCTTCGGTTTTCTTGGACTGCGTATAAGCTGATTAACTGTTGGCATTAAATATCTCTCTACCCTTAAAAATCTTATGTTTGCCTAATCTCGACGACATTAGCGGAGATATTACTACCCCCCTTTATGCAAGTCAAGAACTTCTCTCCCTGAATCCCTACCCAACCTGCAATTGTTCTTGCGGGGTTGTGCCTAAATTACCATTTCCTCTGCTATCCAAAGCGTCTTTATCTCTTTGGGCAGCAAGCTCCCTTAGTTTATTCACAACGCTTCCCGTACCCGCAGGGATCAAACGCCCAACGATGACGTTCTCTTTCAACCCTACCAGATCATCGACTTTCCCTGAAACCGCAGCCTCTGTCAAGACGCGCGTTGTCTCCTGGAACGAAGCCGCAGAGATAAAGGACTTTGTGTGAAGCGATGCTTTTGTGATTCCCTGTAACACAGGAATACCCGTAGCAGGAATCTTCCCTGAAGCCTCAGTCGCCTTGTTGATTTCAGCAAATATGCTGCGATCAACGTTTTCGCCGACAATCAGACCGGTGTCACCAGCGTTCTGAATCTCAAATTTCTGCAACATCTGGCGCACAATCACTTCAATGTGTTTATCATTGATAGGAACGCCCTGCAAGCGGTAAACCTGCTGGATTTCGCTGACAAGGTAGGTTGCCAAGGCTTCCACACCAAGAATACGCAAAATGTCATGCGGCACAGGGTTACCGTCCACAAGCAATTCGCCCCGTTTAACGAAATCGCCTTCGTGCACGGTAATGTGCCTGCCCTTTGGAATGAGATATTCCATCGGTTGAACGCTTTCATCTTCGGACTTGATTAGGATTCTTCTCTTTGTTTTGTAGTCCTTGCCAAACTCAACAACCCCATCAAATTCCGCAATGATCGCGGCATCTTTCGGATGGCGGGCTTCGAAAAGCTCAGAAACTCTTGGTAGACCCCCTGTAATGTCGCGAGTTTTCATTGTTTCCCTTGGAATACGGGCAATGATGTCACCCGCTGCAATTTCGGAAACGTTGTCAGCGCTGACGATTGTGTCAACTGGCAAGAAATAGCGCGCCTCAACACCGTTTTGGAGCGTCACAGGGTTGCCCTTCTTATCGCGGATGCTCAGCATTGGTCTAAGGTCTGCACCGCGTGTCTGCTGTTTCCAGTCGACAACAACACGGTTAGAAATACCCGTTGCCTCGTCCACGACTTCGCGCATGGAATGCCCTTCAACAAGGTCAACATAATGCACAATACCGGCCTTTTCCGTCAGAACGGGAATTGTATACGGATCCCATTCGACAAGGCGCTGACCTGGTATGACTGTCTGCCCTTCGGTCAGCAAAAGCTTGGCACCGTAGGGAATACGATGACGGGCACGTTCACGTTGTTGATCATCGACCAGAACAATCTCGCCATTTCGTGACAGAACAACGCTGTTGCCAGAACTGTTCACAACCACATTTAGGTTCTTGAAGGAAACTTTTCCATTGTAAGAGGATTCTATGCTGGATTGCTCCGCCCCTCTCTGTGCCGCACCACCGATGTGGAAGGTACGCATCGTTAGCTGCGTTCCAGGTTCACCAATGGACTGAGCAGCAATAACACCAACAGCCTCGCCGATGCTGACCATTGTACCACGTGCCAAATCACGGCCATAACATTTGGCACAAATTCCAACAGGACTTTCACAGGTCAAAACCGAACGGATATGAACCTCGTCAATACCCGCCTCTGTCACAGCGTCCAAAATATCTTCATCGATCAATTCAGATTGCTGAACGATGACTTCTCCTGTTTGGGGATGCAGAACATCGCTTGCAACAGAGCGACCCAAAATTCGGTCATTCAAGCTGACGATTGTGTTTGCACCTTCAACAACGGACCGCATACCAATACCACGAAGGGTTCCGCAGTCAGGTTCTGTAATAATACAGTCCTGCGCAACGTCAACCAAACGACGGGTCAAGTACCCTGAGTTCGCTGTTTTCAAGGCCGTGTCAGCCAAACCTTTTCTGGTTCCATGGGTTGAAATAAAGTATTCATGAACGAAAAGACCTTCTTTAAAGTTCGATATAATCGGCGTTTCAATAATGTCGCCTGACGGTTTTGCCATCAAACCACGCATACCAGACAACTGCTTCATCTGCGCAACCGAACCACGCGCCTTTGAGTGGGTCATCATGTAAACGGAGTTCACAGGTTCCCCAGGCTTCGTCTCGGACATAACTTTCATCATCGCCTCTGCGACCTTGTCTGTACAACGATCCCAAGCATCAACAACCTTGTTGTATTTCTCACCTTGCGTGATCAAACCGTCTAGGTATTGCTGTTCATATTCAGACACCAATGTCTTGGTTTGGGTAATCAACGCATCTTTGTCAGATGGAATCACCAAATCATCCTTACCGAAGGAAATGGCACCCTTGCTCATGTAGTTGAAACCAAGTCCCATAATACGATCGACGAAAATCACCGTTTCTTTTTGACCACAATGGCGATAAACGGTATCAACCAAGTTGCTTATTTCGTTCGATGTTAAGACCTGATTAATCAAATCAAAGCTGACCTTGGGATGATTTGGCAAAATTTGCCCCAAAATCATACGGCCAGCTGTGGTTGAAATTTTCTTATAAACAATAGTCCCATCTTCAGTGCAGTAAGGAACACGGCCGATAATCTTTGTGTGCAGCGCTATGTATTTTTCTTGAAGGGCATGTTCAATTTCAGAAATTGTGCCAAAGGCTGTGCCTTCTCCTGGAAGAGCTTCCCTTTCTAGAGTCAGGTAATACAGTCCAAGAACGATATCCTTTGATGGAACAATAATTGGACGACCGTTTGAAGGGCTTAGAATGTTGTTCGTAGACATCATCAATACCCGGCATTCCAACTGTGCCTCTAGTGAAAGGGGCACATGGACAGCCATCTGGTCCCCGTCAAAGTCTGCGTTAAATGCAGCACAGACAAGCGGGTGCAACTGAATTGCTTTTCCTTCGATCAATATGGGCTCAAACGCCTGAATTCCCAAACGGTGCAAGGTAGGCGCACGGTTCAACATCACAGGATGTTCACGAATCACGTCCTCTAGAACATCCCAAACCTCTGGTCTTTCTTTTTCGACCATTCGTTTAGCAGCCTTCAACGTACTGGCAAGACCGTACCGTTCCAATCTGGAATAAATGAAAGGACGGAAAAGTTCCAAAGCCATTTTTTTAGGCAAACCACACTGATGCAGTTTCAATTCTGGACCAACGACGATAACTGAACGTCCTGAGTAGTCCACACGTTTGCCCAAAAGGTTTTGACGGAAACGACCCTGCTTTCCTTTTAACATGTCAGCAAGTGACTTTAGTGGCCTTTTGTTAGCGCCAGTAATGGCCCGTCCACGACGACCATTGTCGAAAAGGGCATCCACAGATTCCTGCAACATACGCTTTTCGTTTCGAACGATAATGTCCGGTGCCCTAAGCTCAATCAAACGCTTTAAACGGTTGTTACGGTTAATAACACGGCGGTAAAGATCGTTCAGATCGCTTGTTGCAAAACGTCCGCCATCCAAAGGAACCAATGGGCGAAGTTCTGGTGGAATAACTGGGATAACGTCAAGAATCAAGTATTCTGGCTTTGTTTTTGACTCTAAGAAAGCTTCAATCAGTTTCAGACGCTTTACAAGCTTCTTCCGCCTAATTTCAGAGGTTGTTTCAAGCAATTCCTCCCTTAAGCGTTCGCTCTCAACCTCTGGCTGAATGCGAACAAGAATTTCTTTCAAAGCCTCGGCGCCAATGCCGGCCTTGAAAGCATCTTCCCCGTATTCATCCTGAGCCCGCATGAATTCTTCTTCGCTGATCAATTCATGCAGTTTATAAGGGGTCATGCCCGGATCATTAACAACATAGCTTTCGAAATAAAGAACCTTTTCTATGTCCTTTAAGGGCATGTCAAGAAGCATACCCAAACGGCTAGGCAATGACTTGGTGAACCAAATATGGGCAACCGGAGATGCAAGTTCGATGTGACCCATTCTGTCACGACGAACTTTGCTTAAGGTCACTTCAACGCCGCACTTTTCACAGACGACACCGCGATATTTCATGCGCTTATATTTGCCGCACAGACATTCGTAGTCTTTAATAGGACCAAAAATCCTCGCGCAGAAAAGTCCATCCCGCTCTGGCTTAAAAGTGCGATAGTTAATCGTCTCAGGCTTTTTGACTTCGCCATAAGACCAGGACCGTATTTGATCAGGACTCGCAATCGAAATCTTAATGGAATCAAATCCAGGGGCTATTTCAACATTTGAAAATCTTTTTTGTACTTCGCGATTCATTAACTTTTCTCCCTTAGGACTTAATTAAACATTTTGCTCAAAAGTTACATTCAAACCAAGTGAACGCAATTCTTTGACCAAAACATTAAAGGACTCAGGAATGCCGGATTCCATATTATCATCACCACGAACAATGGCTTCGTACACTTTCATACGGCCGGAAACATCGTCAGATTTCACTGTCAACATTTCTTGCAAGGTATACGCAGCACCATAAGCTTCAAGCGCCCAGACTTCCATTTCTCCGAAACGTTGTCCACCAAACTGCGCTTTTCCACCCAAAGGTTGCTGGGTCACAAGGCTGTATGGTCCGATTGAACGGGCGTGAATCTTATCATCCACCAAATGGTGAAGCTTCAGCATATAGATGTAGCCAACAGTGACCTTTCTCTCAAAAGGATCGCCAGTACGACCATCACGAAGGACAACCTGTCCAGCCTTATCGATGTTAGCCTTTGCAAGTTGCTCTTCGATCTCGGCCAAACTTGCGCCGTCGAAAACAGGGGTTGCCATGGGGACACCCTTGCGCAAATTCTCTGCCAACTCGACCAACTGTTCATTGTCTAGCTTTTTGATGTCGGCCTGATCTTCTTTACCTTCGTAAACAGTTAGGATCGTCTTTCTAAGACTGTCGATACTTTCCTGTTGCGCCTTGTACTGAATCAGCATGGTTTCGACTTGACGTCCCAAACCTGCTGCTGCTGCACCCAAATGGGTTTCCAATACCTGCCCTACGTTCATACGAGACGGAACACCAAGCGGGTTCAAAATAATATCAACCGGCGTGCCATCCTCTAGGTATGGCATATCTTCCAAAGGAACAATCTTTGAAACCACACCCTTGTTTCCGTGACGACCGGCCATCTTATCACCAGGTTGAAGCTTGCGCTTAACGGCAATAAAGACCTTAACCATCTTTAGAACACCAGGCGGCAATTCATCACCACGGCGAAGCTTGTCGACCTTATTTTCAAAGACAGCTTGAAGTTTTTGAATTCCCTCATCAACCTGCTTTTTCAAGGATTCAATTTCCGTCATGATTTTTTCGTCATTTATGACAATCTGACGCCACTGACCCTGGGTAAACTCACCAAGCAGGGTTGCATCGACCACTTTACCAACTTTGATTCCCTTTGGACCACTGACAACCTTTTGTCCCATAAGCTTTTCTTGTAGACGCTGATACAGGCTTCTTTCAAGAATAGCCCGTTCTGCGTCACGGTCTTTTGCAAGACGATCAATTTCTTGACGTTCAATGGCTATAGACCGTTCGTCCTTATCAACACCCCGGCGGGAAAATACACGAACTTCAACAACCGTTCCGGAAACACCTGGTGGAACCTTAAGGGAACTGTCCCTGACATCTGATGCTTTCTCTCCGAAAATGGCCCGTAAAAGCTTTTCTTCAGGCGTCATAAGAACTTCGCCCTTTGGCGTTACTTTTCCAACAAGAATATCACCCGGATTCACTTCAGCACCGATGTAGACGATTCCAGCCTCATCAAGGTTCTTAAGCGCTTCTTCCCCAACGTTTGGAATGTCACGAGTAATTTCCTCGTTCCCAAGCTTTGTATCACGGCTCATCACCTCAAAACCTTCGATGTGAATAGACGTAAACACATCATCACGGGCGATGCGTTCGGATATAACGATCGAGTCCTCAAAGTTGTAACCTTGCCAGGACATAAAGCCAACCAAAACATTTCGGCCCAGCGCCAATTCACCAAGGTCCGTTGCAGGACCATCAGCAATAATGTCGCCTTTTCTGATAGCGTCGCCTTTTTTCACAAGTGGCTTTTGGTTAATGCAGGTACTCATGTTTGAGCCCTGGAACTTCATGAGGTTGTAAATATCAACCATCGCGCTGCTGCTTTTCGAATTTTCTTCTTCGGCAGTCACACGAATAACAATCCGTTTTCCATCAACCTGGTCAACGATTCCATTGCGCTTTGCCTTAACAACCGCTCCGGAATCAAAGGCCACAATATGTTCCATGCCGGTTCCGATCAAAGGCGCTTCGGTCTTGATCAAAGGAACAGCCTGACGTTGCATGTTCGATCCCATCAAAGCACGGCTGGCGTCGTCATTTTCCAAGAAAGGAATCAGGGAAGCTGCAACGGAAACAAGCTGCTTTGGAGATACGTCGACAAGATCAACATCGTTCTTAGGGAACAGTCCAAATTCACTGGAACGGCGGCAGGTCACGAAATCTTCCAGGATGTACCCATCTTTGTCCATGGGAACGCTGGCCTGGGAAATTGTGTGGCGCCCCTCTTCCATGGCTGTTAGGTAAACAACGTCCTTTGAAACCTTGCCATCTTTGGCTTTTCTGTAAGGGCTTTCGATAAATCCGTACTGGTTCACTCTGGCAAAAGTCGCAAGCGAGTTGATCAGTCCAATATTGGGTCCTTCAGGGGTTTCAATCGGGCAGATACGTCCATAATGGGTTGGGTGAACGTCACGCACCTCAAAGCTGGCGCGATCGCGGGACAAACCACCTGGCCCAAGGGCTGATAAACGACGCTTATGGGTAATTTCAGACAAGGGGTTTGTCTGGTCCATAAATTGCGATAACTGGGAAGACCCAAAGAATTCACGAATAGATGCGGCGGCCGGTTTTGCATTGATCAAGTCATGCGGCATGACTGTGTCAATATCCACAGCCCCCATGCGTTCGCGAATGGCGCGTTCCATACGAACAACACCAACGCGGTATTGATTTTCAAGCAATTCCCCGACCGATCGAACCCGGCGGTTTCCAAGGTTATCAATATCGTCAATTTCCCCCCGGCCATCTTTCAGCTCTAGAAGAAGTTTTATGATTTGGACAATGTCTTCTTTACGAAGAATTCTGATACTGTCTTCTGTCTTTTGACCAAGACGTGCGTTCATCTTAACCCGGCCAACGGACGATAAATCGTATCGTTCTGAATCAAAGAACAATCCTTTGAAAAGCGCTTCACCACCCTCTACGGTTGGCGGCTCACCTGGACGGAGCGCGCGATACAAATCCATAAGCGCTTCTTCGCGGCTATGGTTCCGGTCAGCCATAAGCGTTTGAAGAAGGTATGGCCCGACGTTCACATGATCAATATAAAGGGCTGGAATTTCCTTGATGCCAATGTCTTCTAGAACAGTCAAAACCTCAGCTGTGATTTCATCGCCAGCTTCAACATAGATTTCACCTGTTTTTTCGTTGACGTAATCATTTGCAACATGAAGACCTATCAATTCTTCTGGCAAAATTTGGATTTTTTCTAGGCCTTCGGACGCCAACTTTTTGGTCAAACGCGGCGTTAATTTCGTTCCAGCTTCTGCAACAACGGTACCCGTTTTTGCATCAATCAAATCATGAACAAGCTTTACGCCCTTCCAACGATCTGGGGCAAAGTCTGTGGTCCAACCTTTTTTCGTTTTGGCATACAAAACGGTTTCGTAAAACGTATTTAGAATTTCCTCACGGGACATTCCTGTGATTTGGCTTGATGTTAAGTCGACACCTTTTTTCGCCTGCTCTTCGCGAAGCTTGTGCGTCTCTTGGCTGTCAAGGGCCATCAAGAATGTGGTCACAGGCAATTTGCGCCTTCTGTCCACACGAACAAACAAGGTGTCTTTGGGGTCAAATTCAAAATCTAACCAAGAACCACGGTAAGGAACAACGCGCGCTGCAAAAAGATACTTACCCGATGAATGGGTTTTCCCGCGATCATGGTCGAAGAAAACACCAGGGCTACGGTGCATCTGGGATACAATCACACGCTCAATACCATTAACAATAAAGGTACCGCGATCCGTCATCAAGGGAATGTCACCCATATAGACGTCTTGCTCTTTAATGTCCCTGATGGATTTTGAAGCTGTATCTCCGTCAACGTCCCAAACAACCAGACGGAATGTCACCTTAAGGGGGGCGGCAAAGGTCAATCCCCTCTGACGGCATTCATCCTCGTCATATTTTGGTTCGTCAAAGTCATAACGGAAAAACTCAAGCTGGGCTTTACCTGCATAGTCCTTGATTGGGAAAATTGATCTGAAAACCTCGTTCAGACCCACATTTTCGCGCTTTTCATGGGGAATGTTGATTTGCAAAAAGCTTTCATATGATGACTTTTGCAAGGCAATCAAATTGGGCAGAGGAGCGACCTCCTCAATGCGACCAAATGATTTGCGAAATTTCTTACGTCCTGTGTATGACCTAACCATATCGATACTGTCTCCCAGCGCGCTTAGTAAAAATTCTTAATAAATTGAAAAATACGGGGACCAAAGTGGCCATTCCCAACACAAATTGAATCAAAAAAGTATGGATGCATCCGTTCCAATCGCATAACTACTAGAATTAAGGCATGCCCTATTGCAATTCAGGCACAAATTACCGAACACTCAATGTATCCGCATTACAGTCAGATGACAACCGGAAAAATATACTCTCTCCAGTTGCCATCCTTCCCGTCAGTTTACTTTACAGAGACTTTTGCCCCTGCATCCTCAAGCTGCTTTTTAACTTTCTCAGCTTCGTCTTTGGAAACGCCAGATTTAACAACCTTTGGCGCTGCCTCAACAAGGTCTTTCGCTTCTTTCAAGCCCAAGCCTGTAATCGCACGAACTTCCTTAATGGCGTTGATTTTGTTAGCGCCAGCGTCTTCCAAAATAACGTCAAATTCTGTTTGCGCTTCAGAGGCTACAGCATTTGCAGCTGCCGGAGCTGCAACAGCAACCGCGGCCGCGGCGCTGACGCCCCAAGACTCTTCTAATAATTTGGAAAGCTCTGCGGCTTCCAATACTGTTAACTGTGAAAGTTCTTCTACTATTTTTGCTAATTTAGACATTTAATACTCCTAATACTATTTTTACAAATTTAAAAATTACATCGCGCCTTTTGCCGAAATAACCCGAGCAACACGTGTGCCAGGCTCCTTCAACAAAATTGCCAATTTGGTAGCAGGTGTTTGAACCAAAGCGATAAGCGTGCTACGAAGTTCATCAAGTGATGGAAGAGTTGCAAGCGCTTTGACAGATGCTGCCGAAAGGATTTCTCCATTCAAACAACCACCAACAACGACAAACTTTTCGTTACCACTTGCATACTTAACAGCAGCTTTAGCCGCACCGATTGGATCAGTCGAATAAGCAAGAGCGGTTGGCCCCTGCAACATCGAACTAAGCCCTTCCAACTGCGTCCCTTTTATAGCGATTTGGGCGAGAGTATTTTTTAAAACCTTAAACTCGGCCTTGGCTTCTCTCATGCGGCAGCGAAGATCTGTGACTTCAGCAACTGTTAAGCCAACCTGACGGGTGACAACAACGACTGAGGCACGCTCTAAAACCTCACGCATTTCGGAAACCAGACCTTCTTTTCCTGATCGGTCCATTTTCTACTCCTTTAACAAATCAATCACAGTATTTCCATGCGACGTTAAATCGCACAGCATACCATGCAGAGGCGTATGCCCCTTATTGACACAGAAGGAGTCCCTAGAGTTTAAATATCTATTTAGTTTCACAGAACTTAAAAACATGCTTCCCCCTTCTGTCTGTGTAGGCAATCCGTCAGATCGCAAGCGACCCTTCAAATTATTAAACTGCTGCAAGCAACAGGACCTACAGTCTCTGACAAATAACTCCCCCTCAATAAATTGAAAGAGAGTCAAAACAGCAAGACTTTCGCCTTGCTGAATTCCTTATTCGGCCTCAATCCTAAATGTAACGCTAGGTCCCATCGTGGAGGTAAGAGACAACTTCTTTATGTATGTCCCCTTAACGCCCGCAGGACGTGCCTTTGTCACAATGTCAATCAAAGCTGAAATATTTTCAACCAATGATTTTTCACCAAAGCTGACTTTTCCAACGCCTGAATGGATGATTCCGGCTTTTTCAGTCCGGTATTCAACCTGACCGCCCTTAACAGCCTTAACAGCTGCGCCAACATCCATCGTAACAGTGCCAAGCTTTGGGTTCGGCATCAATCCACGCGGACCCAAAATCTTACCAACACGTCCAACAAGACCCATCATATCTGGTGTTGCGATACAACGATCAAACGGCATATCGCCTGCCTGAATGCGTTCCATCAAATCTTCAGCACCCACGATATCAGCGCCAGCTTGTTCAGCCTCAGCTGCCTTGGGTCCCTTGGCGAAAACAGCAACCCTATAGGTCTTTCCTGTTCCATGGGGCAACTGGATAACGCCACGAATGTTTTGTTCAGCCTTTTTGGCGTCGACATTCAGGTTTATAGCAACTTCAATGGTTTCATCAAACTTAGCCTTTGACGCTTTTTTAATGACACCAACAGCCTCTGCAAGGGTGTAGACTTTGTTATGGTCAATGCCTTCGTAGGCTTTCTTTAATCTTTTTCCTAATTTTGCCATAATTTTACTCCACCACCTCTAAGCCCATAGAACGAGCCGAGCCAATAATCATCTGACATGCCGCATTTAGATCGTGCGCGTTCAGATCGACCATCTTCACTTTTGCGATTTCTTGAATTTGGGCCATAGTAACCTTACCAACGATTCCTATTCCAGGTGTTTGCGTACCCTTTTGGATACCCGCTGCCTTTTTCAGAAAGTGGGTATTGGGCGGAGTCTTTGTCACAAAGGAAAAAGTCTTGTCGCCGTAAACAGAAATCACCACAGGAATCGGTGTTCCAGGCTCAACATTTTGTGTCTGCGCGTTAAACGCTTTACAGAACTCCATGATGTTCAAACCACGTTGCCCCAAAGCCGGACCGATGGGCGGCGAAGGGTTTGCCTTACCAGCAGACACCTGCAATTTTATATAACCTACTATCTTTTTTGCCATTTTTATCCCCAGATAAAGTGTTCATCTCGAGGTCGTGGTACGATCATGGTAAATCTTCCACGCCTTGTTTCGGGCACATGCCCATCTTACCGTTACTGTTTTTCGACCTGACTAAATTCCAACTCAACCGGAGTTGGTCTGCCAAAAATCATAACGGAAACTTTCAAACGTCCTTTTTCAACTTCAATTTCTTCAACCAATCCACTGAAGGAGGTAAACGGACCATCGCTGACGCGAACCTGTTCACCAACTTCAAACAGAACGGAATGCCTTGGTTTCTCAATAGAATCTTGAACCTGCTTTAGGATCCGACTAACTTCCGCCTCGCTAATGGGGCAAGGTTTCCCTTTCGCCCCCAAAAAACCAGACACACGTGGTATATCCTTAACAAAGTGCCAAGTTTCGTCTGTAAGGTCCATCTTAACCAGAACATAGCCCGGAAAATAATTCTTCTCGACGTTGACTTTTGCCCCACGACGAACCTCTAAGACCTCTTCAGAGGGAACCAAAATTTCCTCAAAACAATCTGTTAGGCCTTTTTTTTCGGCCTGCTCACGGATGGTCTGCACGACTTTTTTTTCAAAGCCTGAATAGACATTCACAACATACCATTTCGCAGCGCGTTTCATCGAACTCATCCTCTAACCAATAATCCAATGCAAGATACGATAGATCACCTGATCTACAATCATAAAATAAATAGCCGCAACAAGCGCAAACACAAAAACAACTGTCGTCATCAACGTTGTCTCACGGCGACTGGGCCAAGAAACTTTTTTGACTTCTTGACGCACTTCCCGAAAAAATTCAGGAATACGGCCGATGCCGCCCTTTGCCTTTACTTCTGTCTTCATCACGCCTCTACAACTTTATGGATGGCTGCCGCACGCATACAACTTGGCAGGAGTGGAGGGTCTCGAACCCCCAACCTTCGGTTTTGGAGACCGACGCTCTAGCCAATTGAGCTACACTCCTACAGTAAACTTGCAGCAAATCCAAGAAACACTGACGTTAGTTGTACTTAATTGTTACACACTTGTCCAGTCTGAAATTGCACTTCCCCTTTCTTCGTCACTGCGACCCCCGAGAGGTGGGGCAGTCCAGTTTTCTGGACCCTGCGGGTCAGGGCCCCAAGGCTACTAAAGTTGGAGAGTTAGCGGCCCCTCCTTTTTAGGAATTAATATCCTGTTTTTACAGGTCAGAACTAGGAAATCTAAGGAATCTTCCCAAAACAGAAATAAGCCGCTAAGATACAGGCATCAACCACAGAAGCAATCAAAACAAGCCTATGTCCATACAACCTGACCACTGGATTCGAAAGCAAGCCCGTGACCACGGAATGATAGAACCCTTTGTGGAATCCCAAAAACGAGAAGGTGTCATTTCCTACGGTTTATCGTCGTATGGCTATGATGCCCGCGTAGCAAGTGAATTCAAGATTTTCACCAACGTAGACAGTGCTGTTGTTGATCCTAAGAATTTCTCTTCTAACAGCCTTGTTGACCGGGAAACAGATGTTTGCATCATCCCCCCAAACAGTTTCGTTTTGGGAAGAACAGTTGAATACTTTAGAATTCCCCGTGACACCCTGGTCATATGTCTTGGCAAATCAACCTATGCCCGGTGCGGCATTATCGTGAACGTAACGCCGCTGGAACCCGAATGGGAAGGCTATGTAACGCTTGAATTTTCAAACACAACCCCCCTTCCTGCTAAAATCTACGCAAACGAAGGGGTTTGCCAGTTCCTGTTTTTTCGGTCCGAAGAAAGTTGCGAGGTTTCTTATAAAGACCGCAGCGGGAAATATATGGGACAAACCGGCGTAACTCTTCCAAAAATATGAGAAAGATTAAGAACCTGGTCTAACTCCTTGTCGATAGAATAGCTATCGCCTGCGGAGTTCTCCTGGTATAGTACCATTTGATGCGGCAACGCTTTTAATGAATTCTATGAATACAGGTTCTTATGACACATAACATCAGAATTGTTGGCGGAAACCCGCTAAAGGGAACAATTCAAATTCGGGGCGCCAAAAATGCTGCCCTTCCTTTAATGGCAGCTTGTCTTTTAACAGATGAAACCCTGACCCTGACAAACATTCCCCAACTAAGCGACATTGAAAAAATGGCCCAGCTTTTGGAACAACATGGGACCCAAATCAACCACATCCCAGGTTCCTATTCCTATGAACTGAAGGCCAAGGATATCACCAACACACTGGCGCCCTATGATTTGGTCAGCCAGATGCGGGCATCTATTCTGGTCTTGGGGCCCTTGTTGGCCCGTGCTGGGGAAGCCAGAGTATCCCTTCCTGGGGGATGTGCCATCGGAACCCGCCCTGTTGATATTCACCTAAATGGACTAAGGCAACTTGGGGCCCGTATCGACCTTGCTGAAGGGTATATTAATGCTTTTGCCCCTGATGGCCTTAAGGGCGCTAGCATCACAATGCCCCTTGTCAGCGTAACCGCCACTGAAAATCTGATGATGGCTGCCAGCACTGCCCAGGGTGAAACGCATCTGATTAACGCAGCCAGGGAACCAGAAATTGTCGACCTTGCTAACTGTTTAAATGCCATGGGGGCCAAAATCACTGGCGCTGGAACAGACACCATTATCATCGAAGGTGTTAACCGCCTGCACGGGGCCCATCATGTTGTTTTACCGGATCGCATTGAAACGGGAACCTATGCGATGGCGGCGATCATTACCAATGGGGAAATTGAATTAAGCCACACATCTCTTTCTTTGATTCCAAGCATTGCTTCGATCCTTCAGCAAGCAGGTGCAGACCTTCAGCCAACAGACAACGGTATTTACGTTAAATCATCCTTAACCCCGCTTCAGGGCGTTGATGTTATGACCGAACCTTTTCCGGGCTTTGCGACGGACTTGCAGGCCCAGATCATGGCGATTATGACTGTTTGCCAAGGGGCGTCGATGATTACAGAAACGATCTTTGAAAACCGTTTTATGCATGTTCCTGAATTGTGCCGTATGGGGGCAAATATCACAGTGCATCATTCTTCTGCCCTAGTAAGGGGCGTTAAACAGCTGAGCGGGGCGCAGGTCATGGCAACAGACCTTAGGGCCTCTGTCTGTCTTGTTTTAGCAGGCCTCGCCGCCAAGGGTGAAACCATGCTTAGCCGAATTTACCATTTAGACCGGGGATATGAACGTTTGGAGGAGAAATTAAGAAATTGCGGTGCTACCATCGAAAGGATACCCGCCTAAAAACCCTTAAGGAGATTCCTGATGCCTGAAATTACCTTTTACCCCCTTCGATTACTTGCAAAAGACTTAGAGGAAATTCAAATCATATCTGCCCATCTTCAAGATGGCCTTTTGCCTTTAACCTCCATCAACTTTGACAAGGGTGCAAAAACATTCACGTCCCTTATCAATCGCTTCTGCTGGGAACATGTTGATGCCCACCCGAACGAAGAACGGTATTACCGCGTGCATTCAGGATTGTCCTTTTCAAACGTTCTAGACATGCATCAACGCGGGTTTGATCACAAACATCCAGAACGGATTTTGAATCTGTTGATGATCACAATTGAAACGCATAAAAATGGTCATGACACCATTCATTTGTTATTTTCTGGTGACAGGGAAATAAGGCTGGAAACTGAATCTGTTCACTGCCAACTTGGGGATGTTGACAGTCCCTGGCCAACGAATAGAAGGCCTATGCATCTTCATGAACATTTGGAAGAGCTTGAGAAGAAAAGGGCATAATCCCCATGACCATTCACATTTTAATTCTTTGCTTTGTCCAAGGCATTAGCGAATTCCTGCCCATTAGTTCAAGCGCGCATTTGCTTTTGCTGTCAAAGCTTTTTAATCTGCCCCCAACATCCCTGGAATGGGAGGTTGCGTTGCATTTCGGAACGCTGCTTGCGGTAATTACCTATTTTTGGCAGGACCTTTGGCTTATGACATGCCGGACCATCAAAGGGGCTTTTGGCCTAAAGGCCCCGGCATCTGACCCCTATTATCAAAAGGCATGGTATCTTGTGCTTGCAACCATTCCCGCTGTTGTTATTGGGTACATGGTTAAAAAGATTGATGGTGTTTCTTATTCCCCGCACCTGATTGGGTGGGCCAGTATTATCTTTGGCCTGCTGCTATATGGGGTTGATCGATTGTCTAAGACGACCGGGGAAATCTCGGCCCTTAAGGCCTTTGGAATTGGGTGCATGCAAGTCATCGCCTTTATTCCTGGTGTTAGCAGGTCAGGGTCTTGCATCACAGCCGCCAGGGCTTTTGGGCTGGACCGCATTCAGGCAACCCGGTTTGCCTTTCTTTTGTCAATTCCAACGGTTGTTGGGGCTGTGACCTTGACTGCCTACGATGCCGTTAAGGAAAACATCCCCCTTGATTTCTTGGCCCTGGGCCCCGCTGTTTTATTGACAGCAATTATTGGCCTTTGCGTCATTCATGGAATCTTAAAGTTCTTGAACAGCCATTCTTTTTCCGTGTTTACGGTTTACCGTGTCGCGCTGGGTGCTGCCCTTTTGTATTTTTTGTAAAGCTGTCGCTTTTTCTCTCTTTCTCTTCTTTCCGTCCCATCTCTGTCTCCCTTTTTTTATTTCTCGTTTCTTTTCGGTTTCTTCTGTCTTTTTTGGTGTCGCACTTTGTGGAGTGGCTTTCTGTCTGATCCTTGTTACCTCTGGTTCCCCAAGGGGTCGGATGTCGGCTTTCCGTGGGCACCTCCCACATTCAGCGTTTTCCAAAGGGGGGTCTACGATAGCTAGACCCCACAACTGTACCTCATTCGCCCTGAGGCCTAGGGACAATCACTTTACCAGATT